>Ga0208877_1000411_pt1 | contig 12566 bp, 8 predicted proteins | sample CryBogCBH29Jun09_FD_184624 | JGI IMG/M metagenome (GOLD analysis project Ga0208877, IMG submission 184624) | Freshwater microbial communities from Crystal Bog, Wisconsin, USA - CBH29Jun09 (SPAdes) | ecosystem: Environmental > Aquatic > Freshwater > Lake | place: Crystal Bog, Wisconsin, USA...
GTGAGTTTCTCGGTGGCCGGGACAACATAGCGTCTGTTCGGACAGGATCAAGCCGATTGATTTTACACTTGCGCGACATCGAACGGTTTCGTCCCGATACACCGTTGATCCCAGGGGTCCGAGGCGTGGGCCTGACGCGCGCCGGCGCCGTGCACCTGCTATTGGATCGCGATCCGGAGTCCACGGCAGAGGCGTTGGTGGTGGGCGGCGTCGAGCGTGCTACAGCATCTTAAGTACTTGGTCCAGCGCGTGCTCCATCACTCGGTATCCTGCGGCATTCGGATGGACGCCGTCGTCCGCGTATTCTGGGCCCAGCCCGTCGTTGTCGTTCCGTAGCGCTGCGTGATAGTCGACCAGAGCGACACCGTGATCCTGCGCATAGCGTCGAATCAAACCATTTAGACGGGTGATATCGGCGCGTGGGTCGAAGTCTTTGCGCCACCAAAAGGTGGCTGCCGGTGGGACCGTGCCCAGAACCGGTATGACGCCGTGCGCGCGAGCGACAACGACCATGGTGTCGAGATTGGCTATCACGTCCTCAAAGGCCTCAGGGCCGGAATTCGCGGCGACGTCGTTGGTGCCGGCCAAAATGGCAACCACCCGCGGTTTCAGCGCAATTACATCTTGTTGGAATCTCAGCACCATCTGCGGAGAGGTCTGACCGGAGATACCGCGGTCGATGACGTGCTCGTTGAAACGCTGCGGTGATTCGCGCTGCCAAAACTCAGTGATCGAGTCACCCATGTACACCGTGTCGATGCGGCGCTCCTGCGCGTGGCGGTTATCCTCGCGATATCGGCATATCCAAGGCCAGTCGGTCTCGCGTCGATTCGCCGCGCTGTCATCGGCAGATGGGCAGGGATGATCGGATAGCCCGTCGTACGGTGACGCTGCTGTGGGCAATGCGATGCTCGTGAGTATGAACAGCAGTGCTGCGATCAACGTCTGTCGACGTTCGTCAGGGTTTCGCATCACGATTCGCTCCCATCTTCAAACTTCAGTTATCGTAACCGAGATTGACGGCCATCGTCGGCGGACCGGGTACGCCGATTGTGATGCTGGCAGGCCGTAACCTGTGCCGCTGATAAGATCGTGAGGACTGGGTGATATGTGGAAGCAGATCGTCGGTACGTTGTGGCTTGCGGTTATGGGCAGTGCTCTGGCGGCGCAACCTACGCCAGCCCCGGACGTGGAACTGCGCGCTGTGTTGGCGCAGGCCATGCACGACTATCACGCCCCGGGCTTTTCGGTAGCGATTGCTACACGGCAGGGCATCGTTTGGACGGGAGCCGTAGGCTATGCGGATCTGACGCGCAAAATGCCGGCTCACGCTGGATACCTCTACGGTATTGGCAGTATTACAAAGACCTTTGTAGCAAGCCTCGTCGAGCGACTGGTCGACGACGGCACGCTGAGCGAGGACACCACGCTCGTTTCCGTTCTAGGACCCGAGATCGTCGGCGATATCCCGAATGCCGCGCAGACGACGATTGGGCAGCTGCTGAACCATTCAAGCGGCGTGCCCACATGGGAGTTTGATGCGGACTGGATGAAGCAAGGGCGCGGTTCCGCGCTGGAGCCGGGCAAATATTGGTCCAAAACCGAGACCCTAGATTTTCTTCGCGGGGGCCGTCATCCGGCGACGAATCCAGTGGGACAGGGTTACGCCTACTCCAATACGAATTACACCCTTTTAGGGCTTGTGCTCGAAAAGGTCACCGGGCGCGATGTGGTGGATCTGCTGCACGCTCAGTTGCTGGATCCACTGGGGCTCAAAGATATCCGCCTTGAGGGGTTTGAGGCCATTGATAGCGCGCGGATTCCGGCGCGGTATCACTATGGGACGGCGGAGTTTCGTCGCAGCGCCGGAGTCTCCCCCACGTTTCGCGAGGTCGGCGGTGGCTTGTTGGATGTGAGTCGGTCCAATTTGTCGACCGAATGGACGGCAGGCGGGCTTCTCGCCACACCGCGCGACTTGGCGGCCTTTACGTTGGCGCTCCGGGACGGGCGTGTGGTGTCACGGCAAGCATTGGCGCGGATGACGCATTTTCGTCCGACGGATGAAGCGGACGAGCAGGCCGGTGCAGGTATTTTTCGAGAGCAGGTTGCCGGTGGTTGGCTCGATGGCTATGACGGCGGTGTGTTGGGCTTTGGCGCCGTCATGGGCTGGATCGAAGGTGAAGACATCGTAATTGCCCTCGCGACGAACGTCGGGATGATGCATGCCGGCGATGACGCGTTTTACCCGCTTAAACTCGTCCGCTCGCCGGCTTTTATGCACGCCGTCCGTCAGTTGGCCGGAACACTGACGCCTCCGGTCCATTGACGTGCGGGTATGGGTGGCCTTGCTGCTCACGGCGATGCCGCTCATCAGCGGGGCGACTGTCGTTGACGCGGGGCAGCGCGGCGCGCGGCGTGCGGTTGATCGGGCAATGGTCGACGCCGGTCCCCCCGGACTGTCCGTGGCGGTCGTGCGTCATGGACGAGTAATCTGGGCAGACGGTTTTGGTTATGCGAACACCGCAACACGCGTACCCGCCACGGCACAGACGGTCTACGAAATCGGTTCGTTGGGTAAACAATTTACCGCCACGGCGGTTGAACTGTTGGCGGCCGACCAACGGCTTGATTTAGACGCGCCGTTGTCGGCGTTCCTGCCGGGGTTGCCCGAGGCGTGGGCCGGCGCAACCCTGCGGCGAACAATGGTCCATCAATCCGGGATCCCGCAGATCGCTCCGCCGGAACGTGCGTTGCTGGATCTCCAGCGTGACTACACCGCGGAGGAGTACACCGCGTTGGCCACCTCAGTGCCTTTGGACTTCGAGCCTGGGACCTCCAGTGCCTACAGCGATACCGGCTACGTGTTATTAGGGTTCGTTCTGGATCGTGTGCTTCATGGCTTTTACGGGGACTTCCTGGCGGAGCGAGTCTTTGGTCCACTTGGGATGTCTGATACCCGAATTATCGATGACCGGCATCCGCCTCTTCGGCTCGCCCAAGGGTATGAGCGACGTGGTGCCGAGTTGCAGGTTCAGGCGCCGGTGTCGGTCTCGTTGAATCGCACGGCCGACGGGAGCCTGTGGTCGACCGTTGAGGATCTCGCACGCTGGGAGGCGGCATTGGAGTCGGGCGCCGTGCTACCCAAAACCACCCTGCGGCGGATGTGGCAGGTCGTGCCGCTGCGTGATGGTCATAGGCCGCTGTACCACTACGGGGAAGGCTGGGAGCGCAATCGGCTGCGCGATGTCGACGTCATGGAGTACGACGGCAGTTGGCAAGGATTCCACGGCGCGATGGCCCGTTATCCCAGTCTGGGACTCATGGTCGTGGTGCTCGGTAACGTTGCGGATTGGCGCGCGCAGCGACTGGCTCATGACATCGCCGGTGAGTTTGACGCGCGCGCTCGGCCGTATCGCACGCACGGGTACACATCGGGGTGCGAAGCCACGATCAGCCGTTGGCTGCGGCAGCAGCGTGACGGCCAATCGTCGCTCGCGCGGGAGCTCCAATCGGTCGGTGCGCTACGTCGTGTCGTCGCGGCCGAGCGGGTGCCTAGAACCGATGCGTCGACCTGGGTGTACCGGGTCGAGGCGGATCAAATGGATGATTGGATGACCATTCGCTGCGCACCCTCAGGCCCGCAACTGATTGATCTGTATAGAGAGTACTGACAAATTCTGAAGTCATTGCAATGAATTTTCAGACCTACTAGTCTCATTGCACGCCATTGAGCCGGTCGTGGGGATCCGGCTTTCATTAAAACAGGGGATTCCGCATGACCGGGACGATCGTCAAAGTTGCTGTACGCAGCGTTCTGACCGCTGCACTGACCGGAGCACTGACCGGAGCACTGATCGGCTCGGCCTACGCCGAAACAACCGGACCCAATAAGTCGACCGATAGCGATAGCGCAATGGCGACCATTGTGGTGACCGGCTCGTACATCCACCGCACCGATGCCGAAACGCCCTCGCCGGTCAGCGTGATCAGCGAAGAAGAAATCCGCAAGAGCGGTCTCACGTCTATCTCCGACGTGATTCGGACCTCGGCGGCCGATAACGGCGGTTCGCTCTCTCAGGCATTCAGCGGCGCGATGGCCGGTGGCGCCAGCGGCGTTTCTCTGCGCGGACTCTCTGTCGACGCCACCTTAGTGCTCGTTGACGGGCACCGCATGGCGCCGTATCCGCTGGCGGACGATGGGCAGCGTTCCTTCGTCGATATCTCCTCACTCCCGATGGGCATCGTGGAGCGTGTCGAGGTGCTGAAGGATGGCGCGTCGGCCCTCTACGGGTCCGATGCCATCGCCGGTGTGGTGAACGTAATTCTCAAAAAGCAGTTCGTGGGCATGGAGGTTGATGGCACGGTCGGCGCTTCCTACAAGGGGGATGGCATCACGCAACGGCTATCCGCACTGTGGGGTAGCGGTGACCTCGGCAAGGATGGACACAACGTCTACCTCAACATGGAGTACCGCCATCAGTCGTCCATCTCGCAGGAAAATCGAGGCTCATACCTGAACCAACTCGATTTGACCTCCTACGGTGGGCCGGATCTGCGGGGTGGTGTGCCCGGATCCCTGCCGTACGGCAATTCCGCGTACACCATCCCCGGTCAAGTCTTGCCGCAAAATGCGGACCCGAATTCGGTCCCGTTCTACTTACTACCCGGATGTTCCGCACAAAATGTGTTGCCCAACGAAGGCTGTGCATGGGACACGAATAAGTACAAGAAAATTCAGCCGATGTCGGAGGGGCTCAACCTCACCGCACATTGGTCCCAGCGCATTGGAGAGGGTTGGACCAACAACGCAGCGCTCTCCTATTTCCTCTCCAATAGCGAACAGTATCGCCAGTCGAACTTGTACAACGCGCCGGTGACGCTGGTGCCGTTCGCATGGGGTGGATCAAAAGGCGCGAGCATCAACCAGTTCGATCCGAGTTCCACCAACATCCTGTTGCCCGCGAACCATCCCGACAATCCGTTCAACCCAGCCAGCCCATATTTTTCCGCCGCTCAGGCGTTTTATACGGCGCAGGGGTACGACTTCAGCCAGTACGTTGGGCAATCCGCATTGTTCTACGGCGCACTGTCGGGCGTTCCGCCGATGCATGCGTTGTACAACACGAAGTCCGTCCGGTTCGCGGACGATCTGACGGGAGAGGTCGGCGGCTGGCAAGTGACCGGCTCGGTCGGCTACTCGCACATCGCGACCAACATTCGCTATGAAGGCTATGTTCGCGCGAGTCTGCTCGCGGCCGCACTTGCCAATGGCACCTTCCGTGTCGGCCAGAATGAAAGTTTGAACTCACCCTCGTTGTACGCGCAGATCGCGCCGGTGACGGAAGACACGGCGGTATCCGAGCTCGGCTACGTGTCGGTGACTGGTTCCCGTACGCTGGCACAACTGCCTGGCGGCGAGCTGGCTTTGGCGACCGGCGTGGATCTGCGCACCTGGCGGCTCGACAACCCTGGCGAGCCGTATGCGCCACAGGGCGACATCATCATGGACGGTAGCTTCTACGCCCATGGGACACAGTCGGTGGGCGCGATTTTCGCGGAACTTTCGGCGCCGCTGACCCATACATTGGAGATCGATAGCGCGGCGCGCATTGACCAATACAACGGCTGGGGCGCGGCATTCACGCCGAAGGTGGGCTTCAAGTGGAAAGCCCTGCCGCAGTTTGCCTTCCGCGGTACCTTCGCGCGGGGCTTCCGTGCGCCCGGTATTGCGGAAAACGGCGATGCGGGAACGGCCACGAGCGTCGCGCCGGCGCCGCAGGATCCGTATCGCTGCCCCAATCCGCCGCAGGGCTCTATTTTGGACTGTGGGTTGCCGGGTTCGTCCGTCGCGCTGATCACCGGTGCGAACAAGAACCTCCAACCGGAGAAATCACGCAGCTTCACTTTCGGCTTCATCATGGAGCCGATGCGACACGTGTCCATCACGGTCGATTACTTCAATATTCGTCGCGACGGCGAAATCGCGCCAGCGCCCTATGACCCGACGCCGGGTACCGGTAACGCGATCCGTGCGACGCCGTCTCCGGGAGAGGCTTACGGTCCGATTCTCATGTACGTCACACCGTACGTGAATGCCTCGTACTCGCTCGTGTCCGGCATTGATTTTGAATTGAAGACCACGACGAATCTCGGGGAGCTGGGCACCGTCACGACGCGCCTTGAGGGTACGCACCTCGCGCAGCAGCAGCAGACCTTCGGGGACACAACCTACCACTACGTGGGAACCGTGGGCCCGACCAGCCTGAGCGGATCGGTCGGGACACCCGCACTGAAGGGTTCGTGGAATGCCGAATGGTCGCGCGGACCGCTCGCTATCGGTGGAACGTTCTATTACCACAGTGCGATGAAAGCGATCGATGAGTCCACGGGCAGCACGTCCTGCCTGCAGTTGTCGGAATCCAATCCGCACTGCTATGTGGCGGGTTTTGGGTACCTCGAGGCGTACGCGCAGTACTCGGTCAACGAGCATTTGGATCTGACCGGTACGATTGCTAATGTCACCAATCGATTGGCGCCACTGAACAACGTGACGTACGGTGGCCAGAACTACAACCCGTCCCTCGATCAGGCGGGCGCGGTCGGCCGGTTCTTTGAGTTGTCGGCTCGCTATCGGTTCTGATCCAGTGATCCGCTCGGCCATCGGTCTATTCATGGGTCTCGTCGTTGGCGGCGCGTGGGCGTCGCCAACGACGACGTTGGACGTTGATCTGACGCAGGCGGGTCGGGGTGTGATGCGTTCGCACCTTGAGGTGCCGGTGCACACCGGAGACATCACATTGGTGTACCCGAAGTGGTTACCCGGGCGACACAGCCCGGCGGGTCCTGCCACATCGCTCAACGCACCACGCATGACGGCGCAGGGAAAACCGGTGGTGTGGGTCCGTGATCAGACCGACCCTTACGCCTATCACGTGCGCATTCCGGCGGGTGTTGATCGCCTGTCCGTTGATCTGGAGCTGTTGTCCGCGGCGGCACCGGATGGGGTGGTGCAAGGGCTTGAGACCCCACGCTATGCGACCGACGAGGTCGCGATCCTAGAGTGGAACCAACTGCTCCTCTATCCGGCCGATACGCCGTCGGACGCCGTTCCGTTTCAGGCGAATGTCCGGCTTCCGGACGGTTGGCAGCAGGCGTCCGCACTGACCCCAACGCATCAGGCGGGATCCGTCGTCTCGTTCGGTGCGACCTCATTGACCACTCTCATCGACTCACCGCTGATCGCCGGTCGACAGTTGCATCGCTATTCGCTGGGAGGTGAGCCGGGCGTGGAACTGGTGATTTCGGCCGACCGTGCATCGGCCGGCGTGCTGTCGAGCAAGCGACTCGAGGCCTACCAGCGTCTTGTCGGTGAGGCACGTGCACTCTTTGGCGGAACACATTATCAACACTATCAATTCCTCTGGACGTTAACCGACCAGATCATGGAAGACGGCTTGGAACACCACGAATCGAGCGACGATCGTTCGCCACTGTGGACACTCCGTGATGACGATCTGTTCCGCTCGCAAGCCAATTTGCTGCCGCACGAGTATGTGCATTCATGGAACGGTAAGTTTCGTCGGCCGGCGGGACTGGCGACGCCGGACTACCAGACGCCGATGCGTACACAACTCCTCTGGGTCTACGAAGGGCTGACCGAGTACCTGGGCAATGTGCTCGCCGTACGCAGTGGGCTGTTGACGGAAAGCGAGTTTAGGGACGAGTTGGCGCGTCTCGCGGTACAGATGGAAGCACATCGCGGCCGTGATGTCCGCTCACTTCAGGATACGGCGGATGCCGCCCCACTCCTGTATTACCAGGACCGCAATTGGGCTGCCCGGCTGCGTCGACAAGATGATTTCTATCAAGAGTCAGCGCTGCTGTGGCTTGAGACTGATGTCACGATCCGGCGCCTGACGGACGGTCAGCGCAGCCTCGATGATTTCTGTCGTCTGTTTTACGGCAGCACGACGGCGCCGCGTGTGGAGGCGTACACGTTCGAGGACGTCGTCTCGGCCTTGAATCGCATAGTGCCTTACGACTGGCAAGGGTTCTGGCATGAGCGTCTCAATCGCCTCGGTGGCGGCGCTCCCCTCGGTGGAATTACCGGTGCCGGCTGGACATTGAGTTATACGGACGAGCCAACGTCGATGCATCGTGCCCACGAGCACGATGACCGCGCGCAAAACTTACAGTACTCGTTGGGTTTCCAGGTGGCCGAAGAGGGCGGGTTGCTCAGTGACATTGTCCCCGGCTCACCGGCAGACGTCGCGGGTTTGGCGCCCGGCAGTCACTTGATTGCCGTCGACGGTCGTCGCTACACGTCGTCGGTTCTCGATTACGTCCTGGAGGATCGCAGTGCGGGCGGGATCACACTGCTGATCGAAAAAGATGATGTGTATCAAAGTGCGCACCTGTCGTATGTCGGCGGTCCTCGCTATCCCACGCTCGCCCGGGCCACCGGTGCGGATCTGCTCTCCGCGATTGCGGCACCGCAGTCGATGCATTGATGACTCACCGATGAGCTTGCCCAACTTTTTGCCGCGCGCCGTCATTTGCGACATGGACGGACTCATCCTCGATACCGAACGCCTTGACGGCGAAATTTGGCGAGGCGTCTTCGCTGAGCGTGGACTCGACTACCCCGACACCGTGCACGCGACAGTAGTCGGCCTGCACGGCGCGCAGACCATCCATCGTCTGATCGAGGTGTATGGTCCGGACATCCCGATCGCCGCGATGCACGCGGAAGTACTCACGCGTTGGGCACAGCGCCTGGAACGCGCGCCAGCCCCGACCCGTCCCGGGGCCGTCGCATTACTGGACTGGCTGGCGGAGCGCGGCATACCGGTCGCCATTGCCACGTCGACTCGGCGCGCTAATGTGGTGCTGCGGTTGGGGCCGCTATTGCCACGTTTTGCCGCGGTGGCCTGCGGTGACGAAGTGGATGCGCGCAAGCCGGCGCCAGACGTGTATCAATTGGCTCTGGATCGGCTGGGCACGGTTGCTGACGGCTGCCTTGCGCTTGAAGACTCGGAGCCTGGGGTGCTTGCCGCTCAGGCGGCCGGACTACCGGTAGTCAGTGTCCCGGATATCGTCGACCCTCCGGCACGCCCGTATCGCGCGGCGTCCTTACACGATGTGCTCACCGCATTGCAGAGATGTGCATGAGTGGTCGTCGCACGATCGGTTTTGGCGATGCCGTCGTCCTCGGACTGTCGAGCTCTGGACCCGCTCAAACTATCGCGGTCAGTCTCGCCGGCCTCGTCGCAGCGGTCTCGTTTGGCGGTCCGTTGGTGGTGCTCGTTGCGTTTCTGCCGATGCTCGGTATTGCGCTGGGGTATTTGCGTCTGAACCGGTGGGACCCACGAGCGGGTGCCACCTACAACTGGGTGGCCCGCGTATTTCATCCGTACCTTGGCTTTTTGGCAGGGTGGATGATCCTTCTGTACTACACGCTCGGTACCACGAGCCTCACCTTGCCGGCCGGGACGTACACGCTGGCTCTCATGGCGCCGACTCTTGTCGACAATCAAGTTGCGGTAGCCGCTGTAGGCATCGGTTGGAATGTGCTGCTGACGTGGCTGGCGGTGCGCGGACTGCGACCCGCTGCGCGTTTCGAGTGGTTATCGGTCGCACTGCAGTACGTTCTATTAGGCGTGCTGTCGATCGCCGGTGTTGTCGCGCTCTGTCGTGGCCAGACGCCGAGTCTCTTCGATTGGTCTTGGTATTCGTGGTCGGGAATGGGTGGCTCGCGCGGCTTAGTTGCGGGGCTTTTGGTGGCGTGCTTCATGTATTCCGGATGGGATGCTGCCGTCTACGTGAACGAGGAAAGCCAGGACGGTAGTGAGTTGCCTGGGCGTGCGGCAGTGGCGAGCGTCGTGATACTCGCGCTTTTTTACGCGCTCGCGACCCTCGGTCTTTCTTCGGTGTTGAGCCGATCCGAACTGGCCCAGCATGCTGGCAATGCGCTGGATGTCATCTCGCCGCGCCTGCTCGGCGCACCCTATGCCGCGGCGACGAGTCTCGTGGTGTTACTCGGTACGTTGGCCACTCTGCAGGCCGCCGTAATATCCGCGGCGCGGGTGAGTTCGGCCATGGCGCGCGATCGTGTCATGCCACCCTGGTTGGCCTGCCGTGATGCGGTGACCGGCAGCCCGCGCAACGCAATGATCGCCATGGGCGCGATCAACGTCGGTTTCTTAGTGGCCACACTGGCCGCTGGCAGTGTCGGTGAGGCCTTAGCCAACGTGGTCTCGAGTCTCGGGCTGCTGTCCGTTGTGTTCTACGGGCTGACCGCGGCGGCGGCAGTCTGGCAAGGCCGGGCCCTGTTGATCCGATCGCCTAGCGATGCGTTGGTCGGTGGGGTGATGCCGGCGCTCGGTGTGCTCTTTATGATGTTTGTGGCCGTCGAGGCGGTGCTGACCGGCGTGCTGTCACGCGCGGTGTGTATCTACGGCCTCGGCTCCATTGTGTTTGGGCTTGTGATTGCGGTCGTCTTGCACCGCTTGGGTGGAAATACTTTTTTCGGCGCCGTTACGAAAGACGGCACCTTGTCATCGGAGACCTCGTCGTGACCTATCGTTATCTAAGTCCTGAGAAGACGGCTACCAGTGCGCGCTTGTACGATCGCGCCTGCGAACTGATCCCCGCCGGTGTGAACAGCACCGCCCGCGCCAAGTTCTCGGGATGGGATCCGTATCCGCTCTTTATCTCGCACGGTACGGGCTCGCACCTGTATGACGTTGATGGCAACCGTTACGTTGACTATCTATTGGGCCTCGGGCCTATGATTCTTGGGCATCGGCCGCCGACCGTGACGGCTGCCGTGCACAAGGCCATCGACGACAGCGGCACCTGTTTTGCGCTGCCGACGGCCGATGAGGCGGTGCTCGCACGCAAAATCGTTGACTTGATTCCCAGTGTCGAGATGGTGCGACTTTGCAATACCGGCACGGAAGCGGTGATTTACGCCTTGCGACTTGCGCGCACCTTTACGGGTCGGCGCAAGGTCATCCGCTTCGAGGGCATGTATCACGGTTTTTCCGAAGGCGTGTACTGGTCCAAGCACCCGAAGGTTGAAGAGGCAGGTCCTGAGGCACGACCCAAGGCTATTCCCCAGGGCCCGGGTATGACGATGTCGGCGAGCGACGGCCTGATTATTTTGCCGTGGAATGACGTTGACGCGCTGCGCGCCGTGATTGATCGTGAGGGCGACGATATCGCGGCGGTGCTTACGGAACCGGTCATGTGTAATACCGGCTGCATCTTGCCAAAGCCGGGCTATTTGGAAGCGATGCGTGAGTTAACCGCTGCACGCGGAATCGTGCTGATCTATGACGAAGTCATCACGGGCTTCCGTCTGAGTGTCGCCGGTGCGCAGGGACACTACGGTATGACTCCCGACCTCAGCGTTTTCGCAAAAGGCTTAGGAGGCGGATTCCCGGTGGCCGCGCTCGGTGGTCGGCGCGACATCATGTCGCTGGTCTCCGATGGCACCGTGTCGATGGCCGGCACTTACGCGGGCAATACGATCGCCGTCGCGGCTGCCAACGCTGCACTCGATGAGTTGGCTATCCCGGGGCGATATGCCGCGCTGTATGCCCGCTGTGAGCGGTTCTACGCCGGCCTTGACGATCTGCTCAAAGCCGCGCGTCTACCTGCCTACGTCACGGGTGTGGGCCCGGTGTTGCAGGTTTGGTTTGCGGATGCACCGATACACAATTATCGCGATGCCGCGCGCCATGCTCGGCACGATCTCTTCCGTCACTGGTGGGAGGGCATGTTGGATCGGGGTGTGCTCTTCCATCCGGGGGCCTACGAGAATCTCTTCGTTTCCTTTGCGCATACCGACGAGGACATCGCATTCACGCTCGATGCGGCACGCGCGGTGATCGCCGACTTGCCACGTCATGTCTGATGACTTGGCGCCGCTGACACTCGGCATTGATCTTGGCACGTCCGCGGTCAAAGTCGAGTTGCTGTCAGCGGACGGTCTACCGTTGGCCACGGGTGAAGGGGATCATCCGACGTTCGGTCACGACGGCGCTGCTGAACAGCGGCCGGGTGACTGGGATGATGCGCTCGCCGTGGCCTTATCCGAGCTGGCCGCCCAAGCACGTGAACGAGTGAGGCAGTGGCGCGAACGTATCGGGGCCATCGGTATCGCAGGCCAATTGCCGACGCTGGTTTGTCTGGGCGACGACGAGGTCATCGGCAGCGCCATCACGTGGAAAGATGCGCGCGCCGACGCGTGGGCGGGCGTTGCGATCGGCACTAAGGAGCGGCGCGATCTGTACCGGCGGACCGGCATGCCGATAGACGGCCGATATCTCGGGCCGATGCACCGATTTCATCGCAGCGATAAACGCACGCGTACGGTGCTCTCCGCCAAGGACTACTTGGTTTGGCGGCTCACCGGCCGACGGGTTACAGATCCTTCGACGGCTGCGGGCTACGCCACCTTCGATCTGGACAGCAACGCCTTCGAGGCGGACCTGTGCAATCGTTGGGGACTGAGCCTCGCGCAGATGCCGGCCTTGGCGGCGGCAACCTCGGCGGCGGGG
>Ga0208877_1000429_pt1 | contig 12163 bp, 9 predicted proteins | sample CryBogCBH29Jun09_FD_184624 | JGI IMG/M metagenome (GOLD analysis project Ga0208877, IMG submission 184624) | Freshwater microbial communities from Crystal Bog, Wisconsin, USA - CBH29Jun09 (SPAdes) | ecosystem: Environmental > Aquatic > Freshwater > Lake | place: Crystal Bog, Wisconsin, USA...
AAGAGAGCCCGCATAGGTACACACGAGACCTCGTGCGCACTTATGCGCCGGGGATTTTTTATTTTATAAAGCCTTCCTGGCGTGGTGAAGAGTAGAAAGGGAGCTAATGGCTCGTTCTGATAAAGAAACAGCTGTCGCTGAACTTACGGAAGATTTCCGTAGCGCAAGCGCAACTGTCCTCACTGAGTACCGCGGTCTAACCGTGGCCTCGATGAAGGAACTTCGCCGATCACTTGGTACCGATACTAAGTATTCCGTTGTGAAGAACACCTTGACCAAGATTGCTGCAAAGAATGCCGGAGTAGATCTCCCTGATGATCTCCTCGTTGGCCCATCTGCAGTGGCTTTCATCAAGGGTGACCCAATCGATGCAGCAAAGAGCCTTAAGAACTTCCAGAAGGAGCACCCACTTCTTGTTATCAAGGGTGGCGTCTTCGAAGGAAAGTCAGTCTCTACTGCAGAGATCATGAAGCTTGCTGACCTTGAGTCCCGTGAGGTTCTCTTGGCTAAGTTCGCTGGTGCTTTGAAGGGCACGTTGGCTAAGGCCGTACGTACCATCGATGCACTTCGCATCAAGCTGGAAGAAGGCGCTCCCGCTGCCGCTCCAGTTGCTGAGGCAGTAGTTGCCGAGGCGGATGTTATTGCTGAAGCACCAGTTGCTGAAGCCACCGTTGAAGCTGTCGTTGAGACAGTCGAAACCCCAGTCGTTGAAGCTGAGGCTCCCGTTGTTGAGGCAGTTACTGCCGAGACAGAGGTCATTGCCGATGCAACCGAGACCCCAGCTGAATAAGAAAAGGAATAATCATGGCTAAGTTGTCACAAGCTGATTTATTGGCACAGTTCAAGGAATTGACCCTCGTCGAGCTCTCAGATTTCGTAAAGGCATTTGAAGAGGAATTCGATGTAACTGCAGCAGCTCCAGTAGCTGTCGCAGGTGGCGCCGGCGCAGCAGCACCAGCTGCTGAGGTTCAAGATGAGTTCACGCTCGTTCTTGAGAACGCCGGTTCACAGAAGATTGCAGTTATCAAGGAAGTTCGCGGAATCAATTCAAGCCTCGGCTTGAAGGAAGCGAAGGATCTTGTAGATGCAACTCCTGCTGTCCTCATCGAAAAGGGTTCAAAGGAAGCTGTAGACAAGGCAAAGGCAGCCCTCGAGGCCGCTGGCGCAACCGTCACAGTCAAGTAACGATTACTTCATACGCCGAACCCCTTGGAAATTTTCCTGGGGGTTCGGTCATATATTCGAAACGAGATAAATCACACTCTCGAGTGCCTCATCTAATGGCACCTTTTCCCCTGAGACGAGATCGCCTACGAAAGAATCGTAGATGAAATCCAAATTATTAACTTTAGATAGTTCCTTTATCGAATTCAACAGGAAGCCAACCGGATTATTTCTTAGTTCTTGTGGAATAGTCTCGCCAAATCTTTCATAATCTTCATCTATTGCACTTAATACTGCAGACTTTAAAGCGGCTTTATTCAATCCAAATTTCTTCAGTTGGTGTAAATCATAGACATGCCTAATTAATCGATTATTTTCGCCGGATTGAACCTCGTCAACTTTTTTAAGAAGTCCAACCATTTTCTCTGCGGCCGTTTGTGTGTAATCAACGCAAGCAAACTCAAATTGATATGGGTTTTCTATTTTTGAATCTCGGTAAAGCAATGTTTGAATCATGCGATCTTGCGGAGTCGCAATTACCCTCGATACTGTGAATTCCAATTGAATATGGGGACGTAAACTCGTGCTTGCCTCGAATTTGCTTTCATATTCCAAGTCGAAATTAAAGTAGCGAGTTGAGTTTCTTGAATCTGTACTTACAATCGAAAATCCATCGACTTCGAACAACTGCTTGCAAGATTCCCTTAGCAATCTCAGTTGGTTTCTTGCGATGTCCCCTTGATTGACTTCTATAATCTTAAAATCAAGATCTTCCGACATTCGGCTAATTATCGGATTAGCTTTTATCAAACTTGTTCCACCACCAAATATGGGACGCAGTAATTGCTCCTCCTGGTGAATTTCATTCCTTAATGAACTTAGTATTTCTGTTAAGAGAATGTCCTTTTCGAGGGCAGCGGGGGGGAAATTAGTAAGGCCTTCGTTAGTTGCTGCGACAATAAAATCAGCCTGTTGCTGCGAGATCTTTTTCATAGATCACTTCTCGAGTTCCCAATTTGAGCTTCCTTTGAATCCTCGAATTTTTTATTGACACTCCGAGCGCCATTGGAATCTGAGTCGTAACTCCAGACGCATACCTGGATCTGGCATTTCCCAATTGCGCGTCTACGCCAAGTGCTTTGAAAGTTTCTTCAGCTAGAGATTCCAAGGGCTTTTTTGGTACTGGATTTCCGGAGATGGGACTTGGGTATGTTTTTGCATAGACCCCATAACCAAGGCGCGTTAACTTGCCTTCTTTAATAAGTTCTTGAATGGCCCTTGTCACGCGGCTGGGTGAACCAAAGCGATCGAAATTAGAGCGCAAGAAGATATTCGACTGCGAACTGGAGATGGACATAGCCAGTTTTGTCTTGATGCTAATCGACATGGCGGGCCTCCTTGCAAACAATGTGCGCTTTATGTTCGGAACTATATAGGGAAATATGCGTAAAAGTCGAATATTATTGTGCAAACAATGTGCGCTTATTTGAAAAATGAGCTTAAATTGAGGGTAAGAGGCCTAAATGGGGGCTTATAGCACGGATTGGACAGGAACGGGAAGGGTTGGGTACTCTGAGCGTTCGCAAATTTTCACAATCTAGAGGTTAGGCATATAGCGGCCGTAACCCCTCGATAGACCTGCACGCAAGTCCCACGCATCTGGAGGAACATTGGCCGCGAAGTCGAAATCATTTGCCCCCGCACGAGTCTCTTTCGCAAAGATCCGCGAACCCCTTGAAGTACCAAACCTACTTTCGCTGCAATTAGATAGCGTTGACTGGTTACTTGGTAACGACTTGTGGCGCGGTCGTCTTGCTGAGGCTGAGAAGAGCGGACGAGGCGAAGTCCCTAAGCAATCTGGTCTCGAAGAAATCTTCGAGGAGATCTCACCTATTGAAGATTTCCAAGGAAAGATGAGCTTGTCTTTCCGTGATCACCGTTTTGAGCCAGCGAAGTACACCATCGCTGAGTGCAAAGACCGTGACATGACCTACAGCGCTCCACTCTTTGTGACCGCTGAATTCACAAACAATGAGACCGGTGAAATTAAGTCTCAGACAGTATTTATGGGCGACTTCCCATTGATGACACCTCGCGGAACTTTCGTTATTAACGGAACAGAGCGCGTAGTTGTTTCACAGATCGTTCGCTCTCCTGGCGTTTACTTTGAACGCACCATCGAGAAGGCATCTGACAAAGATATCTTGACTGCAAAGATCATCCCTAGCCGTGGTGCTTGGTTGGAATTTGAAGTTGATAAGAAGGATATGGTCGGTGTTCGCATCGATCGTAAGCGTAAGCAATCTGTAACAGTCTTCTTGAAGGCACTTGGCTGGACTGAAGAGCAGATCCTTGAGCAATTTGGTGAGTTCGAGTCAATTCGTTTGACCCTCGAAAAAGATAACGTCAAGACTCAAGACGAAGCGCTGCTTGATATCTATCGCAAGCTTCGTCCAGGTGAGCCACCAACGAAGGAAGCTGCACAGAATCTCATCGAGAACCTTTACTTCAATCCAAAGCGTTATGACTTGGCTAAGGTCGGTCGCTTCAAGGTTAATAAGAAGTTGGGTCTTGAGCTTGAACTTTCAAAGGGCTTGCTCAACATCGAAGATATCATCGCAACAATCAAGTACTTGGTATCACTCCATAAGGGCGATGCTCTTATGGAATATCACAAGGAAGTTCGCGTTGAGACCGACGATATCGATCACTTCGGAAACCGTCGCCTTCGTACCGTTGGTGAGTTGATCCAGAACCAAGTTCGCACTGGTCTCTCTCGTATGGAGCGCGTTGTTCGTGAGCGCATGACCACACAAGATGTTGAGGCGATTACTCCTCAGACCTTGATCAACATTCGTCCAGTAGTTGCATCAATCAAGGAGTTCTTCGGAACTTCTCAATTGTCACAATTCATGGATCAGACCAACCCACTTTCAGGTATGACCCACAAGCGCCGTCTTTCAGCGCTCGGACCTGGCGGACTCTCACGTGAGCGCGCTGGCTTCGAAGTCCGTGACGTGCACCCATCGCACTACGGTCGTATGTGTCCTATCGAAACTCCTGAAGGACCAAACATTGGTCTTATCGGATCGCTCGCTACCTATGCTCGCGTAACTCCATTCGGATTTATCGAGACCCCTTACCGCAAGGTTTCAAAGGGCAAGGTCACAGATCAGATTGATTACCTGACCGCTGACGAGGAAGATGAACACATCATCGCGCAGGCAAACGCTCCACTTACCGCTGACTCTCATTTCGCCGAAGAGCGCGTACTGGTTCGTCGTCGTGGCGGAGAAGTTGAATACATCCTCGCTGACGAAGTTGATTACATGGACGTTTCACCACGTCAGATGGTTTCTGTTGCTACCGCAATGATTCCATTCCTTGAGCATGATGATGCTAACCGCGCGCTCATGGGATCTAACATGATGCGTCAGGCAGTTCCACTACTTCGCGCCGAGGCACCATTCGTTGGTACCGGTATGGAGTTCCGCGCAGCTGTTGATGCCGGCGATGTAACTCTCGCTCGCAAGGGTGGCGTTGTAACCGAAGTACAGTCTGATGAAGTCACTGTCATGAATGATGATGGAACTACAGAGCACTACTTCGTTGAAAAGTTTGTTCGCTCTAACCAGGGAACTAGCCGCAATCAGAAGGTCGTTGTTTCACAAGGCGATCGCGTTGATCCAGGTCAGGTTATCGCTGACGGACCAAGCACTGAAAAGGGCGAGATGGCTCTTGGTAAGAACTTGCTCGTGGCATTTATGTCATGGGAAGGTCACAACTACGAAGATGCGATCATCTTGTCTCAACGTTTGGTTCAAGACGATGTACTCACTTCCATTCACATTGAAGAGTACGAAGTCGATGCACGCGATACCAAGCTTGGACCTGAGGAGATCACTCGCGACATCCCTAACGTCTCAGAAGAAGTTCTTTCAGATCTTGATGATCGCGGAATCATTCGCGTTGGTGCCGATGTTGTTCCAGGAGATATCTTGGTTGGAAAGGTAACTCCTAAGGGAGAAACCGAACTCACACCTGAAGAGCGTTTGCTCCGTGCAATCTTTGGTGAGAAGGCTCGCGAAGTTCGCGATACCTCACTTAAAGTTCCACACGGTGAATCTGGCAAGGTTATTGGCGTTTCAATCGCTGATTCTGAAGATTACGAACTCCCAGCTGGTGTTAACCAGGTTGTTCGAGTTTATGTAGCTCAAAAGCGCAAGATTCAAGATGGTGACAAGCTCGCTGGTCGCCACGGTAACAAGGGTGTTATTTCCAAGATCTTGCCTCAAGAAGATATGCCATTCCTTGAAGATGGAACTCCAGTTGATGTCATCTTGAACCCACTTGGTGTTCCAGGTCGTATGAACGTCGGACAGGTTCTTGAAGTTCACCTTGGCTGGGCTGCGAAGTCAGGTTGGAAGCTAGAAGGCGATGAAGATTGGCAGAAAGATCTTCGCGCACATGGTTACGCCGATGTTGCTCCAGGATCCAAGGTTGCTACACCAGTCTTTGATGGTGCGAAGGAAGAAGAGCTCATTGGTCTTCTTGGTTCCACAAATCCAAACAAGGATGGAATGCGCCTCATCGGTGGCAACGGTAAGGCCCAACTATTTGATGGTCGTAGCGGTGAGCCATACAAGCAACCAATCACGGTTGGTTACATGTACATCTTGAAGCTCCACCACTTGGTAGATGACAAGATCCACGCTCGTTCAACAGGTCCTTACTCAATGATTACCCAACAACCATTGGGCGGTAAGGCACAGTTCGGTGGACAGCGCTTTGGTGAGATGGAAGTTTGGGCCCTGGAAGCTTATGGCGCCGCTTACACCTTGCAAGAGTTGCTCACCATCAAATCTGATGACGTGCTTGGTCGCGTAAAGGTTTACGAAGCAATCGTTAAGGGCGAGAACATCCCTGAACCAGGTATCCCTGAATCATTCAAGGTCCTTGTTAAGGAAATGCAATCTCTCTGCCTCAATGTTGAAGTTCTCAACAATCAAGGTATCGCAATCGAAATGCGCGATACCGATGAAGAAGTATTCCGTGCCGCCGAAGAGCTAGGTATCAACTTGTCACGAGTTGAGCCAAGCAGCGTAGAAGAAGTGTGAGGATAAACAACTATGTTAGATGTTAATTTCTTCGATGAACTGCGTATTGGTCTAGCATCAACGGACAATATTCGTGAGTGGTCTTTTGGTGAGGTTAAGAAGCCTGAAACCATTAACTACCGCACACTCAAGCCTGAGAAAGACGGACTCTTCGATGAGAAGATCTTCGGACCTACTCGCGACTGGGAATGTTATTGCGGTAAGTACAAGCGCGTTCGATTCAAGGGCATCATCTGTGAGCGTTGCGGAGTAGAAGTTACTCGCGCCAAGGTTCGCCGTGAGCGTATGGGTCACATCGAGCTTGCTGCTCCTGTAACTCACATCTGGTACTTCAAAGGTGTTCCAAGCCGTCTGGGTTACCTCCTCGATCTTGCTCCAAAGGATCTTGAGAAGGTCATCTACTTCGCTGCTTACATGATCACAGAGGTTGATACCGAGGCTCGCGCCGAGGATCTCCCATCACTTGAGAAGCGTCTTGCTTCAGATATCAAGAAGATCGAAACTCGTCGCGACAATGATCTCGACTCCCGTCAGAAGAAGCTCGAAGGCGATCTCGCTGAACTCGAAGCTGCTGGCGAAAAGGCCGATATCAAGCGTAAGGTCCGCGAATCTGCAGAGCGTGAGCTCAAGGCAATTCGTGATCGTGCCCAACGCGAACTCGATCGCCTTGATGAAGTCTGGTCACGTTTCAAGAACCTCAAGGTTCAAGATCTCGAGGGTGATGAAGGTTTGTACCGCGAAATGCGCGACCGTTATGGCGTGTACTTCAAGGGAGATATGGGTGCTGCTGCAATCAAGGCACGCCTTGAGACCTTCGATCTTCAAGCTGAGTACGAGAAGCTCACTGAGCTCTCACAAACCGGTAAGGGCCAGAAGAAGACTCGTGCGATCAAGCGTTTGAAGGTTGTCTCTTCATTCCTCAACACTCGCAACAAGCCTGCTTCAATGGTCTTGGATTGTGTACCAGTTATTCCACCTGATCTTCGTCCAATGGTTCAACTCGATGGTGGTCGCTTTGCGACATCAGATCTCAACGATCTCTACCGTCGCGTTATTAACCGTAACAACCGTTTGAAGCGTCTTGCTGATCTCGGTGCCCCAGAAATTATCGTCAACAACGAGAAGCGCATGCTGCAAGAAGCAGTAGATGCACTCTTCGATAACGGTCGTCGTGGTCGTCCAGTAACTGGCCCAGGAAACCGCCCATTGAAGTCTCTCTCAGATATGTTGAAGGGTAAGCAAGGCCGTTTCCGTCAGAACCTGCTCGGAAAGCGCGTTGACTACTCTGGACGTTCTGTAATCGTTGTTGGTCCACAACTTAAGTTGCACCAGTGCGGTCTGCCAAAGCAGATGGCGCTCGAGCTCTTCAAGCCATTTGTAATGAAGCGTCTGGTTGATCTCAATCACGCTCAGAACATCAAGTCCGCAAAGCGCATGGTCGAGCGTGCTCGTCCAGTCGTGTGGGATGTTCTTGAGGAAGTAATTGCAGAGCATCCAGTTCTCTTGAACCGCGCACCTACCTTGCACCGTCTGGGTATCCAAGCTTTCGAACCACAACTGGTTGAAGGTAAGGCCATTCAGATCCACCCATTGGTATGTACCGCATTCAACGCCGACTTCGATGGTGACCAGATGGCTGTTCACCTTCCACTGTCTGCAGAAGCACAAGCTGAAGCTCGCGTACTTATGTTGTCGAGCAACAACATCTTGTCTCCTGCATCAGGTCGCCCCATCACATCTCCTACCCAGGATATGGTGCTTGGTCTCTACTTCTTGACCTCTCTCCGTGAGAATCAAGTTGGAGAAGGTCGCGCATTCTCAAGCCTCTCTGAAGGTCTGATGGCATTCGATCAAGGTAGCGTCTCACTGCAAGCAAAGATCAAGATCCGCACAACTGAGAATGGTGAATCCATTGTTAAGGAGACCACTCTCGGTCGCGTGATCTTCAATGAAGTGCTTCCAGAAGACTTCCCATTTGTTGATTACGACGTCACTAAGAAGCTTCTTGGTCTGATCGTTGATAACTTGGCTGAGGGCTATCCAAAGGTCACCGTTGCTCAGACACTCGATGCACTTAAGTCACTCGGTTTCTACTGGGCAACTCGCGCCGGTGTAACAATCGGTATCGAAGATGTTGTTACTCCTGCAAAGGACAAGGCAATCATCTTGGCTAAATCTGAGGAGGTTGCAGAGAAGGTACAAGCTCAATACGAAAAGGGCTTGATCACCGATGATGAGCGTCGTCAAGAACTCATTGAGATCTGGACAAAGGCCACCAGCGATGTAGCTGCCGCGATGGAAGCTAACTTCCCTAAGACCAACCCTGTATGGATGATGGTTTACTCCGGTGCTCGTGGAAACATGATGCAGATCCGTCAGATCGCTGGTATGCGTGGACTTGTAGCTAACCCAAAGGGTGAAATTATTCCTCGCCCAATTAAGTCCAACTTCCGTGAAGGCTTGTCAGTACTCGAGTACTTCATCTCTACGCACGGTGCCCGTAAGGGTCTTGCAGATACTGCGCTTCGTACCGCTGACTCGGGTTACTTGACCCGTCGTCTCTGCGACGTTGCTCAGGATGTCATCATCCGTGAAGAGGATTGCGGTACAGACCGTGGCCTCACACTGAAGATCGCTGCAACCAATGCTCAAGGTGAATTGATTCGCGATGAGCACGTCGAGACAGCAATGTTTGGTCGCAACTTGGCTGACGATGTTGTTGTTGGCGGCAAGACCGTACTTCCTGCAGGAACCGATCTCGGTGACAAGAACATCAACATTCTTGTTGCTGCTGGTGTCTCAGAAGTTAAGGTCCGCTCAGTACTTACCTGTGATTCAAAGGTAGGCCAGTGCGCAATGTGTTACGGCCGCTCAATGGCATCCGGCAAGCTTGTCGATGTCGGCGAGGCAGTTGGAATCATCGCAGCGCAATCAATTGGTGAGCCTGGAACTCAGCTCACAATGCGTACCTTCCACACCGGTGGTGTGGCTGGTGATGACATCACGCACGGTCTTCCACGTATCGTCGAGCTCTTCGAGGCACGTACCCCTAAGGGTGTTGCGCCAATCGCAGAGACCGCCGGTGTCGTTAGCTTCCTAGAGGATGCAAAGGGTAAGAAGATCATCGTTACACCAGAAGATGGTGGCGAGCCGGTCGCATACCCAATCACTCGTCGTCAGAAGCTCAAGGTCGAAGATGGTCAGAAGGTCGGCGTCGGACAACAACTCGTTGTCGGTGCGATCGATCCAAAGCAGGTTCTACGTATCCTCGGACCTCGTCAGACTCAGGTTCACCTCGTTAACGAGATCCAAGAGGTTTACCGTTCACAAGGTGTATCGATTCACGACAAGCACATCGAGATCATCGTTCGTCAGATGCTAAAGCGCATTACCGTGCTTGAGCCAGGCGATACCGATCTTCTTCCAGGTGAGCTGGTTGAGCGCGGTCGCTTCGAGAACGAGAACCGTCGCGTTGTCACCACTGGTGGCAAGGCAGCATCTGGTCGTCCAGAACTTATGGGTATCACGAAGGCATCTCTTGCAACTGAGTCATGGTTGTCAGCAGCATCCTTCCAAGAGACCACAAAGGTTCTTACAGATGCAGCGCTATCCGAGAAGAGCGATCCACTGCTCGGTCTCAAGGAGAACGTCATCATCGGAAAGCTCATCCCTGCTGGTACTGGACTTGCTCGTTATCGCAACGTGCGTGTTGAGCCAACAGAGGAGGCAAAGGCTGCGGTCTATGCTGCATATGATGAATATGACTTCACTCCATTTGAGGCACAAGGCTCAGGAGAAGCAATTCGTTTGGATGATATCGAAGTTCGATAACTTCAAAGTAGTTAAAAAGAACCTCGCACTTAATGTGCGGGGTTCTTTTGTTTCTTAAGCGAGATGTGGCGGACGTTCACTTGTTTATTGTTGAGCGAAGCACCATCCACCTTAATATCTAACAAGACAGCCCCGGAGAATGCAGCGAAGAGAGATTTCTTGCGCTGGATAATAATTTCGTGATTCTCGCGGTTACCAACTACCAATTTGAACTCTTCCTTGTGCGGGGAGTGCCAAGGTTTATCTGACTTAACAAGTTGGCGTTTATCAACTCGAATTAGCGTCTCACCTAATGTCTGTTTGTAAACGAACTTAACGGTGTGTTTCTCGTTGTCGCCGACGCTGAATTCAACTTCAACGGGGTGTCTAAATGCATATGTGCCACCGAAGAATAGAAATATAAGTACTCCTGCTAATTGAAACGCGGAGAGAAAATTCACTTTGATAAAAAAGTTAACGGTCGCAGCCGAAAGCCAGGTGATAGCTCCAATAGCTAATCCGACCTTTTTGTATCTAGCCGGCCCTACTTTGATGTGTGCCATGTGCGACTTCCCCCGAATCATTGAATCCTAGGGGTGGCAAATCCATCTCTACTAGAGTTTTTTGAGGGTAATTTCCCCTGGCGAGATACGGTGGGCTCCGAAGGAATTTACTGGAGCATCCGTCGGATAGCCGATCGCTAGTCCCGTGAGCAGACGGTAATCCTTGCTGACATCGAATTCTTTACGCACGACATCATCCCAAATGACCACTGCACCTTGAGCGCAGGTTCCCAGGCCGTGAGCGTGAGCGGAGAGCATAAGGTTTTCGAGCATCAAGCCGGCATCTGATGCTGACCAGATACCCAAACTCTTGTGAATGAAAATGAAGAGTTCCGTTGGAGCGCCAAAGAACTCGTAGTTCTTTGCCCACTGTGCATCTCGTGCCTTGCGATCTCCACGAGCTACTCCAAGTACCGAATAAAGTTCCGCTCCAACTCGATGCGCACGGGGCTTGAGTTCTGCAACATAAGGCTTTGCACTCAGTCGATTGCTCGTAGGTAGACCGTAGCGCGATGTGATGAGTTTGATCTTGGCTAGCAAATTTCCGTTGCGACCTTTAGAAAGAGCATCCCAACGCTTTAAAAACTCTTTACTGATCCGATCCTTTGTATCACCTGTCGCAATTGCAATTTTAAATGGGCGAGTATTTGACCAGCTTGGAGAGGTTAAGGCATCGGTCAGAATCTGATCAAGAATATCTTGGGGGACTGGCTTATCTTTTATGAAATCTCGAGTAGTGCGTCTTGAGGCTAGGAACTCTGAAACTGAAGCGGCACCTAAATTACTTTTATGAGATGGCATGAACCAATCCTTCTTGTGTTTTATAAATTAATTGTGGGTGTAGACGACAATGCCAGCTGCCACAAATTGAAGGGTAAAGGCGGCGGCGGTCAGAGCATGGAAGAGTTCGTGAAAACCAAACCAGGTGCGCGAGAAATTGGGCTTCTTGATCCCGTAGATCAAGCCACCGAGCGAATAGCAGAGTCCGCCCAAAGCTATTAAGAGGAAAACCGCTACGCCTCCGTTGCGCCAGAAAGATGGCAGGAAGAAGACCGCGGCCCAACCCAGCAAAATATAAAGAGGTACATAGAGCCAACGCGGAGCATTGAGCCAGAGGACTCGCATCAGGGAGGTGGCGATGGCGCCGCCCCAGACAATCGATAAGAGGACAATCGCTTGATCTTTATCGAGCAGAAAGATGGCAAATGGGGTGTAAGTCCCTGCGATGAGGACGGTGATATTGGCGTGGTCGATCCGGCGCCAGACCTCTTTGGTCTTGGGCTTCCAGCCCACCCGGTGATAGAGAGCGCTTCCGGTGAAAAGGGTCACAGCGGCCAGGGTAAATATGCCAAGGGCGATCCGACCGCGGAGCTTGTCCGCTAGGGCCACCAGCACCAGGCCAGCCACGAGGGAGACTGGGCTCATAATGAGGTGGATCAGGCCGCGCAGACGCGGTTTATCTGCCTCGATGGGCTTGGGAAGAGTCTCGGTCACCTGACTAGCCTACGC
>Ga0208877_1000436_pt1 | contig 11940 bp, 7 predicted proteins | sample CryBogCBH29Jun09_FD_184624 | JGI IMG/M metagenome (GOLD analysis project Ga0208877, IMG submission 184624) | Freshwater microbial communities from Crystal Bog, Wisconsin, USA - CBH29Jun09 (SPAdes) | ecosystem: Environmental > Aquatic > Freshwater > Lake | place: Crystal Bog, Wisconsin, USA...
CTTCTGGCACGCTTGCGTAATCCACACGGAAACCTTGTGCGGGATCAGCGTTAACAAAGTGGGGCTGCGCTCCAGCCAGCAGGGCGGCTCCTTCGTATATTTGGTAAAACGGATTGGGGCACACCGCAATGGCTTGTGGCATGTCTGGGTTGATGAGTACTTGAGTGAGCGAGAAGAGCGCCTCACGACTGCCCAAGGTGGGCAGCACTTCGCAGGCGGCATCAACTGCCTCTAAGCCATAACGCCGTTTAATCCAATCAGCGATTGCCTGGCGCAGTTCCGTGCTACCCAATGTGGCGGGGTAATGAGAGAGCCCCGCTAGGTTTTGGTTTAGGGCCTTTTGAATAAAAGCGGGAGTGGGGTGACGCGGTTCACCCACAGATAAGGAAATGAGCGGTAAGGCGGGGTTTGGTGTAATGCCCTGCATCAGCGCGCGCAGGCGTTCAAAAGGATAGGGCTGAAGACGTTCTAAGCGCGGATTCATGAGTTAGCTTCCGCTGGGGGATTCGCGGTTAAACCCCAGAGGGGGCAAGGTGAGGGCGCTGTTGGTCCAGTTGGGCGAGCGATGCTCCACCACTACTTGGGTGTATATGCCGCCACGTACATTCCAGCGCGCCTGTAGCCGCATAAAACGAGGATTTAACGCACTAACCAAATCCTCTAGAATATGGTTGGTGATAGCTTCATGAAAAGCCCCTTCGTCGCGGTAAGACCAGAGGTAGAGCTTGAGGCTTTTAAGCTCTACATTCTGCTGATCGGCCACGTAGTCCAAAGTTAGCCAAGCAAAATCGGGCTGGCCGGTTTTAGGACAGAGGCAGGTGAACTCGGGCATTTCCATATGAATCAAGTAGTCACGCCCAGGATAGGGGTTGGGGAAGGTCTCTAGATTGCGGTTTGGTTGCAGAGCCATTGGGGACTTGTCCTAATATCGGGTAAAATCGAGCTATTCTAAACTTCTTTTAATCATCTGGCGCTCAATTGCATCTTAAACATATCAAACTAGCAGGCTTCAAGTCTTTCGCGGAACCCACTCAAATACCCGTACCCGGTCAATTGGTGGGGGTCGTGGGCCCCAACGGTTGCGGTAAATCCAATGTGATCGACGCCGTACGTTGGGTATTGGGCGAGTCACAGGCCAAGCATTTGCGTGGCGAAACCTTGCAAGACGTCATCTTTGGGGGTACCGCAGAGCGCAAGGCCTTGGGTCGCGCCAGCGTCGAGCTGGTGTTTGATAACAGTGACGGTCGCGCCCCAGGTCAGTGGGCGGCCTATGCCGAACTGGCGGTACGAAGGGTTTTGGCCCGCGATGGCGTTTCCAGCTACTACATTAATAATACCCACGTGCGCCGGCGTGACGTACAAGACATGTTTATGGGTACCGGCTTAGGCCCACGTGCCTACGCCATTATCGAGCAAGGCATGATTTCGCGCATCGTGGAATCAAAACCAGAAGAAATCCGTGTTTTTTTAGAAGAGGCGGCGGGCATTTCTCGTTATAAAGAGCGACGCCGCGAAACCGAGCTGCGCTTAAATGATACCCGCGGTCATTTGTCCCGCACCAGCGATATTCGCCTAGAGCTTGGCAATCAAATTGAAAAATTAGAAGGCCAGGCTGTGGTTGCTCAACAGTACCGTGAATTTCAAGCCCAACTCCTAGAAGCGCAAAACTTATTGTTATTATCGCGTAAGCGTGATGCCGAAGCAGCCCGTGCACGCGCGCAGCGTGAGCTGGAAAAAATTCAAATTGAATTAGAAGCCGAAATTGCGCACATGCGCGAAGTGGAAAGTTCTATTGAATTGCAACGCCAGCAGCATTACGTTTTAAGCGATGCGCTTAATCTGGCCCAAGGCGTGGTATATCAGGCCAATAGTGAAGTAACCCGCATTGAAAACCAATTACAAACATTGCGCGCCGAGCGCCGTCGTCTGGAAGGCGAGACTGCTGCCTTGCGCCAAGAAATTGCCGCTGATGAGGCCGGTCTACAAGCAGACCAAGGCGCGTTAATTCAACATAAAAGCGAGCAAGCGCGCGCGCAAGAATTGGTACGGGTGGGTACATTGCGTGTGGCGCAGGAACAAGAAGCCTTACCGCGCACAGAGGGCATGGCTGCTGAGCGACGTCAGGCCTTAGACGAACTGCGTCAAACACAAGGTCAATTAGAAAGCATCTTGGGTGTGGCGCGCGCCGGGCAGGCCAATGCAGAACGCCTGTTGGTACAACTATCCGAACGTGGGGCACGACTAAAGGATGAGCAGAGCCGCATGGTGGCGCCCGACAGTCAGCAATTGGCTTTGCAAGACGCTGATCTGAGCGAGCGGCAAGTGCGAGGCACTGCGTTAAATGCAGCGCAACAAGCCTTAGCAGCGCGTGTAAAACAATTTGAGGTGGAAACCAGCGCAGCACGCAGCCATGCAGAGGCCATGCGCCATGAAGCAGCGCGCATTGAAGCCGAGCTTAATGCATTGGTGGCATTGCAATCTAAACTGTCGGTGAATGAGCGCGCACGCGAACTGGTTAACCAACATGGTTTGGCTAAGCTGCCTGTTTTTTGGCAAGGTATTGAAGTGCGTGCGGGTTGGGAGTTGGCCGTAGAAGCTGCTTTGGGGCAGCGTTTAAACGCTTTCCGTATAGAGGGCTTTGAAGCGGTCTCAAAATGGACCAAGGATGAGATGCCGGCCGGTGTGGCACTTTTTTCAGCGCAATCCGCCGCGCCACACAGCAAGGCCGTCTTGCCTACACTGCCCGGTAACCCTGTAGCGTTGAGCGATTTGGTCACCATTCGAACCACTGCCTGCGAAGGGGCCTTAAGCGCGTGGATGAGTAATGTGTGGTGCGTGGATAACTTGGCCAACGCTATTTCCAGTATGAACCGCTTGCCTGAGGGGGTTACGTTAGTGACGCCTGAAGGGCATCGCGTCACCCACGAAGCGGTGTTGTTCTTTACGCCACAAGGCGAATCCCATGGGGCGCTGACACGTGCTCGTGAAATTGAAGAGCATCGTGTGGCCCTGGCAGAACTTGGGCGGAACGTGGCTCACGCGGAAGATCTGCATCACCAAGCAGAATTAGCGCTGACCCAATGTCGCGAAGACCTAAACCATGCTCAACGTGAAGGCCGCGAAGCGGAAGCCGCGCGTCATGCAGTGGAAGTGGACCGTACACGTTTGGCGGGTGAATTAAACCGCTATCAACAGCGCAGCGAACAAATTACCGCTGAGTTGAGTGAACTAGCGCAGCAGTTGGGCGCCGAACAAGCGGTGTTGCAAGCAGCCAAAGATAGCCAGACCCAAACTGGCGCTCAACTAACAGAACGCGCCAAGCAATTGGAAGTGGCTCAAACTGCCTGGGGCGAGGCTGATCGCACGCGCGATGCAGCGCGCACCTCCTTGCAGTCTTCTGAGCGCAGCTTGCAAGAAGCAATCTACTTAGAAAAAACCGCTTCTGCCGCCATTACCCATGTGAAAACCCAGCAGCAGGCGGCAGAGCAACGCCTCGAGCAACGGCGCCCGCGCTTAGTTAAACTGATTGCCGATTTAGAACAGTGCACAGAAGATAACCTGGCTGCGTTGTTGCAAAACGCCTTGGGTGCGCGTGCGCAAGCCGAATCCGCGCTTACAGATGCGCGAGTTACTCTTGATAATGCTGGGGCTGCACTGCGCGAGCAAGAAGAAAAACGCTTGCAGATTGAGCAAGGCCTAGAGCCTTTGCGCAACCGCATGGGTGATGTGCGACTAAAAGAACAAGAAGCCCGCTTGAATGTGGAGCGCGCCACAGAAACCCTATTAGAAAACCATGCCGATGAAGTGGCGTTAACCCTGTTGATGGAAAAGGGCACGCGTACCAGTACGTTGCAGGCTGAAATAAACCAGCTGACCCAAGACATTGAAGCATTGGGCGCTGTTAATTTGGCCGCCTTGGCAGAACTAGAAGCATCGCGCGAACGTAAGAATTGGCTGGATGCACAAACGGCTGATTTAGAAGCAGCTGTGGCCACGCTTGAAGAAGCGATGCATAAGATTGATCGTGAAACCCGCGAGCAACTCAAAGAAACCTTTGAACGTGTTAACGCCAGCTTTAGCACGCTGTTTCCCACGCTCTTTGGTGGCGGACATGCACGTATTGAATTAACGGGCGATGAGATACTGGATGCCGGGGTGCAGATTATCGCGCAACCACCCGGCAAAAAAACCACCTCCATTCATTTGCTGTCTGGTGGTGAAAAAGCATTGACCGCGTTGTCGTTGGTGTTTGCTTTGTTCCAATTAAACCCAGCACCCTTCTGCTTGCTGGACGAAGTGGATGCGCCGTTGGATGACGCTAACACCGAACGCTTTGTTCGTTTGGTGAAAAAAATGTCGGAACAAACCCAATTCCTATTCATTACCCACAATAAGATCGCGATGGAAATGGCTCAGCAGTTGGTGGGCATTACTATGGCCGAATCAGGTGTGTCACGCATGGTGGCTGTGGATATTGAAGAGGCCATTCGTTTGACGGAGATTGTTGCTGCCTGATAGGGAGGATGTAGGGTAATGAGCGATCTACAAACCAATTTGGTGTTGCTGGGTGCGGTATTGATTGTGGGTATTTTTGTGCTAACCCGAATTCAAGAATACCGTTACCGGCGTATGGCCAATCAGCTGTTACCTGAAAACTCCCAAGATGCATTAATGGGTGAGATCAAAGACGGCCTGCCTCATGAGCCCGGTTTGGGGTCAGACCCCAATTCGGGGTCTGACCCCTCGGAGCGCGCGCCTGTTAATAAAGACGTGGAGTTCGGCGTTACATTTAACGCCACTGAGGGCGTCAGTGCCGAAGTGCTGTGGAAAACGCTAAACGCCAGCGCCTTGGCCACGCGCAACATTCGTTGGGTGGGTTATGACAGCACTTTGGACCGCTGGTTGCCTATATACGGCCCGGCCGTCAAGCGCTTTAATCGATTAGGCGCCACCTTGCAACTTTCCAGTCGTGCGGGTCCTGTAACTGCCGTCCAATTAACACGTTTTGTCGATGAAATGAATAGCGTGGCCCATCAATTAGGGTTGACCTGTGAAGCGGGTAATACCACTGTCGCACTGGTATCCGCGGATACATTAGAACGTTTTTGTGCACGTGTGGATGTGTTGATTGGCATTAATGTGGTGTTTGAAGAAGGTGCTGCGCAAACCGCCCATGCCATTCGTCTGGCCACCGAGGTCGAAGGGCTGATCTTAGCTGATGACGGTATGTTTCATGCACGAGACGCACAAGGGCAAGACCGCTTTACGCTGTCCAACCGTGATGGCCGCCCCTTTATTGATATTGAAAACGATGCCACCTCCGTATCCGGAATCACGTTGTTATTGGATGTGCCTGCCGTAGTCGATGGCGCTGGCACATTGGGCGACATGTTTGAGCTGGCGGGACGATTGGCCGCAACCTTAGGCGGCAGTCGCGTGGACGACAACGGTGTGGTATTGGGTGTGCGCCAGATGGAGCTGATTGCCAAACAATTAACAGAGCTTGGCTCAGACATGGAAAGTTACGGCATTCCTGCAGGCAGCCCTTTGGCGCTGCGCCTCTTCTCCCATTAGTCGTGACCGACCTCTCTGCTCGCGCCCGTACTCTGCGTGAGGTATTGGCGCTTCATAATTACCGATACCATGTATTGGATGACCCCACCATACCCGATGCGCAGTACGATGCGCTGTATCAAGAACTGCAACAACTCGAAACCCTACACCCTGAACTCTTAACCGCCGATTCCCCTACGCAACGGGTGGGGGCGCACGCTCGTCCGGGTTTTACTCAAGTCACGCATCGTATACCCATGCTGTCGCTCAACAACGGGTTTTTAAATAGCGAGATTGAGGCTTTTGATCGGCGCGCTCGAGAATCCTTGGGCGTTGATTGTGTAGAGTATGCCTGCGAGCCCAAGTTTGATGGGCTGGCGGTAAGTTTGACGTATGAGAAAGGTCTGTTGGTGCAAGGCAGTACCCGAGGAGACGGTGAAACGGGCGAAGAAGTGACGGCCAACTTGCGCACCTTGCATACCATTCCCCTGAGTTTGCCCATCAAAAACCCACCCGAGCGCTTGGAAGTGCGTGGTGAAGTGTTGATGCAGAAGGCCGATTTTGAGGCATTGAATATTGCGCAGAAAGCGCGCGGTGAAAAGATTTTTGTGAATCCACGCAATGCTGCAGCGGGTACCCTGCGCCAACTGGAGCCGGCCCTCACGGCGCGCCGTCCGCTATCATTCTTTGCTTATGGGGTAGGTGCGCTGGAAGGCTTTGCATTACCCGCCACGCAGGGTGCGCTGATGGCGCAATTGGCGCTACTGCATTTTCCGGTGGCCGCAGAATGCGCATTGGTGAGCGGAGTGGAAGGCTTGCTGGCTTATTTTAAGCGCATTCAGAATGCCCGCGCAGCGTTGCCCTACGACATTGATGGCGTGGTGTATAAGGTGAATGATTTTGCCCAACAAGCCAGATTAGGCTTTGTGTCGCGCGCACCGCGTTTTGCCCTAGCGCATAAATTTCCTGCCGAAGAAGCGCTTACTGAAATTATGGAGATTGATGTGCAGGTGGGGCGCACCGGAACCATTACACCGGTAGCGCGTTTGAAGCCGGTATTTGTGGGCGGCGTGACGGTAACCAACGCCACCTTGCATAACGAAGATGAAGTGCGGCGCAAAGATGTGCATGTAGGAGACACGGTTTGGGTGCGTCGTGCCGGGGATGTGATTCCGGAGGTGGTGTCTGTGGAGCTGGGGCAGCGCCCCGTGCACGCGCACGCTTTTGTCATGCCCACTCATTGTCCAGTGTGCGGCAGTCAGGTGATTCGTGAAGAGGGTGAATCTGCCAGTCGTTGCAGTGGCGGATTATTTTGTCCAGCACAGCGTAAAGAAGCGTTACTGCACTTTGCTCACCGGCGCGCTATGGATATTGAAGGCCTGGGAGATAAGCGTGTGGATCAATTGGTGGATGGGGGTTGGGTGCATTCCTCTGCCGACTTGTATGGGTTGACTATGGAGCAGCTCTCTCAACTGCCCTTGATGGGAGAAAAGTCTGCAGAAAATCTGATAGCGGCCATTCAACGCAGCCGCACCACCACCTTGGCCCGTTTTATTTTTTCTTTAGGCATTCGCAATGTGGGGGAAGCTACGGCGCGCGATTTGGCTCGTCAGTTTGGTGACTTAGCACCACTCATGAGCGCTTCTACTGAAGATTTGCTGCAGGTGCCGGATGTGGGGCCAGTGGTGGCGCAATCTATTCATGATTTTTTTGCTGAGGGGCATAATCGTGAAGTGATTGAGCGCCTACAGCAACAAGGCGTTCATTGGCCTATACATGAGGCTTCTAGCACGCTGCCTTTAAGTGGTAAAACCTTTGTACTCACTGGAACTTTGCCTCATTTGAGTCGGGATGAGGCGCGCGCTAGAATTGAGGTTTTGGGGGGTAAGGTGGCTGGTAGTGTATCGGCCAAAACCCATTACGTGGTGGCGGGCAGTGAAGCCGGTAGCAAATTAGAGCGAGCACAAGCGCTGGGCGTGACAGTACTCGACGAAGCACAACTTCTTTTACTCCTTAAACAGGAACACTCGCCATCATGAAGCCGATTAAAAAAGCTGTATTTCCGGTCGCTGGTTTGGGCAGTCGTTTTTTGCCTGCCACCAAAGCCAGCCCTAAAGAAATGTTGCCTATTGTGGATAAGCCCCTTATCCAATATGCGGTGGAAGAGGCGGTGGCCGCAGGCATTACCGAGTTGATTTTTGTCACGGGTCGCGGTAAACGTGCCATTGAAGACCACTTTGATAAAGCGTATGAATTAGAGACGGAACTAGCCGCACGGGGACGCACACAACTGCTGGAGCAAGTACGTAATTTTTTACCGCCCGGTGTGAGTTGTGCATATGTGCGCCAGCCGGAAGCTTTAGGCTTGGGCCATGCTATTTTATGTGCCGCGCCTTTGGTGGGGGACGAGCCCTTCGCCATTTTGTTGGCGGATGATTTGGTGGATGCGGCAGTGCCTGTGCTGACACAAATGGTGGACCTCTATGAAGCCACCGGATCTTCTGTGCTGGGCGTGCAAAATGTGGCGCGCGAAGAAACCCGTCAATACGGTATTGTTAAAACGGCACTCACCCCTATGGGGCATCAAAAAATTGTCGGCATTGTAGAAAAACCGAAGCCCGAACTGGCCCCCTCCACTTTGGCTGTGGTGGGCCGATACTTATTGTCCCCTGCTATTTTTGATCACCTGCGCCATGTGCAGCCTGTAGTGGCGGAGAGATTCAACTTACGGATGGCATTGCGGGTCTATTGGCAGAACAAGATGTATTGGCCTTACCCTTTGAGGGCGTGCGCTACGATTGTGGCAGCAAGTTGGGCTATTTGAAAGCCACGGTAACCTATGGCGTGCGCCATGATGAAGTGGGCGATGATTTTACTCAGTGGCTTATTCAATTTGGCAGGAATCCCCGTGGCGGTTAAACCAGTTTTGCGTATGGGCCATCCGCTGCTGTTGCAAGTGGCGGCACCGGTCACCCAATTTAATACCCCCGAACTGCATTCCCTGTTAGGGGACATGCGCGACACTATGGCGCACCTCGATGGCGCCGGACTGGCGGCGCCGCAAATTGGTGTGAGCTTACAAGTGGTGATTTTTGGTGTAGAAAGCAATCCGCGTTATCCGGATGCAGAAAAAGTCCCCTACACGGTTTTAATTAATCCCGTATTGACGCCATTGTCGGATGAAGAAGAAGAGGGCTGGGAAGGGTGCCTGTCTGTGCCGGGACTGCGCGGGCTGGTTCCGCGTTTTACAGCATTGCGTTACGTGGGGTCTGACCCCAAAGGGCAAATTATCGATCGCACCGTGACAGGGTTTCATGCCCGCGTGGTGCAACATGAATGCGATCATTTAATGGGCATTCTCTACCCTATGCGCATTCGAGATTTCAGCACATTTAAATTTACCGACTGGTCTGACGACGATCAGTCAGCCGATTAATGATTGCCTATCAGTGTGGAAGCCGGCCCCAAAATTGCCAAGGGGTATACCTAAGTGAGAGGGCTATGCTTCAAGCTCTTTTAGTAGGTCCTGTTTAAGCTGCTCGCGCCCGGTGGCAGATTCCACCGCTTTTCCTGCCAGTAAAAAAGTATCCTCTACCCGCTCGCCCAGGGTGTTGATGCGCGCGCCGCGCAAGTTAATGCCGTTGTTCACCAGCACGCGCGATACCCGGTACAGCAAACCGGGACGATCGCCTGCCACAATGGTCATGGGGCGCAAATGGTTGCGTTCGGGTTCGCCCACATGCACCATAAGTGGAATAGGAAAATGCTGCAGATGACGCGACAGGCGCACTTTTTGTGGGTTTTCCAAAGCGGCTTGGGTTTTAAGGCGCAGCTGTAATTCTTCTTCAATGCGCTTAATCACATTGCGGTAATGCTCTGATTCGCCGCTGCGATGAACAATCTGAAAGGTGTCCAATGCGTGTCCATCAAGCGTGGTGTGGATACGTGCTTCTTGTATGGTGTAGGCAATGCGATCAAAATAACCGCAGATGCGGGCAAACAAAGCCTCTTGATCGGGTGTGTAGATTAGAACCTGAATGCCTTCGCCCAATGGAGAAAGGCGCGCCCGCACGATAGGATTGTGGGCGGTGGTTAATCCTTGCAAGTTGCGCGCATGCCAGGCAATGTCTGGTGCATCATGGCGCTGAAAATACGACTCATCCACGGTTTTCCACAGGCTGATGCCTTGTTCCTTGGTCATGCCGTATTGGCGCAGGATAAGCAGCGCGGCGCTACGCTTTTCCTGAATAACCATGTTGGCATCGGGACCGACCCCTTCTAGATGCCGTTGCGTAACGCGAAACAAGTCTTCCAATAATTTCGCTTTCCAAGCATTCCATACCTTGGGACTGGTGCCGCGCACATCGGCCACAGTGAGCAAGTAGAGTGCGGTGAGATGGCGCCCATCGCCCATGCGCTTGGCGAAAGTGGCAATCACCTCGGGGTCGGATAAATCTTGTTTTTGCGCGACTGCGGACATGTGTAAGTGATTGGCCACCAACCAAGCGACAAATTCACTATCCGCTTTTGATAAACCATGGCGGCGGCAAAAAGAGCGGGCATCAGACTGACCTAATGCGGAATGATCCCCGCCACGACCTTTGGCAATGTCATGGAATAAAGCAGCAAGGTAGAGTAAATCTACGCGATCGAATTCGCGCATTAATACTGAACAAAAAGGGAATTCGTGATCGTATTGGGGAATAGCGAAGCGACGAATGTTGCGCAATACACGCAGAATATGTTCATCCACTGTGTAGACGTGAAATAAGTCATGTTGCATTTGCCCCACAATGCGACCAAAGGCGGGAATGTAACGACCCAGCACGCCGTAATAATTCATGCGACGCAATACATCGGCGGTGCGCAAAGGCTGACGCAATATTTCCATGAAGCGTTGTTGGTTTTCAGGTTTGGCGCGAAAGGCTTCGTTAATGCGATTTTTGCCACGCCATACGGCACGCAAGGCCGCCGGTGTAAAGCCGCGCAGCTTGGGGTGATGCTGCAGCATTAAAAAACCTTCTAAGATTTGATCTGGGTCGCGATCGAACAGATCTTCAGGAACGGTGCTCAGCAAGTCTCCCTGCCGTTCAAAAAATTTATTATATGATTCGCGCTCAGTGGGTTCGCTGGCGTGAATGCGGGCGCTCAATTGTTCCATTAAGATGGTATTGAGCAGCAGCACCAATTTGGCGGTTTTGTAATAGGCCTGCATCAGCTCTTCGCTGGCGCGTCGTGTGCCCTGGTCGTGATAGCCCAGTTGTTGCGCCAAGGGCCCTTGTAAATCGAACAGCAGGCGGTCCTCACGGCGCCCTGCTAGGTAATGCAGACGAATACGCAAGTCTTGCAAGAAGCGCTGCAGTTGGCGCGCTTGCCGTACTTCTTTTTCGGTAATGAGTCCCGCCCCAGCCAATGCCGCCCAATTGGTTTCTAGTCCGGTGCCCCATGCCAACCACAGCACCGATTGCAAATCTCGGATGCCTCCTGGGCTTTCTTTTAGGTTGGGTTCTAAATTAAAAGCGGTGTCGTTATGTTTGAGGTGGCGTGCCCGTTGTTCATGTATTTTACCCAATACAAATTCCGGCAAATTAAGATGCTGCACCAATGCGATGCGTAGCCGCGCTATGGCCCCAATGCTGCCACTTAAGTGACGCACATCGGTAAGCGTGGTGGCAATAGTAAGATCTTGTTGTGCAACGCTCATGCATTCACTTAACGTGCGCACGCTATGCCCTACTTCTAAACCGATATCCCACAGCACGCCTATTAAACGTTCAATGCGTTGCGCTGTATCTGCGTTAGGCGTTTCGGGCATGAGCAGCAGCAAGTCAATATCAGAGTAGGGATAGAGTTCGCCTCGCCCATACCCCCCCACAGCCGCTAAGGCAGAGCGGGGGCTAAACCCGGAATCTATCCACAGTCTTTTAAGCACATCATCCACAGTGCGACGCCATTGGGACAGTAACTTGGCGGGCTGTGGGTTTTTGAGGTAGGCCTCCTTAAGCGTTTCGCGCGCCAAGGCCAGATGCTGACGTAGGGCTTTTACATCGACAGGAGTCACGGCGGTAATGGGCATCCTTCAGAGAGTGTCAGTACTTCAAAACCGTCATCGGTAACCAGGACTGTATGTTCCCATTGCGCCGAAAGGCTGTGATCGGCGGTTACAATGCTCCAACCATCGGCCAACTGGCGAATGTTTCGTCGACCGGCATTAATCATCGGTTCGATGGTGAAAATCATACCGGCTTTAAGGGCTAATCCGCTACCCCGACGACCATAATGCAAGACCTGCGGTTCTTCATGAAAGTTTCGCCCAATGCCGTGACCACAAAATTCACGCACCACGCTGAAGCCGGCGTTTTCTGCAAAGGTTTGAATGGCATGGCC
>Ga0208877_1000452_pt1 | contig 11579 bp, 13 predicted proteins | sample CryBogCBH29Jun09_FD_184624 | JGI IMG/M metagenome (GOLD analysis project Ga0208877, IMG submission 184624) | Freshwater microbial communities from Crystal Bog, Wisconsin, USA - CBH29Jun09 (SPAdes) | ecosystem: Environmental > Aquatic > Freshwater > Lake | place: Crystal Bog, Wisconsin, USA...
AAGCAGTCAGCTGAGGACTTGGAGCGCATCCAGCGGAGCCTGAACGGCCGGCCTCGCGAGACACTTCAATTCATGACACCATCGGAGAAGCTCGCCGAGCTCGTTGCGCTCACCGGTTGAATCCGCCCGCTGATACCGAAGGGTTCACAGTGTTCCAGCAGGAAATGCCGAACGTTGTTGGTGACGATGTACTGAGCGCCGACGGCGACGGCAGCAGCGAGCACGTGGCGATCACCAGGGTCGTTAGGCATCGAATGCGCAAGGCCGGCAGGAACCTCAACCAATGCATCGGGCAGGGCATCATCCATGTCTTCGAACCGGCTCCGGAGGCGGCGGGGTTCGACGTTCGGACGCACCTTCAGGATGTTTCGCTCCGCTGCGAACAGGATCTCTTCGCTCCAGTGGGGCTCGAAGATCGCGGCCACGCCGAGAGACATCAGCACGTCCATCGAGATCACACCGAAGAGAACATCGGAGTCCAAGATCGCTAGCGGAGCAACCATGCGGCGCTCCTAGCGTGGGAGGTCCAATTCCTCGGTGACGTCGTAAATGCGGAGCATGGCCTCGCTGAACCTCTGTTGCCGCTTGTCGCGGAACTTCACGAGGTCGGACAGCAGAATTCGTCGGTGCGTCCCGACCTTGTGGAAGGGAATTTCTCCCGATTCGAGAAGCTTGACGACGTGCGGCCGTGAGACGTTGAGCACCTCGGCAGCCTCAGCGGTAGTCAAGACCATGCCAAGTGGCATGACCGTCACCCCGCTGCCACACTCAATGTTGTCCAGGATCGTGATGAAGAGGTTGCAGAGTTCCTCCGGGATCTTCGCCTTCCGACCGTTGCAATCAACGAACGATGCGGACTCGGAAGCATCACTGCTCGGCGAACCCGATCTAAGCACCTCAAGGATGTTTCGGGCGTCGCTCGTCGAAATCACGTTGGGCAGAATTTCGGTCGCTGATCGCATTTGATGACTCCTCGCTGCTCGCTCCCCACCCACTATACGCAATAAACAAAATAAACGCAACAACCGATGCCAAGAGGAGGTGGTGTCACTCACGTACCTTGAGACCTCATCACACAGACCGCCCTCCGTCGATGCCCGAATTCTCGACATCGAATGAACCTTCGAGAGCCTTCCGAAGGCGATCGAGGTCTCGCTCCCCAGTGACCATCGACACCAAACCGATCCCCACGTGGCCTTCTTCGAGGGCACTGAGTGCGAGTCCAGTGAGCGTGCGGGAGGGCTTCCTCCGACCTTCGGCGCATTCCTCGCTCGGTGATTCACCCACCAGCTCGCGCAACTCACTGAGGCGCCGATCCACCAACCCAAGGTCGACACCTGAACCGAGGAGTCCAAGGGTCCGGAGGCGATTCGCCATTGCCTCTGCGCTCATCGAGAATCGATGGGCGAGCTGGGCAACCATGCGGACATCGGCCTTTCCATTGGGCACTGCTCCACGGAGTGCCTCATCGGGAGTTAGGAAATGCGCAGCGAACTCATCTGCTCGACCTTCACTCCCACTCGTCGATCTCCCGTGTGGCCCAAGAACCTCGACGGTGTCCACATCTCGCAGGAGGAGATGGCAAAGTTCGTGCGCGAGTGTGAACGTCTGACGACCGATGGGGTCGTCCCCATTGATCAAGATCACACCGGCGTCGTGGTCCATTGCACAGAAGCCGCTCGTCCCTTCAGGAAGAGGCTCGGTGAAGACCAGGGCTGCGAACGATTCTTCGATCAACGCAGCAAGGTCAGCAATAGGGGCTGAGCCGAGTTGGAGTCGCGCTCGCATGAGTTTCGCCAAGCGCTTCCCACTGGTCCGGGTCGACGGGAGACTCGGAATTTCAACGTGCTTGAGCGGCGGAAGCGGGGCAACAAGCCGTCCGAGGAGGTCTTGTGCTTCGAGAATCTCAACAGCGCGGCGCTTCACCGAACCGAGAACCGCCTCGTCGGGGGTGTTGGCAACTCGTGCAGCGAGGTTCAAGGATGCTGAGCGATCACGCCCTCCGACCAGCGCCGCCATCGAAGTGTTCAGAACCTCAGCGAGCTCGGCCAATTCGAACGTTGCCACCCGACGTTGACCGGACTCGATTCGCTGGATCGCGGAGTAGCTGAGACCGTCGACGACTCCTCTCACCTGAATCAACTGAGCGAGTTCTCGAAGACTGAGGCTTCGCTCAGCCCGAGCCTTGCGAATGTTCGCGCCAACCATTGGATCCTCCGCGTTTCGTTGATCATCTCAAGTGTTGCGAAAACTGCAACACTTGTCAAGAACATTCGCAACGACTGCTCCGGCATTGGCGAGCAGCACCCTGGACCCACCGGTCCCGGAGCAACCTCAGTAGGCTTCCCCCATGGCCGACCTCTCCAGCTTCACCAAGGATCACGTCACGCTGCTCGGCGAGACCAAGACCGTCTACCGCAAGGGCACCGGACCGAACGTCATCATCATGACCGAGGTGCCGAACATCACCCCGAAGGTGCTGGAGTTCGCTGACCGAGTGGTGGAGCGTGGTTGCTCGGTGACCTTGCCCGATCTCTTCGGCGTCGCCGGACGAGCCCCGTCGACCAAGTCCATTGCCACCACCATGCTGAAAGCCTGCGTGTCGAAGGAATTCCGCATCTTGGCCATTGGAGAAGCCAGCCCTGTGACGGCGTGGCTCAGAGCACTGGCCGCAGAGGAGCACCGCATCCACGGTGGGCCAGGTGTTGGCGCCATTGGCATGTGCCTGACCGGCGGCTTCGCATTGGCGATGCTGGTGGAACCAGCCGTGATCGCACCCGTGCTCTCGCAACCCTCGCTCCCGGCTCCTATTGGTCGCAGGGCCGCAGCTCGAGGAGCCGATCTCGGGATCTCGCCATCTGACCGAGCAGTCATCACCAAGCGAGTGAAGGAAGAGGGCATCTGCGTCCTCGGGATGCGCTTCACCGGCGACAAGGCCGTCCCCGCCGCACGCTTCGCCAGCCTCCGAGAACTCCTCGGCGAGAACTTCATCGGTGTCGAAATCGACTCGTCGGAGGGAAATCCCGGAGGCCACCGTAAAGGCGCGCACTCTGTCGTCACCGAAGACTTAGACGACCGTCCTGGCACGCCGACGCGGCAAGCACTCGACCAGGTTCTTTCCTTCTTCTCCGAAAAGCTGCAACCATCGGCATGATCGAGCATCGCTGAACTAGGAGATCGGTTCGGCATCAACGTCCCCGAGTTCAGCGAGATTGGCGATATCTGCTTCGCTCAGCGGATACCCGTTGTTCGCATCCACGCCAACGTCAATACAGCGGCCTTGCTTTCGATAGCGGCCGTGCGTATGTCCGTGCAAGAGCAGTCCGTGTGCTGGCATGACAGGAAGGAATTCGGTAAACCAATCGGAATCCCCTCCTTCACCGGAAGGCGGAAAGTGACTCAAGGTGGCATAGCCGAAGGGGAAGGTACCGGTCACCACAGTGTCGAGCACCTCGGTGAATCCTGCATCGACGTACCGTGCCGCCGCATTGCGATACTTCTCACCTACCGCGTCGAACATTCGATCGTGGTTGCCAGGGATGAGGTACTTGGTTCCATGCAGGAGGGAAATCATGGCGAGGCTGTCATCCATCTTTCCCAAGCACACATCGCCGAGAACGTAGACAACGTCATCGGGGGCAACCACGGCATTGTGGCGCTCAACGAGGTCCCAATTCATCTGCTCCACCGATGCGTACGGTCGGTTGGCAAAGGCGATGATGTTGGAGTGGCCAAAGTGGTGGTCGGACGTGAAGAAGGTCATCATTGGTCGGGATTGACTGGACGCCAACCGAATCGCATTGGCGCCCTCCTCGGATGACCCCTGGGCCACGTGGATTGATCGATCCGCGTGGATCTCGGGACGTGTGACGAAATCGGTCGCTGGGAATCTGTCGAGAGATTGCATGACCCAAGTTTCTCGGAGCCTTTCGCTCGAAACCTCTCCTGTTCATTCGCACGAGAGCACTGGTCGAAAGAATCTCGAATCTCCTGCCAGCAGAGAAGAGGACAGCACCACCTACTGAGCGATCCAAGCGCACGAGGGATCAGGCGGCCTTAGTCACGACATTCACCGAGATGTGAACCCATCTCTTGCGTTCAGCCACTCCTCGGTCGATCGAAGCGCTCTCCGAGAGACGGCTTGCGTGCGAAAAAATTGTCACTCGAAGGGACGACGCCCGATGTCTCGAGCAGATGGCTCGGCGTTCCACCGGCTAGTTCGCAGGAATGTCCCAACCCATGGATTCTGCAATTTCCTTGCACGTCGGGCAGAGGCCGTATCGCCCGGGGTTGCGTCCAGGGACCCACTCCTTGCCGCAAAGTGCCTTCACCGGGGTACCCATCACCATGCCTTCGACCACGCTCGGTCCAGTCGAGATGAAGTCACCCTTCTTCGGGTGGAATCCCTCGAGGACGATGTGGGCCATTCGGTCGTGGTCACCGTCGTCGAGGACCGGGTCGGCGGTGACGGGTTCGATCACTGACAGCGGTTCGGCCATGGCCCAATGGTAGCGACTGCGAACCGCTGCTCCTAGAGTGCTTCGGTACTCGTGTGGTGCGAGTCGGTCGACGAAGCGAGGCGTGCAATGGGGTGGTTGAGCGTCGACCTCACGCCGCTTCGGGTCTCCCCCACCTACCGGCGGCTGTGGATCGCGACGCTCATCACCGCGCTCGGTACCCAAGCCACCTTCGTCACCCTCGCCTACCAACTGAGCACCCTCACCAACTCCGCGCTGGCCGTTGGTGCCCTCGGTGCAGTCGAGCTCGTTCCCCTCATCGTCTTCGGCCTTCTCGGTGGCGTCCTCGCTGATTCCCTCGATCGACGAGTCCTCGTGCTCGCCACGGAAGCTGCGCTCATGCTCGGCTCGGTGGCACTCCTCGGTAATGCGCTCCTCACCCACCCTGCGGCATGGGTGCTCTACGTGGTGGTCATCATCCAGACGACCGCTGCCAGCCTGCAGCAGCCTTCCTTGGACTCGCTGCGCCAACAGGTCATCCCCCACGAACTGCAGCGCCAAGCAACCACCCTCAACTCCGTTCGCTACAACGCCACCGCCATCGTCGGCCCGGCGCTCGGCGGCATCTTGGCGGTGTCGGTGGGTTCGGGCTCGGTCTACGCCTTGGACGTCTTCTCGTTCTGCTGCTCGCTCTACCTCCTCGCCCAGGTGCACCCACCCTCACGGGTGGGCAAGAAGGTGGAGGTGGAGTTCGCCTCCCTCACCGCCGGGCTCTCCTACGCCATCTCCCGTAGGGATCTCCTCGGCACCTACCTCATGGACTTGGCCGCCATGTTGTTCGCCTACCCGATCGTCATGCTGCCCTTCGTGGCCCGCTCCTTCCACACCCCTGGCGCCCTCGCCATGCTCTACGCCGCACTCCCCCTCGGTGCCTTCGTGGGATCGGTAACCGCCAATGCCTGGACGGGTAAGATCCACCGCTACGGACGAGCCATCACCATTGCCGCAGCGAGTTGGGGTGTTGGGATTGCGATCTTCGGGTGGGGTCCCAACCTCGCCATCTGCCTCTTCGGCCTCTTCGCCGCTGGGTGGGCCGACACCATCAGCGCTCTCTTCCGGGGCACGATGTGGAATCAGTCCATCCCGCCGTCAGTTCGCGGTCGTATGGCGAGCGTGGAGCTTCTCAGTTACTCGATTGGTCCCTCGGCAGGCCAGCTCCGATCCGGGGTGATGGCCACCGCCCTGTCGCTTCGGGCATCGCTCGCCATTGGTGGCCTGGGCTGCACCGGGGTCTGTGCGGGACTCGCTGCGGCCCTGCCCGCCATGTGGAACTTCGACGTGCGCACCGACGCCAACGTCCACGAGGTCGAGCGCATCCGGGCTGACGAGGTGGCCCACGGCGGCGAGGCAGACTGAGACCATGGGACGACGCAATCGGCGCCGAGACGATGGACACAGACCCTTCTCGCCTCGATCCACTCATTGGCGAGCTGATGGTCGCCCCAAGCAGCGCTACCACTCGAGCCGTGAAGCCCAGTTAGCAGCGAACGACCGCAGCGCCGAGGCGGGCTACCTCCTCCACGTCTACCAGTGCGACTTCTGCAACGGCTGGCACATGGCTCGTTCCGGCGACGACTGAGGTGCCTTGACCCTGTGGCCCGGTGGGCCTAGGGTCAGATCGGACACGGTGTCCGATCAAGGGGGACCTCATGCCTGACTACGACCTGTTGTTGACCGATCCTGAGACCTACGTCTCCGGCGTTCCCCACGAGTACTTCGCAACGCTCCGAGCGACCGCCCCGGTCCAGTGGCGTGAAGAGCCAGGCCAAGAGCCCTTCTGGGCGGTCACCGGCTACAACGACTGCGTCACCGTGAATCGTGAGTGGGAGCAGTTCGGCAGCGCTCGCAAGAGCGCCCTCCCCTTCGACATCCCCGACGAGGAGCTGGCCCAGCAGCAGCTCATGATGCTCAATATGGACCCACCCCTCCACACTCGCTACCGCCGTCTCGTGAACAAGGGCTTCACGCCCCGCATGGTGCGCGACCTCGAGGCCTCCATCCACCAGGCCACCGATGAGCTCCTCGACTCGGTCATCGAGCAGGGTCACGCCGACTTCGTGGTCGACATCGCCGCCGAGCTCCCGCTCGTCGTCATCGCCGAACTCCTCGGCGTCCCCCGGGAAGACCGCCACAAGATGTTCGACTGGTCGAACCAGATGATTGGGTCCCAAGACCCCGAGTTCGGCATCACCCCTGAGGTGGCTGCCCAAGCAGCCATGGAGCTCTACCTCTACGCCTCTGCCCTCTTCGCCGAGAAGAAGATCAACCCACACGAGGACCTGATGTCGGTCCTCACCCAGGTGGAGGTCGAGGGTGAGTCCCTCAACCAAATCGAGCTCGAGCTCTTCTTCCTCCTCCTCACGGTGGCCGGGAACGAGACCACCCGCAACCTGATCTCCGGTGCCATGGCCGCGTTCTTCGAGAACCCCGAGCAGTGGCAGATGCTCCGTGACGACCGCTCGCTGCTCAACAGCGCCGTGGAGGAGATGCTCCGCTTCGTGACCCCGGTCATGAACTTCCGCCGCACCGCGCTGTCGACCGTGACCCTCGGCGACACCACCATCACCGAGGGTGACAAGGTGCTGTTCTTCCACGCCTCGGCCAACCGGGACGAGGCGATCTTTACGAACCCCAACACCTTCGACATCACCCGCAACCCCAACCCCCACATCGCCTTCGGCGGTGGTGGCCCGCACTTCTGCCTGGGGGCCAACCTGGCCCGCCTCGAGATCAAGGTGATGTTCGAGCACCTCTTGGACCGCATCCCTGACCTCGCCCAGGCTGGTCCGGTCGAGCGCCTGCGCTCGCCGTTCATCGCGGGGGTCAAGCACCTCCCCATCACCTTCACGCCGGGTAAGAAGGTGCTGTCGTAGGGGGGAAGGTCGAGCGCGAAGCGACCCTTATCGCTGCCGCTCGGGCTGCCTTCGTGGCAGCGGGAACGACTGAGGTCTCCATGGAGGAGATCGCCTTGGCAGCAGGCGTAGTGCGCTCCACCCTCTACGTCTACTTCCCCTCAAAAGAAGCCCTGCTCCGCGCCGCCATCCAGTCGATGTACACGGAGTTCGAAAGAGAGCTCGGCGCCACGAGCCCCATTACCGATGATCCCTTGGGCGAACTCGAGCGGGTGATCGCAGCCCTCATCACCGTGGTCGACCGCGACCCGGTGTTCTTCCGACTCATGCTGGGCTTGGAATCGCACTTGACCGCTGCGGGTGCAGCAGTCGGTGCAGAACTCGCCACCATTGCCGTCAGCATCAGCACGGTGATCGAAGGCCTCTTGGAAGCGGCCAGTGCTTCTCGGGTCATCGGCCAGCACCCGGTGTCGGACGCCTCGCTCCTCGTCGGCCAACAGCTCTACGGCGCCCTCGCCACCCGCAACGCGGTGACTGCCGTCCCGAGCGCATCGGAGATGGCCAAGCGGATCGTCACCTTCTGCGCGCGCGGCCTCGCCTAGCCTCTCCCTCGTGGCCACCACCAACCAACGAGGGAGCACCGGTCGTGGAACGGCAACCTCTGCGTTCGGGGTGTCGAAGCGTGAGAGCCACGACGCCACCGCCTTCTACGATCGCTTCCCAGCCCCGGTGCTGTCCGATGACGCGACCGTCTCTGGCAGCGACGGCATCGCCGAAGGCTGCCGCCTCGGTGACGCCCGCCACATGGACGACTTGACCGATGCCTCAGTCGCCCTCGTCGTCACCTCACCCCCCTACTTCGCTGGCAAGACCTATGAAGCCGAGCTCGGTGTCGACGGAGTCCCCGCTTCCTACGTCGAGTACCTCGCCATGCTCAGAGACGTCTTCGCCGAGTGCGTCCGGGTGCTCGAGCCCGGAGGGCGCATCGCCGTCAACGTGGCCAACCTCGGTCGCAAACCCTTCCGGAATCTGGCAGCAGACGTCACCACCATCCTCCAAGACGACCTCGGACTGCTGCTGCGAGGAGAGGTGATCTGGCAGAAGGCCAAGGGGGCTGGAGGCAACTGCGCCTGGGGGTCCTATCGCTCCCCCGCCAACCCTGCCCTTCGAGACGTGACCGAACGGGTCATCATCGCGAGCAAAGGACGCTTCGATCGAGCGCTCAGCGCCACCGAGCGAGCTGCCCGTGGACTCCCCCACCGGGCGACGATTGGTGGCGATGAGTTCTTAGCTGCGACCTTGGATCTGTGGAGCATCGACGCTGAGAGCGCTACCAAGATCGGCCACCCAGCTCCCTTCCCCGTGGAGCTCCCTGAACGTCTCATCGAGCTCTACACCTACGAGGGCGACCTCGTCTGCGACCCGTTCTGCGGTTCGGGCTCTACCCTCGTCGCAGCCAGAAGGACCGGTCGCCGAGGCGTCGGCTACGACCTCGACCCGGCCTACGTCGCCCTCTCTGCCGAGCGAGTCGCTGCCACCGAGGCTCAGCCTCGGGAGATGCCGGAGCGCACGACCAAGGCTGAGATCACCGAACGGTTCACGGAGGCTGGAGCAACCGTCGCTCCCAGGCCAGATCGCTTCCCCGGTTGCCCCCTGACCGCCGATCTCTCGGTCGCACTCAGCGACGGCACGTCCCTCCAAGTGCTCATCGCTGGGGACTTCAGCATGGGCCGCACCGGAGCGATGACGACCGCTGGGTGCCTTGAGGTCCTCGGCAAGGCCTCGCTCCTCCACGGTGCCGGAGCCGAATCGATCTGCATCGTGGTGCCCCAGGCTCCTCGACCACAGAGCGAGCAGGCCAAGATCTTGGACGCGGCCAGCATCGACGTCATTGCTGCCAGCGTGGCGTCCATCCAGCACTACCTCTCTCGAAGGAGCACCCCATGAGCATCGTCGTCACCCACGATGGACCCATCGCCACCATCACCCTCAACCGACCAGAGGCTCGCAACGCCCTGACCGCCCAGATGCTCGTCGACTTCGAAGCAGCAGTTGCTTCCCTCGATGCCGACGACGCGGTCTCGGTCATCGTGCTGACCGGTGCCGACCCCGCCTTCTGCTCGGGTCTGGATCTCAAGGACCTCGCCAACACCTACAACGGTGTCGGTGCCGATCAGGAGCGGGTGGCAGTCGTCCGTCGAGGTCTCGGCATCGTGCACCGCACACCGATGATCGGGGCCATCAACGGACCAGCGGTCACCGGTGGGTTGGAGCTGGCGCTTGGTTGCGACTTCCTCATCGGCAGCCACCGGGCCACCTTCGCCGACACCCACGGTCGAGTCGGCATCTTGCCTGGGGGTGGCATGACCATTCGCCTTCCCCAGTTGATCGGCATCAACCGAGCCCGCCAGATGTCGCTGACCGGCGCCTTCATCGACGCCGGAACCGCAGCCGAGTGGGGACTCCTCAACGAGGTGGTCCCCCACGGCCTCCTCATGGACCGCACCATGGAGATCGCCCGGCAGATCGCCGAAGCCGATTCGGCCACCTTGGCGCAGTTGCTCGAGATGTACGCAGCGAACGCCGATGCTGCAGTCGATACCTACCGGGACGAACTCCGCTGGAGTCGCAAGTTCATGGCTGAGCACTTCGACGACGCGGCCTTCGCCAGTCGTCGAGACGGCATCATCGAGCGCGGGAGCAAAGCCCAGCGCTGAGCCCTCACATCCGAGGGGCAGGGTCCTGGTAGGTCTGGGCCAAGGTTGAAATCCAGGTCTGGTCCGACAGCGGATCCGTCGGCATCTCGGTGGCGATGCCCCGGCGGGTGAGGTCCTCGTGGAAAAGGGCGACGACCGTGTCGAGGGTCAGCGGGTTCTCACCCCGGTCATGAATGGCTGCTGCATCGGCGTTGGCGAAGACGTCGGCCTTCCACGACACGGTGAAGCGCACCTCATCGTCGGTGAAGTGGGCTTGGGTGGCTGCGTGCTCGTCGTGGACGTCCCAGCCACCCTCGCTGCGAACGAGGCGGGACTCTCGGTTCAGCCCCTCGGGCATGGTGGAGCCCTTCGGACCGAGCGGAGAGACGGCGTGGAAGGTGGCTTCATTATCGGCCAGCACGCTCACGTTGCCGTAGGGGGAGGATTCGACCTGCATGGGACCCTCGGGACCTTCAGGCCAGTAGTGGAAGGAACCCCCTTCGCCCTCGTAGAACCAGGAGACCGCGGTGGCGATCGTGGTGCGCCACTGTTCGAAGAGCCCTGAGGTCTTCATGGTCTTGAGCAGCCACACCGGCTGGGTGGCTCGGGTGAATCCCCGGAATGCCGGGATGTCGAGGTGGGGCGGGAAGGAGAAGGGCGTCGGCCCCATGATGTTGACGTAGACCGCTTGGGGGCGGACGACAGCATCTGCCCCACCACCGAGCTCCTTGGCTGCTGCAGCGAAGGTCTCATTGGTGAGGATCTGCTCGGCACCGGGGACGAGGATCTCTGCCTCTCGGGCGAAGTCCTGACGGAACCACGGTGGAGTGAAGGTGACGCGCTCTTTGCCGAGCGCCGCCATCTCGGCGTCACTGGCGGCGTAGTTGGCGAGCGGCCAGAAGGGACCGGCACTTCGAATCAGGTCGATGATCGCTCCGGGGTTCTCCCACGCTGGGCTGATTCTGACTGCCGTTGCTGCCATGGTTGCCTCGCAATCCTCACGTGTCGTCAGTCTCGCGCACCAACCCCTTGGGCGACCACTCTAAGTCGCCCCACCGGCCCGAATGCAAGCACCGCTCATCTTCACGCCACTCTGCGAGAATCGCTGACCCCTACGCAACCGACGGAGGGGGCTGCTGAGGGTTTGGTTTCCACTTAACGTGTGAGGACTGCGGTCCTCCCGAAAGGAAACCATGGCAAAGCGTTATCCCCTCGACTTTCGTCGAGACGTTGTGGCTGTTGCTCGAAAGGGCGATGCAACGTTGGCTCAGATCTCTAAGGACTTTGGGATCTCGAATGCAACGTTGCATAACTGGCTGAAGAAGGCCGATGTTGAAGACGGGGTTCGACCTGGACTCACCGAAGCAGATGCTCAAGAACTCCGCGTGCTCAAGAAGCGCAACCGGGTCTTAGAACAAGAAGTGGAGATCTTGAAGCGGGCTGCTGCCTACTTCGCTCGTGAACTCTCCCCAAAATGACCTACCCGCTGGTCGTGGACCTCGCTCGAGATGGCT
>Ga0208877_1000456_pt1 | contig 11493 bp, 2 predicted proteins | sample CryBogCBH29Jun09_FD_184624 | JGI IMG/M metagenome (GOLD analysis project Ga0208877, IMG submission 184624) | Freshwater microbial communities from Crystal Bog, Wisconsin, USA - CBH29Jun09 (SPAdes) | ecosystem: Environmental > Aquatic > Freshwater > Lake | place: Crystal Bog, Wisconsin, USA...
CAGGTATACCAACGAATGATGTTACAGTCACGTCTTTATCAATTTTTTAAGTGTCGCGACACGTTAGGTGCGAAACTTAATATTCGATATCTCAGTCAATTTGCGGTCGATTTACCTGAATTTAAGTCCTACGTGAGTTATTTTTTCTTTTTAAGCTATGCTCAAAAGCTTAATTTTTTCTCTCGCCGATTTATGGGGCTTCCTGACGAAACCTCATTTCTGTCAGTTCATGACAGAAACCCAAGGTCCAGCACGACGCAGAACCTTGTTTGAAACTCTTTCCGGAGTTGTCAATGCTGCTGATGATGATCATGGCAAGATGGATGAAGGTCTGACACCATTCACCCCAGTTCCGTACGAAGCGGTTTTTCGTCAACACCTAGGCACTCTTGGTTCTTCCCTCCCGTGGATCTTGGAATCCAACCGTGTTTTACTGGGGCCTTTTATGGATGATATCCCAATTGATCAACTTGCGGCGTACATCAAAGGCGTTGGCATTCTTTTGGGGGATGATGATTCCGCTTGCTGTGTCATCACTGATGAGGACATCGTATCACTTCTTGAATCGCGTGATGATGCAGGAACGCCCACTGATGATTATCAATTGCTACGTGCTCGTGTGGGCAAATCGGATAAGATTTCTTTCTATGTTCTTCTGCCTTTATCTCGGAACATTATTTTCACGATTGAAGGTTCTGGGGAACCTCGGCAACTTTCCCCTGGTCGATTTTGTCGTGTTTTCCCCTCGGTTATGGTTCTCAAGAACTTTCGTCCGAAGCTATCTGATGCAGGAGCACCGGGACTTGCCCAGCTTCCTTCTCGTGACCTCATGCTTCAGGCGGTTCCTTCGGGTTTCAATCCGGATCAATCCCACGTTGCTGCTGTTCTTCGGGGATTCCCCTCTGATCCTCGAGGATATTTACTTTCTGCGCTGGTTCACTTGATTCGCGAGATGATTCATTCCAGATGTCGAGACAACAATATTGCTCTTCCGGTTGCTCCTGTTTTGACTCAGATCACTCCCGTCTTACCGGGCAACAAAATTGGTCTGGCGGAACTTGTTTTGCTTCTTTACCTTCCCCCTGGCACCACCACGGAAGTGGCGGAGAGTTTCCAGACCATGGCGGAACTTCAATCGCACCGTGCCACCCGCATTACAGTAAACAGTATTTTTCAGTTTATTGCCGCGACCACGATTCCTCTTGTCATGGATCCGTCTTCGCTGTCTCTTCTTTCGAATACTCCGCCGCTTCGTATGATTCTCACTGGAATTCCGAGAGGTCGCCCTCTTTCCGCCGTCTTACAGATTTTGTGGCGTGATCAGTCCTTCAAGCCGGACTGGTTTGACAAACATGTGGTCTGTATTTTGGAAAGGGGTGCCCTAAATCAACGAGGTGTTGATCGTGGGCTTTTCCCGCCTAAGGCGGTCGAGAATTTTCGCACAGATCGCCTGAATCTGTTTATCTCCGCGTCTACTGCGTCTCCTATTGTTCCAGGTTCGCATTTAAATCGGTTTCTTCTCCTGGAGCACTTTGAGGCGCAGCTTCTTCTTACCAAGCCCGCTGCTCCATGGAAGGAGCTCTTTCGTGACTATTCCCTTCCGGAGGTGAAGCTCCCTTCCAATCGCAAGGGAGCGGGCTCGAATCGTTCTCGCTCGCAAGGTCGTGCTGAGTCCAGCTCCGATCGCGCTCGTCGTAAGGCCTTCAATCTCCTTCAGCAGTTTCAACTGGATGTGGACCAGGCACCTCTTTTGCCCCATCCACAACCTCGTGCAGGTTCCTGCTTTCAAACGTTTGCTTTTCTAGTTTCAGCTCCTCTTTGTACTCAGGGGGCCCGCTTGATTGTCCTGTTTGGGGCTGATGATCTGCTCGCATCTCCGGCAAGTTATTTCACTCTCCTTCATTGTCAGTCACTCAATTATGGTCTTCTCAGTCTTGGCCCTGGTCAAAGTTGCTCGCTGGTCCTTGTGGGTTTTGATGCGTGGTGGGTCGGTCTTGTGTTGTCTAAGCACCATTGGGCCTGGTTTCTCACATCGGTGCACACCCTTCTTAAGTCTAACATCCGCCTTTCTTCATTTACCCTTCGCGACTCTTTGGCTACGGCTTTAGTTCCTTGCATACTGTGTTATCCGGCTTTGTACTGTGGCCCAGCACCGCAATCACATTTGGTCAGCTGCCTTATCGGGTACCACCGCTGCTATTCAGCTCACCTCTCCGCTCTTCGGGGCGGGGGACCTCGTCGTCTGCGCTCTTGTGCTTCATCACAGAGCTCCACTTCGTCGGTTTTAGATCATACACCTCCTCCAGTTCGCAACCTTTCTGACATTCGGTTCATCTCGGGCCTCTCCTCTTCCTTATCCGTGGGAGTCGCTCCCACTCTATTAGAGTTTCAGGGTGATGGTCTCTTTGCATGTACTGACATTCATTTTCCTACTCGTTCCGCATCGCGTGTCCTCTCTTGGCGGTTGGAGGATCTCGTCATCTGTTCGTATGAGGGTCTTTGGCTCCCCCGGGCTACAGCAGAGAGCTCTCAATATCGCTCTAACTACTGCCATCGCGTGGATGCCGACTGGGTGGTCGATGCCCAAGACCCCTTCTCATGCTATGGTAGGTACATTAATGAGCACTTTGATGAGAGTCGGGTTAACTGTCGTATTGTTCTTCTTCGTCGATTCCGGCGCCTTGTGGTCGTGGCGATCCCTGGGATTCTTATTCGGCGGGGGGAGGAACTCTACACAAGCTATGGTCTTCCCTATTGGCGGGACCTTGTCCTTACCCTATCACCATCCTCTCGTGCGGCCCTCCTGCACAGATATGCTGATGAGGTGACTGACGCGTTTCTTTCGGAGGTAGGTATCACTCGCAATGGTTCTTTGTGTCTCTCCTCTCCGAACATACTTGATTACACGATCATCCAACCTCTTAGCCAGTCCAGCCGTGCAATTTACTTTTTGGACTCTTCGTCCATCCCCCTGGATCCTGGATGGTCTCTTGTTCTTCTTGAAATGGACTTCCGCACCCGCTGCAGTATCCCGGATGGTTGTTCTCTTCTTGAAGCCCGGTCTATTCTTCGCTCGTATTTTGAAGTCACTCCTCTGTTCACGTTGGAAATCTCCTCCCCTACTGAGTTCTACTATGCCTGTGACCCTGATGGCAGCTGTGGGATTCAGCTGGCCCTCCTCTATTTGTTGACCTCTGGTGTGTCGTGGCCTCCATCGTTCGAACAGTGCACTGCCAGTGATAAGTCCTTTCTTCGCTTTCGCAGGCGCCAGGACGACCATGATCGTGTTATCGCGACCGTCTCCCAACTTATTCAATTATGCTCTTCTCCTGCACTTCGTGAGAAACTGGCTCTCTGGGCTCAAGGGCTGTCTCAGGGTACCCGCAGTCCACTACTTCGTCATGGGGATCTTTATTATCTTTCCCTAGAGGAAATGTGCTCTCTTCTTCCCGACGGCTTGCCAGCATCCCTCTATGTTCCCACAGCTGATATGTCCCCTTCCCCGCCTCGGAAACGCCCTGCGGGTCGACGCTTTCGACTTTGTTTCGACCGTCGACTCCCTCATCGATCCCCGGCCTTCTCTATAGCAGACCTTCGTCACATCCTTTTATCTCCTGCCCGACAAGCTGCTCTCGCCCACAGTCACTTTTATCCGATTTTCTCTCCTGGAGGCGATGCTGCGGCCCTCTCCGTAGCGGTTGATCGGTTTCTTGAGACCTTTCTTCCGGAGTCGATGTTCCTGGTTCCGTCACATGGTGTTCCTGCAGCTCCCCAACCTTCGACTCTCAGTCCCCTCAGTTCCGGAGCTTCTGACCTGTTTTCCCTTCAGTCCTTTGAGCCTCAGTTTATCCCGGATCCAGTCTTCCGACTTTGTCTATCTCAGGATGCTCACTCTGACTCCGGTGATGACACTGCCTCCGATCATTTCATAGACGTTGATGCGATGGACGCCTCACCTTCGGTTCAGGCTGGATCGTTGGATGGTCTTAGCCCAAAGGGTCCTGACTCAACTTTTGCCCCACTAGACCCTCCGGTCCCGGGTGTGCATCCCCAGCTCGCTGTCCCTTCACTCGTTCCCTCAGGTAGCCTCCTATCTCTGCCGGGTCGTGCCCTCACTTTAGCCGATTTCCCGTCACCCACGTCGGTGGATGACTCTGACATTCATTCGAATTCTTCCGCGGCTCCTCCTCGGCGTGTCTCCTCGGTTGTACCTCCCCCATGTGCTGCTGTCTTGCCTTCGGTCCCGCTTCCAGGTCCTCTTCCCCCAATCGGTCTCTGGCTCTCCCCCGAACAGCGACGCTACACGGGGTCTCAATGGTCGCAACTTTTATGTCCGACTCCCGCAGGCACCACTCGGCTGGGGCTTGCTGAACTTACCTCGACTGGTGGACCACAATCGTTGCTTACTGCATTCTTAGGCACCTTAGGCTCCCCCACCGAGACAGTTCTTACCCTATGGAAGCGTCTGGACGACTTTTTGTCCTCCTCCTGGATGCGTGAATGGTGTCTTCCGACTGAGCTAGTCAACGACCAGAATATTCGTACGATCTCCGTCTCTCCCCGCACTGGTGTATCTCTCGCTCGTATTAGTGGTTTATCGCTCCCTCGTATCCCTAGTCTTTTGGAGCTATATCAACGCCGTTGTCAACCCCGTGTTCATCCAGTATTGTTTTATCTCTTAGCAGGTATGTATTGTGGTCCCATTCGAGTAATCGACCTCGTGACCAACACTGTCACCTGGTACCTAGTTGATATCCTATCCTCGTTGACTCGTCCGCGTCCTCGGCGTCCAGCTATCACATTGTTTGATCATCGTGGCTACATATGTGGCTCTTGTCCTCTTGTTTTGGGTCCTCTGTGTTCAGCCCCCCCCGAGGCTGCCCTCACACCATATCATCCGTCACTGGACCCTATGCTTCTTCCGCCATTGGAGCGTGAAATTTTAGGTGCGCCGTCCCTAGACTCCCTCCTTCTTCAAGTTCCGGACCTCTTTGACTTTGACCAGGGGGGAATATCGTCAGTGGAAGACTTTCGCGTTCTCTATTTCAACGTTAATGGCATGGATGGCTTCAAATTGACGGAACTTCTTACAGTCATGCTTCTTCATTCGGTGGACGTTCTCGTCCTAATTGATGCTCGCATTGACAATACTCTTCACCGGGTGTTTCTCACTGAGATTCATACAAAGCTTGGCCAGCGTTCCAAACTGCTGTCCTCGTTCCCGTCCATTCCTGGCCCTGCTCGTCCGCGTGTGGGAGGCAACGCTTTTGTCATCAATGAACGTTGGAGTCAACGTTTCGTCGAACATTCCTCGGATCCGTCTCAACTATGTCTGGTTGACTCTATCACGCTCAAACTCTCCTCTGGGACTCTTCGCCTATTGGCGACTTATTGGCCGTATCCTCCTCAGGTTCAACAAGACGAGACGGGTCTGAAACTGTTTACTTTAACTCAACAATTCCTTAGCTCTCGTGACGGCACTCAATCTCCATTGGAATATGTTCATCAGGCCATTTCCGCTGTTACTACTCAGCACATGTCTCATCCTGGCAACCATGTCATCCTGGGTGGCGACTTTAACAGTACTTGGCGGGGGCGCAAATTAGATGGTGGGGGCTATGCCCCTCCTCTACGCCGCTGGACTCGGGATGGTGGATGGCGCTCGTGGCGGGATGATCTTCCTGACATCTGCCCCCCGGTCACCCGTCCCTCGTCTCGCCTCACTTCCGGATGTGAAATTGATCACGTTTTCACTATGAGTTCCTTCCTTCGCTTTTCCAGTTACAACGTGGGTATTGGTTCAGGATGGGTCGGCCTTTCAGATCACCGTCCCCTTTTGGTCTCGTATGCGATCACAACGGATCGGCTTCTTGTTCCGAGGTTCTCCCCACTTCGCTCCGATCATCGTCTAATGAACCTTCGGGTATTTTCGCCTTCCAAACCGCAATTAGCAGCGTACCAAACGGCCATGTTGGCCCACCCTCTGCTCCCCTCGGGCTCCCTTGACTCCACCCAGGCTTCTCAACAATTGCAATCTCTTACTAATGCCACCCTTCAGGCTGCCCCTGTAAAGCGGAAGAAGCCGCCCCGCGATCGGATGAAGGAGTACTGGAGTCCGCTCTATGCTGCCTACCAAGCTCAACTCAAAGCACTTTTGAAAATTCAACAACATCTAGGTATTGTTTCCTCGCGTCATCCCATTATACCCTGGACTACGCCTCTTGCGCATTATGCAGGCATCTCCGCCATTGTCGCTGAGTGGGTTTCTGTGGTTGACCACTTAGCCTGGGACAAAGGTCCGCCTGATGCCCTCTGGGCGTGTGGTTTTTCTCCCGAAGAATGGCGGACACAGGACTTTTCCAACCGGCACTCGTTGGTGCAGGCTGCGGTCCGAGACTTTGGTCTTGTTCGCAATGCCCTGCACTGTCGGAAACGTAAGGAGCTGGCAGCGCTGACTTCTGAATACGTTCGAATCCGTGAGGAGAATGCGCTTAAGGGTCGTCTTCGTATTTCTATCCAATCTCTTCTTGGAGAGCACCCGGGCTCCTCCTCGCTTGATGGTTTGGATTTCGGCACTGCATTGCCCACCACCCCGGAGGAGGTTCATGCTCTCATCACGGATCACTTTCGTCGACACTTTCAGTCTTCGTCCTCCGTAGCAGATGATCTTCACTCTGGCGATCTCACCTGGGAGTCCTTCAATGCAGAAACCTTTGAGGATTTCCAGCGCAGACACTCGGCACTGGGCATTCCAATTTCCCCTGACCCGTCCCAGGACTTACTTCGTAATCTCTGGTCAGCCCTCCGTTCTTGTCCGTCCCGCCAGCTCGTTCATGACGAGCTTCAGCCTTTATTACACAGCGCCCCGTCCTTTGATGAATTTCAACTCGCCATCCGCTCCAAGCGGGGTCACTCTGCTGGTGGTCCCTCTGGCTTATTGTATGATCACTTGAAGCATTGGCCACTTTCCGTCCAACAGGAGGCATACAGGTGTCTTACCACGCTCTGGTTGGATCGAACCATTCCAGCCTCTTGGCTATGGAAATGGCTTGTACCCATTCCCAAGTCGTCATCTCAGAAGGTCTCGGATCTGCGTCCTATTATGCTCATGGAAGTGCTTCGGAAGATTTGGACGGGGCTCATTGTTCGACGAATCCTCGGAGCCCTTCTTAAGCATCGTGTTCTGTGTCCCTCTCAACATGCCTACCTTCCCTCACGTGGCACGGACACGGCTAATATCCAACTTCTCAACACGCTCGAAGACTCCTGGTCCCGTCGCTCTTCTCTATACGGCAGCTCATGGGACATGTCCAAGGCCTTTGACTCAGTCTCACGTCCCCTCATCATACTCTGTTGGCAACGGCTTGGTGTTCCTGTGGAACTGGCGCAGTGGTTGGTTGCCCTTGATCTGGGTGGGCATGCTATCATTCGGTCGGACTTCGCTTTGGACCTTTTGGATCAGCAAGGACTGGAGGCACTCTTGCCGCATTCCTTCACTCCTGAGAGGGGCACCGGTCAAGGTGATATCCACAGTCCCTTCACGTGGTTGGCCGTTTTTGATGTGCTTCTCACTATGCTTGCCGCCGACACGGATTCACCCGACCATATCTATCTTCCGAAATCTGATGGCACCCTCTATCGAGCTCGTGATGTCTGTTATGCTGATGACCTTCAATCGCAAGCTCGTACTTTACGAGGGCTTCAACGTATGGCAGACCTGGTTTCTGTCTATGCCCTTGTTTTCAACCTGTCCATTGCTTTCAAAAAGCTTCGTGTATTTCACTACTGTGGGATCTCCCCTCCCTCTGTCGAATTCCTGGTGCTTCACCTTGCTGGCTGGCGAGAACAGTCGGTCCCCATCCGCACGTCTGGGACCTTTCGCAGTCTTGGTGTTGATTATCCTATTAACCCCTCTGACGCAACGTCCTTCGAGTCCAGTTACCAGCGTCTCCGCACTTCCTTACATATCTTAGCTCGCAAACGTGCCTCGCCGGGCCTTATTACGCAAGTCATGACGACTTGCTTACTCAGCCGAGGTGCTTATGTGGGAGTGCTCTCCTCCTGGTCTCTTGCCCAATGCCGCTCACTCGACAAACTATTTGCTCGTGCGTACCGGAGCAGAACTCGCAACATCTCCTCCTCACAGGAGGAGAACTTGTTTCAACCGGCCTCAGTAGGGGGCCTTGGTTTCGATCGTCCCTCTGTACTTATTCAAGAACGCAAGCTGAATCTGGCGCGGCGTGCAGCTTGCTCTGATGACTGTTACACCCGCTTTGCGATAGCTGCGCTTCAGCGTCGGGGCCATCCGTATCCCTATAATGTTCAACAACCTTGTGTCTCGCTTGACAGACCCCGGTCCGGATTTTGGATTTCCAGTCTCATCGAATACGGGGACTCTGCCTCTGCTACACTTATATGTCAGCTCACCCCGCCGTCTGCTGACCTCTCTCCGACGACTCCGATCTTTGGTGAGCCCCACTTGGTCTGGACTCCTCAGCAGTCCTCGTACTTTAAACAACATGACTGTCACATCCTCTTGGACCTGGCCCAATGGAATGCGGAGCTTTCTTCCTGGCGATGGCAAGAGCTCCCTGACTTTTTTCAGCCCGTCCTTGGCGGCCTCCTTATTTGGCAACCGTGTCCTATTCCACTCCTTCCCGGTCGAGCGTGGCATGTCACTCATGGCGAATTTCTCCGTACTTCCTCGTGGCTTATCGAAATCTTGTCCATTTCTCCCCGCCCCCTTTCCTCCTTGGTCGATATTGTCTTTCGGAAATGGCAACTCCCTAATCCCATGACGACCCCGATTGTCGGAACCCTTCTTTCCAACAATCCTCGTATTGAGGTGTACTCGGGACCCCCAGATCCTGCAGTCTGGCGTTCCGTAATTTTTCCGGCTGGCAACGTTGCCCATTGTGTATCCCTGGAAGTCGCCGCTCGATTTTCCTCCACTTCCACACCGTCTCACCTCGGTAACTGCCCCCCCAAGGTTCGTATCGTTTCCTCGGTTCCATCCATTCTGCCCTCCTGTCTTGACTGCCCTATCGGGGCGAATGCTCTGGACGGTACGCCCTCAAAACTTTGTTCGGATGTGTCGATTTACATAGCACTCCACACCCATCCCATTGACTCTGCCCTTCACGTTGCGGTTAAGGCCTCCCGTGTTCTTCGCTGTTTAAGCATCTTGTGTACATGTGATCACAAGCGTTGGTCTGCGTCCTTGTACTTTGATGCTTCCTCATCTCACCACGATGTGCATACGGAACATTCCACCCTCCTCGCGGGGGTGCTTCGTGCACTATATCTTTATGAACATTGTTATGAGGGGGGCTCTGTCTCAATATTTGTTCCGAGTAAGACTCTCGTTCAATCAATTCTGTGTCCTCCTGTCTCACACGCCTCCTCCGTACTTGCGGATCTTCATCGCATGATCCAACAGCATCTTTCTGCTGACGTTCTCATCTCATACGCTGCGGTTCCTTCTCTTCTTACCGAGCCTGCCTCCCTTCATATTGATCAAAGGGGCATGCAGCTTTCCAGTGCATACGCGAACTCTACTGATAGTCTTGCTGAGGTTCTCTCTACATACTCTCCTGACTATACTGAGGACTCCTTCACATCTCAGTCTATCTCAGTCTGTGTTCCCTTACCATTCTGTTGTGGTCACTGGTCATGGCGGGACCAACTTACCTCCTCGTATCTGCTCACAACAGTGCCAAATAAACGCGCCCTGCTTGCACGTCTTGCCGCCCAATCTTCTCGCGATCTCGACCGACAGCGACGAGGTGACCCTCCCAAATGGTCTGATGTCACCCTCCAGTTTGCCTCGTCTGTCCTGGGCCTCCCACGGCTTCCTCTTTCGACCAGAGCCTACTATGAACGACACCTGTTTGAACGCCATTGGTCTGTCGGGCACAATCGCTCCAAGCAGGCCCGTACTGATGCTGACAGGAAACTTCTGGGCTCCTGCAAGCTTTGCTGTACGGACATTCGTCAGGAGCATGAGTCTTACGACCACATTTTTCGTCTCTGTCCTGCCCCTCTCCTTTGCGCAGCCCGATCTGCGTCTGATCAACAGCTATCTGAATATCCTCTGTCAACCTCGCTTGACGCCCGTCTCATCCCCAAGATGATCCAACTTCTACATGACGAGCAGGGACATCGTCTTGGCCTTGGTAATTGGATGTCTTGTCAGCTTTCCGCCTTGGAATCCGTCCTCCTTCCGGATGATCGGGCAGAGGACATTCGGCAGAGTATCCTTCAATTCTCTAGTCATCTCACTGACCGCAATGACGCCATCTGGGCGGCATGGCATGAGGCCTCTTACCTTCATGCCGTTGCAGCCTCTCCCTCTGGTGATGCTCTGCACATTCCCCGTCGTCGTCATTTCCGTCCCCGGTCCCGTCTCCCTGGCAAGATTCGCTACTATGCGGTTCGAGTTGGTCGCGAGACTGGAATTTTTCCTTCGTGGAAGGATGCTAGGCGACATGTTGATGGTTTCTCCCGTCCCGAGTACGGATCTTTCAAAACTCGCGAGGCAGCCGAGGCTTTCCTCTCCGCCACTCCTGTGGTGCCCCAGAGTCCTCTTCCTGGCCCCAGCTATTCTCTCTTCACTGACGGCTCTGCTTCCACTAGCCCGCCTTTTGCCGCCGGATGGGGACTTCATATTCTTGATCCGACTGGATGCGTCACTCATGAAGACTGGGGACCCGTCTGTCTCGACCCTTCCTCTCCTGAGTTTGTTGGCGCTTCTCGTTACACCAATAACTCTGGAGAGCTGACGGCCTTAATATCCGCTTTTAAATGGATCTGTGCCCTGCCTTCTCACTCTCCACTGCAACTTAACTTATACACAGATTCGGACTATGCGCAGAAACACCTTCTTTTCTCCAAGACTCTTCCGTCAGCCAACAAGGGTCTTATCACGGAAGCGCGTCGTTTTTTGGACCAGGCTCGTTCGGTCCATTCGCTGTCCCTGGTTTGGACCAAGGCTCATACCAAGAAAATCTCTATGGTGGCGTCCGGAAATCGGAAAGCTGACTCCCTCGCTCTTCTTGGTAGGAGGGAGCTTGCTCGGTCGCTTGCCCCCGTGGATCTCCTCGTGCCCCGGCGTCCCTTGAAGCGGCGCTCTTCTGTAGTTAGTGTAGCTAATATGTCTGCTCCATCTAAACGCGCTCGTCTAGACCTTTTGTCATCCTCACTGTCCCCCTCTTTCCCTACACCCGACCTGCTTCCATGCCTCCGTCCCCCTCCGGGTGGCGATATTGTGGCTGACTAGTGTCTGGTCCCGAGGCTGCCCCTCGGATCCTCTCACTCGGTGCCACGGGACTTGCCACATGGTTCATGGGAGGTGGTTAGATTTCTCCCTTTCTTTATAATCTAACTACAAGATTTTCCGCAAATGCAAGCATCCGAATACACTGAACTCTCCTCCATCCATTCACAGTGATCCTCGCCAGCGAATACGTATTCACTCGACAGTTTGTCCATCGC
>Ga0208877_1000457_pt1 | contig 11456 bp, 10 predicted proteins | sample CryBogCBH29Jun09_FD_184624 | JGI IMG/M metagenome (GOLD analysis project Ga0208877, IMG submission 184624) | Freshwater microbial communities from Crystal Bog, Wisconsin, USA - CBH29Jun09 (SPAdes) | ecosystem: Environmental > Aquatic > Freshwater > Lake | place: Crystal Bog, Wisconsin, USA...
GTGCAGCAGGCTACGGACGCCGCCACGTTGTAGCCGTCGGGGCAGGAGCATGGCTGGGTGGCGCAGTTGGACTGTTCGGTGCAGCAGCCCCATCCGACGGTGGTCTTGTTGGGACAAGTGCACAGGAAATTGCTCTCGAGGCTCCATGCCTGCCGCGTGGCGCTGATCAGCTCCCTTACTTTGGCCACGACCGCCTGTTTGGCACCGGCGTTGTCCTTGGATCCGCCGCCATAGGTCTTGCGCAGGAAATGCTTAATCACAGCGCGCCTGGGGTACGTCCCGCAGGTGAACGGAGGCATGTCGTCACGAACCCCGTCGCGATTAGCGAGCCGGGCGCCCGTGCACGGTACTTCAAATATTCGATCGCCTGCTGAGTTTCTGGACCAAACGACCTTTTCGACGTCGCTGGGACCGGGCGTGAGAGTGAGAGAGCCCATCGGACCCTGTGTGGGAAGTCAGTGATAGATAATCACGGGAGGCGAAAAAAGGAAAGAATACCTGCATCACGCAGTCGGCGTATTGATGGAGGAGGTCGCCTGTTGGTGGTGTGGGTCAGATGATGAGTTGTTTTCGGGAAAACAAAACAGAGCACCTTCGGATGAGAAAATGGTGATTTTCAGGTTGTCCCCGGTCCATGTTCTGTTCAGCTCGTCCAAGATCGTCAGCACGCGATCCTGAACCGCCGCCATCTCGCCCATCGCCAGTTGCTTTCGCTTGTTGAGGTCCGAGATATTGAGCGTGTGCTGCGTGGCGATGGGCACCTTGTTTGTGGACCTCCCTGACCACATCATGTGCGGAATGTCGCACCCGCTCCGATTGACGCTGTGTTCCAGGCAGGCAAGAAACGCCTGGGAGATCTTGGGATCCTGTGATTTCGCGGGCCCCGAAAACGTGAGGCACGCATCAATCATGGCAGAGCCCGGTGAGTCCGTGCTGGTGATGTTGCTGTACCCAAAGTAAACATGCGCCTGTGTCCCCTTCAGAAACAGATCGGTTAGGCACCCTGTGTTGTCGTTTCCTGCGGCTTTCTGCTGCAGCAGGCACGCGGAGACGTTGAATTTATCGTCGATGCTAGGGGGCATAAACGTGTCGAGTCGGAGCTGTTTCTGCAGCGTTCGATTGAACATGACAAACGAGCCTTGGTCCCAGGTGGCCTCTTGGTAATTGGCGAGGCATCTTTGATACACGGAGATCATCGGGATCTGCTGCTGCTGGAAAATCGGATACGTCGGCGAGACGCAGCTGCCGTCGTTTTTCGAGGCGACGCAGTCGAGGTACGAGTCGAAATCCCCGAGCTGGCTTTTCAATTCTGCGATCGAATACGGGTTCCAGACGTACTTTGTGGTCCCGTCAAAATTGAGCATCGATAACACCGTGCTGCACCAGTAGGCCCCGTCCTCGTATGTCTCCGTTTGCCTGTAGTCCGGTATGGCGACAGCCTGGTCGCCGCACGGGCACTTGTAGAGGACGCGCGTCGTCCAGTCCGGAGCACGGCAGCTGTGGCGCATAGTCAGTATATAGATTACGAAGGGTATAGAGAGCACGATGGCCAACGAGTGCATAGTAAAGTATATCAACCTGCGCGACATGGGGGCAAGGCTGCACGAGCCGTGTGATTTTGAATTCGCGTCGGCGCGCATCAGGCATTCATCCTATGAGGAGCTGCACCAAAAGGTGTTTGACGCCTGCCCGCTGGGCTACAGGTGCGTCGAGCCCATCGCCCTGAGGCACGAGGTTCTGTGGTCGCTTGGATTGAATGTGCTGAGAGACAAGGATGGGAATCGAGTGTGCGAGCGAGATGAGCTAGTGCACGCTATAGAGGAGGCGGAATACAAGGAACTGCTATGGAAAAAAGGCAACCCTCTTTCGATATGCGTGGATGTGATCGAGGCCCACAGCTTTATCGCCTTCGGTGCGATGCTGCCAGCATCAAGACCGCTCTGGCAATCATCAGGAGGGCTATCGCCGCTATAGTGGCGTTTACGTCGATTGTGTTGGTGATGTCGAGCACTGGTTCGGTGATTTCTTGGCTCACTGCATCGAGCACGTGTTCCGAGTTCCGTCGGATCCACACCCTGGCTCGGGGAATGAGCGCCCTTGGGCGGCTGCTGCATACGATGTGCTCAATGGCGCACGCAAGCACGGCGCATGAAAATGGCTCGAACGCCAGCATCGCGCGTGTATGTGTGCGAAATAAAATACTCACTTTTTCTGATCGGCGGTCTGCAAGACGTCTTGAAGGCCTTTGACCACCCCGAGAATGTAGGTGAAGGTCACGTCCACCGGATGGATGAAGGCGTCCAGCGGCAGCTGCAGGGCTAGCCCTCCGAGCTGCGAGAGCACCTGTGTCGATCCGCTCAAAAGAGCGTTGCTGGAGTTCACCCCGCTGTTGAGGCTCTGCGTGTTTTCGCTCTGCACCTGCGACATGCAAATCCCCGTTGCTGCCGAGGACGCCGACTGGATGTTGGGATCGCCTATCGTCACCGCGTTGTTGCCCGACACTGCTCCTATGAGGCTGTTGGCCTGGCAGACCATGACCTTTTGGACCGCTATCGCGGCATACAGCGGGGCCAAGGTCAGCTGGTAAAGAAAGTTGGTCACTGAGGTCATCGTCAGCGCGAATGTCGCTAGGAACTGGTTGTCGACCGTGTCACCGTGCGCCAGCGTTGTTGACGGCATCGATGCTTTCATAACGCCGTTTATCGACGAGGTCAAAATGGAGACCTGCGATGCAAACGTGTCCTTGAGCGAGCAGACCAGGCCATAGAAGATCTGGTCGGGCCAGCTGATGGTGCTGGGAGGGTTGATTCCGCCCGTGGCATCCAGCACGTAGACCAGAGTGGTCGCGAGCATGCTCCAGACCCCCTGCAGCGTCGCGAGAAGAGCGAAAAACTGCGACTCCACGACGCCTCCAATCGCGCACAGCGGCCGCAGCTGGTTCACCTGGGAGCCGACGCATCTGGCCACCTGGCACTGCTGGGCGGCGAAGCACAGGCGCTGCACATTCAGCTGGGTGCATCCGATGCACGAGTCCAGGCTGCACCCCTGCTGCAGCGTGAGCTGCACTGTGACGGGCATGGAGTTTCTGACCATTGCGCTTGCAAAAGGGCCGTTGGTGGATATGAAGAGCATCGTGATCCAGTTGCTCTGCTCGTTGGAAGCAATGAAGACGTTGTAGTTGACCGACATGAACTGCGACACGCGCGACTGCATCCCTTTGGACTTGACGGGCACGTTTTGTCGCTCAAACCCGGCGTACTGGGTGCAATCGGATGACAGCGTCGCGCCCTCCAGGCTGCAGATCTGCAATGGGGTGTTGTCATACGGAAGCAGCAGCACCTGCGAATTCGCCGTCAGCACAATGTGGTACAGGCCCTGATCCCACAGGTTGGTGCCGGGGCACGGGTGAAAGTTCCACGCGCCCTCGAAGATCAGGTAATAGCTTGTGGTACCGGCCGACTGCGTCTGCACCTGAAACACGGCCTTGTTTCCCAGGACCTGCATCTGCTCGAATCCCACGACGCCCGTGTCCACATCCGCCGGGGCGAATTCCCAGCACTGGAGGCGGGTGCAGACCTGTATCGCGCCGGCCTGGAGCCCCACAAACGCGTACGAGTCCTGCCACCCGCCCGTGATGCTGATTTGGAGGAACTGGATGTCGAAGCACGTGCCAGAGATCCCTGGCGTATCCCACTGTGCAGCCTTGCTCACTCCGAGCGCCAGAGCGGACGGCACGCAGTACTGGGCCGCTCTGAGCGTGGTGCCGACAAAGCCGCCCGCCATGAAGCAGCGGTCCTCCGCGTGCGGACACGACACGGAGCACGAGTCCAGCTCGCTGAAGGCGACGACCCCCGTGCTGCTGAACGGATTGTACGCGTCCGCGTTGAGCGTGGGGAAAAAGAGGCTCTGCGTCGTCTGCATCGTCGTCGTGGATCGCACCGCGCTGGGCCGCACCGCGTTGAAAGCGTCGATCTGCTGCTGGCAGCGGAGCCGGCAGAAGTCCGTGCTTCCGCACACCCTCCAGTAATCCGCTGGCTCTGGGATGAGCGTGACGACGTAGGGATTGGAATCGAAGTTGTCGCACTGGCCCGCGCTGCCCCCGTCCACCACGGTGAGGAGCGAGTCGAGCACAGAGCCCACCGACGTGGTCCCGGCAAACAGCTCGCCAAACATGTCGTCAAACACTCCTGTGAGATTTGCGTTGGTCTGGCTGACCAGCGAGGCGCATCCCTGCGGGTCGTCCATGATGGTGCGCAGGAGCGGCTTCAGGCCGTCGGGGGAGTCGCAGTTTTTGAGGATCCAGTCCGCGGGGTTGTTTCCTGAGGTCTGGCGGCACACGCACACGATAATGGGCAGATCGACGAGAAAAATGCTCATCAGATCCAGGGTCGCGATGGTGCTCTTGACGCCAGCAAAGCAGTAGTGCAAGACCACGTTGCCAAACGGCGAGTTGTACCCTGCCATGAGCGCCAGCCCGCCGCACGTGTTGAACATTCGCTTCGCCACCAAGTCGACGTAGTCCACTCGTCCGTCGTACAAGACGTTCCAGAACACGCTTCCGACCGACCGCTTCGCCTCCACTGCCTGGATGATCTGCACCACGATGCCCGACGCGATGCGCCAGATCCAGTGGGCGCCGGCGATGGGGTTGAGGGCCGTCTTCATAAAGATTGCTGTCGGTCCGAAGCGCGACGCCGAGCCGGTGGCGAGATCCTGCGCGTTGGTGATCCCCTCTGCAGGGTTGTTTTCTGCGAGCTTCGAAAATGCGCCAATCATCCCCGGAAGAAATGTGGACGCCCCACTGTTCTCGCCCACGGCGGTCATGCCGTTGAGAAACGTCTGCGCGAATCCGGGGGAGAGGAAGTTTCCGACCATGGAGAAAATCCTCCAAAAGTAGGCGTTGCAGGCGTAGGCCGACGCGAAAAAATCCTCCAAGCTGAAGAGCTCTTGGCCGCAATTCATCAGCAGGCTGTGGCTCAGGCTGTTCATGTAGCACGGGCCTGTCAGGAGCTCAATCATCACGGGCGAGGAGACAATCACCACGATCGGCAGCCTCAGGATCAATATGGCCATGGAAATGATCTCGGCAAAAAGGGATCCGAATTGCGGCATACGGCGCTGGTCGGGGCACAGCTGCCCGGTGGATGCCGTGGTGTTGGGTATAAACATCGTGGCCTTGATCTCCATAGTGTCGGGGTTCATGAAGAGCGTTTGCCACCTGCAGTACAAAAAATTCAGCAGGCAGAGGAGTCTGGTGGTGTTGGACACTATACACGAGGAAACAGTCTACGCTCCGGAGGAAAGGCCGTGGTTCGAGCAGCTGTTTGGGTGCCCCATCGAATGGAAAGGGCTCTTCCTATTTAGCTGGTGAGCAGCCTGTGGTATAAAATCAGGGGAGACTTGATTGCATGATGCAAGGCGATATCATGCTCTACGTGTTCCTCTTTCTGCTGAGAGTGTCGCTCTTCACTGTCACCGGCATGGTGCTGCATCGCACGGAGGCGTCATCCGTGATCCAGGAATGCCCCGCGCTCTGGGAAACAATGGCGCTGACGCTCGTGGCCAAATGCCTGCGCCTGACGCTCTGTGCGGTGGCCTTTAAGCTGGTCCGGAGCGCGCCGAGGAACAAGGGCTTCTCTCCGTTTGACCTCATCATCCACATGGGATTTTTCGTCTCGGAGGTCATCATCACGTCGCGCTCACTCAACACGCCGGCATGCGTCGCCGCGGCGAGCGCGCCGTTTGACGGCCACCCGCTCATCATGTACGTCAACGGCATTTCGTGCGTGTGGGACGGGTGCTACATTCTGGCCTGCGCGCTTTTTGTGGTGCTAAAAAAACAATAAAAAAATCCCTTCGCGAAAAGGCGCCAATGTCCCTCTCCGCTAAGCTTCGCACGTTCCGGCGCACCCTCGCCCGCAAGCAGAAACTGGTCTTCACCGAGGCGCAGTGCAAGCTCATCTCTCGTCACATGCCCAAAGATTTCGAGGCGCTGAGATCCAAGTGCGGTTTCACCGACTCGCAGATCAAATCGTACGGCAACACGCTCCTCACCATCACGGCCTCGCACGAGCGCGATCAGGAGAAGTTCGAGCAATGCTGCAGGGAAATCAAGGCCTTCGCTACGGGCGGTCTCTACGCCGTCCAGCGACTCAACCGGGTCTACCCGAGCATTCTCTCGCACTTTGGGATGGAGGGCGAAAAGTACGACGTGTTCGACGCGGCAGGGGTGTATGAGGATGCCGAGACCGGCATGATCAGGGTTCGCAAGGACGAGGAGGAGTGACCTCGCGAGCTTGTCGTCGACTGGCCGGAGCGTCGTTGTGTCGACGTTTGCAAAGGTGGTGTTGAGCACCGTGAGCGCCAGGTTGTACTCGTTGATGTAGGTGATGGCCGGGGCGACGACCAGGAACGTCTGGTTGCACACGTTTGCGCTGTGGCTTCCCGACACGAAGCCCGGCAGCGTCTTAAATGTAGCCGACGAGTCCTCCGGGCACCTCCGCACGCCGTTGGCATCGACCGGGCAGAATTCGTACGGATCCATGCGCCAGATCTGAATGCTGTTGTAGGAGCTCTCCGCCTCAAACGCCAGCGCGCCGATGAGCCCTCGGCACCACTGATTAAACGCCCAGTACATGGCCATGGACGGGTTCGTCACCCAAAACACGTATCGGTCCGTGGCCAGCGCGGGGATGTTGGCCCACGGCGTGCTGTCGAACGAGTAGGGCACCGCCACGAGGCACTGGCCCTTGCCGCACGAATTTGCCGCCATGGTGCAGTCGGACGGTGTGGCGCACGGAGGCAGGGCCGGGATGAACTTGTTGACGTGCACGAGGGTGAACTCGTTGGCCTGTACATATGTTTCAGGCGACATAGCAAAAAAGCCGCTAACGCCCTATATAAACACGGCCGTTTCGCGCCGCTTGAACATGTCTGCTATCCCGTTTGACGCAATCGCCGCCGGCATGACGGTGCGGGTGACGGACGACGGGCACATGCTGGCGCTCGACTTTCTCTCCACATTAACGGGCAACGACCGGAAAAAGGCCTCCCAGACGCTGGCGCGCATCACGACGCGGCCCGAGACGGCGGCGCTTCTGACGCTGCGGCACGCGGCCAGCGGGCGGAAGCACGCGCGCAAGATGATCAGCTTCTCCAACGCGATCCAGCTGCTGCTGCTGCTGCCGAAGCGGACCGTGTGCATGGACACGCGCAGGCAGGTGGCCGGGGTGCTCGCCGACCACTTTGGCTGCTGCGAGAGGCCCAAGGCCAGGCGGCTGTCGCTGGATCGCATCCGACTGTGCATGGAGCTCATGGAGCGATGCGGGCCGCTGTCCGAGGACGAGACGGCGCGGTTCAGGCGCGCGATCGCGGAGCACATGGCGGACACCTGATTCCCCCAGATCCGCTGGACGTCGATGCCGTAGACGTCGGCGGCCGTGTTGACGACGGTGAGCGCCAGGTCCCCGGCGAACGCAAACGGCTGCCCCGGCATCAGCACGTACCGGTACGCGTCGTACGCCGACGTGGAGCTGCGCACCATGCGCGAAAACGTGTTGGGCGCGTAGACGCAGCGCGTGCCGTTGAGCTGGACCTCGGCGTTCATCCACGTGCTGAAGACCCCCGAGTTCTGGCGGAGCGTCTGCGTGACGGACGATATCTCGCCGGACTTGAGGTCCCAGTCGTGCAACCCGCAGTCGCGCGACACCATGGACACGGAGTTGGACCACTCGTCGGCGCCGCGGAGCACCATCGAGCCGGTGTAGCCCTTGGTCCAGAGCGCCATGCAGAACGGAAAGCAGTTGGACAGCTGAAACGTCGAGACGCAGTCGACGTCAATCTGCTCGCTGCTGCAGTCGGGGCGGACCCAGACGGCCGCCTGGGCCACGGGGGAGCCCTTGGAGTTGGAGTTGGGCGACGTGTGCCGCGTCACGGGCCAGCGGATGCTCTCGACGCGAATCTTGGCCTTGGAGCAGCCCATGTAGAAGCTGGTCGACGGCACGTCAAACTCCACGGGCACAAAGTACGAGGGCGTCAGCTGGTCCAGCGGCGCCACCGCGCACAGGATCTGCATCCCGTAGGCCTGGTCCGTGCAGGTGCAGCCCAGGAGCCCCTTGACGTCTGCCGTGGCGCTCACCAGAGCAATGCCGTAGTTGATGTTGGCCATCAGCGGGAAGGCGCCAGCGAAGCTCTGCACGCTGTTGCGGGAATAGAGCTCGATATTCCACCCGTCGGTCTTGGCGAAGAAGTTTGCGTCCACGCCCAGGATGACAGTCTCATTGTTGCCCATGAGCCCGCCCCCTTGGTCGAAGTTTGCGACGGTCCATCCGCTGCACGCGGGGCTGGTGTTGGTCAGCACCGACTGGATGATGATGGCGGTGACGTCGAGCCAGTTGTCGATCAGGTACCCAAAGTTGCGCACGCCGAGGACGGCGAGTTCGATGACGGGCTCAAAATCGGGCAGGCAGTAGACGACTGGGCCCCCGCCTGCCTTGCAGCGCTCCACTGTGACGGCGGGGACTTGGATGAAGAGCGTGAGCGCGGCATTGACGACGTTGTGGACCCCGAGGCCGAAGTTGATGTCCAAAAACGGATACAAGACAATGTCGATGAGGCTCGAGGCCACGCTGCACATGTTGCCCAGCCAGGACAGCATATACGACACGGCGAGCCGCATATAGGCCAGCGGCGTCACGAGATCCAGGAGACGCAGGTTGGGGTCGAAGGAGTCCGGCTGGTTGATGATGATTTGTACATAATTGAAGAGCGAAGTTGTGGTGCTTTGGACAAACAGCGAGAGGTTGATGACGGCGTTTTCGAAATCCCCCATGTTTCGGAGGACGTTTTCGAGCAGAATGCGCGTGGGAACCGTCTTTATGCAGTAGACCACCAGGTTGTAGACCGGCACCACCCCGTCCCAGAGCAGCTGCGCGATCTGCATCGGCACCACAATCGCGAGACGGAACGCGCCTCCGACGGATGAGTTGTATGTTGTCTGAAACGCCACCAGAGCCTCCGCCGCGTGCAGCGCGCACACGTAGGCTACGCCCCATAGCACTAGGATCAGCGCGATCCACAGTGTGCCTCGGACGGAGAAGGACATGAGGCGAAACACGCCGGACAGGACAGCGGCAACGACGTTGGAGGCGTTTTGGATCAGGGAGCTCACAAACCACACCGACTTGCGGTCGGGACCTTGGTTGAATAGGTAGAAAATCATGCAGACCCACGCAAAGGTGATTCGCTCAACGATCAGCGCGCAGGTGACGCAGACGGCAAGGAGCAGCATGGGCGAATTTGCCCGCGGAGAGGCTTTTATAAAGGAGAGGCATTGTTAGTGAGGCAAGGTCGTAGTGATTTTTTTACTGTTGACTTCGGACACGGAGCTTTAATCCGAGTTAAATCCGTGACTCGGATATTCATTACAGCTGCTTTCGAAATTTGAATCGATTTGTTTATAATTGTTTTTTTTCTGGAACGCTGGAGTCGACTCGAATATAACGTAGGTTCCTGACAGATTTTTTTCATCAACTCTCTCTATGGATGCCGTCCGTTTGTGACCAACTGCTTCTCGACGCCCTCACAATCATCAGCGCCTTAGAAGAAGCCATCGCCCTGCACGACCCGTACAACAGCATCGAGGACCGCGGCGCCCCGACACTTTCGGACTGCGACTTTCCCGACCACATTGAAGACCCACTCGCACTGATCCGAGCGTCGCTGGGCGATGAGCACGCAGAGCGACTCGAGTTCGACGGGGATCTGCAGTATATTGCAGAAACTCTGCAATCCTGCGTTGACGCTGAGCTCCGAGCGCAGGGGCGATCTGCGTTTGATCTTGAGGCTGAAGAGGATTGAGTCGTATTCAAAGGAAGAGCGCAAGGCGCGGAATCGACTCACGGCCAAGAGGTCGAGGGACAGAAGGAATGCCTACATCCAGCACCTCGAAACCAGCCTGCGCCTGGCGAACGAGCGAACGATGGAGCTGGAGCGCCGCATCGAGAGCATGGAAAAGGCGCAGCAGAGCGAAGACGCGGATGTGCTCTACTTCCTGTCGAATGCGCTGAATACCGATGTTTATTAAAAAAAATTGTCTCTGAATCAAAACAGATTCAAAACCCGCTTTGACGATGCGGGCCCGAGTGTCACCGGCCCGTCGACGGGCTTCAGGGTCTGCAGCAGCGCGCGAATATCCCCGATTTCGTGTAGCAGCTTCTCCTTCTCTTCCTGATCCATTTTGGTCTCGCCCACGCCTTCCGCTTTTATACGCCCGCAATGACAATCCACACGAAATGGATGGAGCTTCTGCGCTCCGAGGCGACCGAGGCGTTTCAGTACGGGGAGCTGACCGCATCGGTCGGTGCTAGCTTCATCGACGGGCAGATCAAACTCATGAAGTCGGAGAGCGTTCTGACGTGGGCTGATTTCATCTACTCCAAGTTCACCTCCACCATCATGCGCCACTTTCTCCTCTACGGCTGCACGACGGTCGTGCTGGCCTTTGACGACAAGCGCTTCGTGCCCCGGGCCAAGGCCATCACGCAGTGCAAGCGGCGGTCCGGCGTCCAGATCATCGATTTTGACGAGTCCAGCACCCTGCCAAACGACCTGCCTGTCGAGTGGAAGGAGTCCATCATGAACTCGTGGTTCAAGCACCGCGTGATTGAGCTCATCTGCACCAACGTTCCGAGGCTCGTGGCGCCGCCCAAGGGCTGCAGCCTGATTGTCGACTGGGAGACCACGCGCGAGTATGTTTACGGAGACGCGGAGGCGCCGGAGATTAAGGATCACGGGTGCGCTGAGATTGGAGAGGTTTGTTCTCTGCAAACAAAACTGTTGCTTTTTCTGCTGCTGACGAATTTCCTCTCAGGCAGACCTCAAATTCACGCGCTGGATGCGCAGTCTCGGGTGCCCTATGCTCATCGAGGCCACCGACGGAGACTACATTCCGATTGCGCTGGGGCTGAAAGCCGCGGGGTTTGAGCTCCCCGTGGTGATTCTCAAGGCCTGGAAAGAAGACAAGGGGCCGGAGTTTGTGCACGTTGACGCCATTTACGCTTTCCTGCGAGCCAGGTTTCAACGCGCCGCGCGAGGCAGGGAGGTGTGCCCGTGGTGGGAGATCAAGCTCTTTATCACGCTCCTGGGGCTGTCGGGCACCGACTTTACGCGCAACCTCCCGCTCGTCAGCCCGCAGAAGATCTGGGGCGCGCTGCCGCTGATTATTCAGACCTTTGATATGGAGGGCGCTGTGGCCATAGACATGCATCAGGGCAAGCGGATCGTCGAGCTGCTGTACGCGGAGGCCTTTCCCAAGCACATTGACGCCTACTCGCGGCGCAGCGTGTGGAGCCAGGCGCAGGCATCCAAGCTCGGACCCCGCAACAAGGCGCTGATTCCGACGGACGGGAGGATCATGTGCACGATGCGCAATATCAACTTTTTGCTCAACTACTGGC
>Ga0208877_1000460_pt1 | contig 11442 bp, 18 predicted proteins | sample CryBogCBH29Jun09_FD_184624 | JGI IMG/M metagenome (GOLD analysis project Ga0208877, IMG submission 184624) | Freshwater microbial communities from Crystal Bog, Wisconsin, USA - CBH29Jun09 (SPAdes) | ecosystem: Environmental > Aquatic > Freshwater > Lake | place: Crystal Bog, Wisconsin, USA...
GACACCTACACATGTATATGGCAAAATACAGCCTGCTGATGGCTCTAAAGAAATTATTATTGATGGCTGCTGGTATTTTCCAAATTCAGAAAAAAATTATACATTTGGTAAATATTCTCCCAATATGCAAGTACGGACGCTATCGGATAATCTCACAAAAAGTAATACACTCGCTGGAATGTATGAAGCTATCAGCCCGTATGATAAAGGCCGTTTAGAACATTGCATAAATGATGCTGTACAGTTAGAACTTCTTAAACTGGCTAAACAGCAGCAAACTATGACCCCTGATGAAATTCACGAAGCTATCGCTGGTATAGCTGCTAGGCATCGCAAAAAAGACGGCAGTAAAAATAGAAAGGCTTTGCACGCTATCAATATGGCTGCTCTGTTCTTTGGGCGTTCGTGTTTTCTGCTGTTTGTGACATTGAATGTGAACGGCCTTGCATCTAAACTCAATCAGCTACACAAATGGGGCAAGGATGGCGGTATCATGAAGATGTGGTACATCATGGGGGGCAATACTAAAAAGCTGCTTAAGATCATACAGCATGGAGCCAAAAAGAAAAAACTGTTTCTCTCCAAAAAAGCAAAACTGAAATACGAACAAAGATACGGGCCACTGTCACCTAATGAAGTAGCATACGAAAAGGGCGTACACGGTGAAATAGGTGTGGCCCCTGCTATCGCTGCTGCTGCTATCGGTGTCGTACCTATCCTGGCTGGTATCATTCCTAAAATGATAGATGCCTTTAGACAGCATGGTCCCGCTGGACATCAAGACGCAAAGGGATTAATCGGAGAGGGCACCGATCTTGTGGGCGCGATACAACGCAATGGCTATCCGATTCATAGTGGAGTCATAGAGACATTAGCACCGATAGCCACGGATAAAGCTGGCAATCCTGTAGGGCCTGATGGCAAACCGATCAAATTAGAGCCAAAGACAGGTTACACTTTTACTTTTGACTGGCACAATCTTCATGTCATATCAGGTATATACGACCCGACCGCGCCTGATGAAACGCCAACAGTAGAACCCGACCCGAATCAGCAGCAACCCGCTCCAGCTTCAAACTATACACCTGAACCTAGCACACCGAATGATCAGTTTGCTGATACGATGAAAACGCTTGGCCCTATGCTTAATACTGCTATGACAGCAGGACTAAATGTGACGGCCTCTGTACTATCACAGTCCGACAATCCTAACATACGCAAATGGGGTAATGCTGCTGCTGGGGCTGAAAGCGTACTCACAGGACAAAATTTGCGCGCTGCTGGTTATCCTACTGATGCACAGTATCACGATCAATTGCATAGGGGACATAAAATAAATTTGTTTCCTATCGCTGTAGGTGGTACATTGCTTTTCTTAGGATATGAGGGAGTTAAATCTTTGAAATCAAAAAATTAATAATATCTTTAAATTTAAAATACTTTCACATGGCTGCTATCAAAAAACCTAAATTGCTTAAGTATCGTAAAGCTCCAAAAAAGTCGGCTTCTCTGGAGGTGTGGAGAAGATACAGTGACCACATGACAGAGATAGACAAAAAGAACCGTGCTAAGATCGCAGAGTATGAAAAGAAAAAAGCCGATGTGAAAAAGAAACATACACTGGTCACAAAACTATCAGGTATTGGACGCGCCCCGCGTGTCAAGTTCAAAGGGTAAAAATTTAATAAATATAAAATTTGTCTTATGTCACATAAAAAAAGAAAAGGGCTTTTCGGCCTTAACGGTATCGAAACTGATGTATTGGAAATAGGTACTGGAGTAGGTGCAGCCCTACTATTCGACTATGGCTATGAATCGCTAATGGGCAAACGTTGGCATCATGGCCCTAATCCACCTGTAGAACCTGTTACCCCTGCTAATGAAATGATGCAAGGAATAGAGAACTGGACAGGCATGAGGGCAAAGCCCGTGCTGATGGCTGGTACTGGCCTGCTAATGATGCGTACGGAGTACAGAGAAGTAGGCAAAGCCCTTGCGTATATCGGTGGCTATACAGCAGTTTGCACACACCCGAAAGTACGTGAAATGGGGGGCGGTGTGTATGGTGTGACCTCTGATGATATTCAGGGAGCTATCGAGTCGGGCATACAGTCACGCCTTAAAGAACTACAGGAATCAAATGAAAGTAATCTTGCCGATCAGCCAGTGCTGGCAGGCGGGATAGAAAACGAATTTGATGACATGTTCAAAAAGAGTGCAATGATGTAATTTGCATCGTATGAGATCGGTTATTATTCAATAATTTTTTTAATCAATAAATCCTTTTTATGCCACCAGTAATGCACCCAGCAAAGAAGCAGCCTAAAATTATGGGGCCGAAGGCTGCCTATCTTCAATACCTTCGTGAAAAATATGCTGATAATGCGGAGATCATTATCACAGAATCTTTTTTGCAAAGCAGTGTACAGCTTCCAAATACTTCTTTGTCTAATGTTACTTTTGGGTTTCAAAAGAACAACAATGAAGTACCTGTACAAACTACAGACAACCGCGTAGATCAGTCAGATACTTTTGAAGTGTACGGCTGGAGATTTTCACTATATACGCTCCCAGCTACTACAAATGCCTCTTTGGTATCTACAGCGTCCGTACCGCTTGGAATCGCACAAAAACAATACTTTCCTAACCCGAATGTATTTAACGGTACTGTAGCTTATCCAAATGGCTTGCTGGAGTATCAGACTTTACAGGAAATATACAACGGCTTCCTATTCGTGAAGATCGGGGCTACTGTATTCTATGAACAATTCGACATGGAGAATTTCTATAATGTCGGTATAAGTCAGCAGGGTGTGGCCGTGTCCTCTGTAGCTACTACAGGTGTATTGCCTGCTACATCTCAAGTCACAAATATGTTGGACGTCGGTGTCACTCCAATGTTTATGCTGGATGGTTCGGCAAAAAATGAAATCACATTGAACCTATACGACAATGTGCCACTATATCCTAGTCTTACTTTGTCGGCTGTTGGTATGACGCGGGTAAATTTTGTATCATTGAAATTAATTGGTTTCAAAGTACAAAACGGAGCTAAACAGCCTGTCAATCTTCGTAGGTAATCAATTCATTTAATCATATCAGGCGCACGCGGGTTCGTGTGCGCCTTTTTAATTTAAAGTTATGGCATCATTTTCAATAAAAAATTTCATAGGGGCTAATTCATATACGATTTATGTACCTCTTTTGAATTATACAGCCAACGGAGAAAACTTATTTCAGGACTTGGCTAGTAATACTTTGCTGAATCCTGCTAACAGTGACCAGCATGTCATTATTCGGGCTATAGAAACATTTACAGCTAATCAATTAGCTTTTGATGATTCGCAGCGTCCTATCGTCCCAGCTGTCCAAGCTCCAAACCTTGCACTTACATTTCGTGTCGGAAATGATGAAACGTTTTTTCAGTTGCCATATCTCGATATGTGTACTCAGCAAAACTACGGACTGGTGAAAGAGATTGACCCTACAGAGATCAATATGAGTAAATCAAAGGTTATCTGTCTCGGAGCATTGGCCAACAATACCTATAGCGCCGCTATAGTATTTTGGTATGAGACTTTGACAGCAAAAGAATATCAACAATGGCAAAGCCAAAAGAGGGCGCGAATGATGGCGCGTTTATAATATGGGATCAGTTAGCAGCATAGATTCAAATCATGTCGAACAGGTACGATTCCTTTTCGTCAATGAACCCATGCCCCTGCAAAGGTACTACATGGGCTATAATGAGATAATCAGCAAAGGCCGTGTGAAGTATTGCCGTTTCAATCCTGCTATAGCTGCGGGCGCGCCTGCTGGGGCTTCATTTCCTAAGGTATATCTGTTTAACGGTATCCTGTACACTACTATTAATGAACCCTTTGCCCCTTATATTCTTGTGACCTTTGGCAAGCGTGGCGGGGACTTTTATTGTGTAGATATGCCTCTTAGCGAATTTCTACAAAATAAAACTGGACATCATAGGATGCAACTGGATTGGTCAATAGACTTTACTAAGTCTTATGTCAAATTTCTTGTGCCGTCGGGCGGGTTCGATGTTACTTTTCCGATCTGTATTATTTTTTACATGGATATGTACGGACAATAAACTATGGCAGTATATAGCACTATAAACACGATCAGGACACAAATGGAAAGTGCAGATGCGCGCTACTGGACTATCTATGATAGTTCGGGTAATGTCCTAGCTGATTCAAATCCTGATATTGTACAAAAAGAAACTGCATTGCAGTCCTTTGAAAGAATAAAACAAGTCTTAGACGAGTGTACAGGTGACTATGTTAAAGTGACGGTACGAAAAAAACCTGCTAATAAAGACGCGGATGGTAATTATAAACCTGGTACTGTAGCTGGCCAGCAAATTTTTAATTACAATATTGCGCTAACTAATTCGGGGGGTAATATGCCTATCAATGGCAATGCTGATAGATCGCTATTAGAGCAGATATTTAAGCTAGAGCAGCAGCTAAGAGACAAGGAACATGAGCAGCGATATAAAGAACTAGAAAGAAAGATTGAAGGGCTGCAAACGTCTAAAAATGAAAATGGCATACTGGATAAATTTATAGGCCGTATCGCTGATAATATCGCTGATAGGCTCACAGCTGGAGAGATCAAAAAGGCATTGAACCGCGATGAACCCGAACCAGCCGAACATACAGAAAAAGAGGCACCAGTAGAAAGCAATCCTGAACAGGAAAAAAATATAGTAGTAGACTTTCTAAAGACTACAGGCGCGGTGATGGGTAGTGAAAAGAAAACACTGGATGCTATACAGGCATTGACACACTTGGCTAAGACTAAACCAGCTATTTTTAAAGAAACAGCAGAACAACTGATCGAGCAAAGCAATGGCTAAAGCTAATACATACTATCCTGCAAAGCAGAATACATATTTTGGAACTACTGTTAAAGTTGTTGCTATCGGTGGTATTGCTTACGCTTTATGGTGGCTATTTCATAATGCCAGTAAATTACATTGGCCTCATTTGGGTATGCACTTTGCTTGGCCTTGGGAAAGTGGAAAGGGACAAGATGGCACTGGCAGCGATCAGGACGCAAATAAAGAAAGTACTGGTAATACAGATACAAAAGGATATGACCCAAATGCAAGCTGGGATACAGTTGTAATAAAAAAAGGCGAAACTCAAGATAATCAAACTTATGATTATTGGCCTGATGGTAGTCTGAAAAGTGTAACTTACGGAAATGGTAATGTATATAACTATCCACAAGGTCAAGTACCTATGAACGGATACAGACGTAGGCGGGGTATCGGTGACGCTCCCACATTTCCCATGTCTGCTACAGATTTTATCAATACTTATTTTGCAGCAGCACAAAGGGCGCAAAAAATGACTGGTGTATTTCCCGAAACTATGTTTGCTCAAGCGATTTTAGAAAGTTCTAAAAATGGCAAGGTAGGCGGGAGCGATCTAGCTAAATCGTGTGGAAATTTATTTGGTATTAAAGCTGATTCTAGCTGGACAGGTAAAACGTATCAGGGTTATAGGGCGTATGATTCTTTTCAGGATAGTATCGCAGACTACTATACTTTTTTGCAAGGTAACAGCCGTTATAACGATGCTTTGCAGGCGGGTACACCACAAGATCAAATAAGTGAAATTGCTGCTGCTGGGTATGCCGAAAATCCAAATTATGCCGATTCTTTAAACTCTCTATTGCCTATGATAATGGCAGCAGAAAGTCAGGCACCAAAAGACAATGGCACATATACACCGACACAAACAGACGTGTCGGTCAATACAGATAAAGAAGTAGAAAAAGCTAGTGCTGGGGGAGACAGTGGCGCCACTGGTACCGATAAATTTACGATGTGGATAATGGATAATAAAACTACTGTGAAATGGATTGCTGGAATAGGTTTTGTCGTGCTGGTCACTGGTATTGCTACTGATGGATTTACTAAAAATCCTCTGAAGCGATTAGCAAAAAGATAATAAATTTGTAATCATTAAATTTCAATATATGAATATATCAATAGTTCAAAACAAACATATTTCTCATGTCCTGATACTGGACAAAGGAGATATACTTTTTCAGGCTGATGTGACTCACATAGATGCAAACAGACTATTGCAAAGATGCGATCAAATAGAAATCACAAAAGATTTTGAAAAAGAACTGGATAAATTTTCATATAGCAAACCATACATGGTCTATGCCTATATTGGAGAGATCGAAAAAACTTCAGCTAAGAAAGTAGCGGCTAAGAAAGTAGCGGCTAAGAAAGCTCCAGCCAAAAAAGCGAAGTAATGACAAAAAATAAAGATGGATTTATTGAAGTACTGTTTAGCAATCCTGAATTGATAAACACACTGTCACCTAATTCATACTATCCTGTTAGTACGAATTGCGGTGATATTATGTTTATCAATCAGGGAACTGTCACAGTATATATTAATTTGATGCCTTTGCCTGCTGGGGCTTCTATTACTTTCGGTGTGAATAGCGGGGAAATTATGACAGGTACTTTTCGCGTGTCTAGTGCTACTCCAGTTGGTAATGCTGGTTTGTATGTCTTTCGTAAATTATATAAATAATGGGACAGACTGTATATATGGGCCCGTCAGGCGGTAGTGGTGGTACAAACTACTGGCAGTTTGTCGGTGGTGTGCTTAGTCCTAATCCTGCTACTACTGTTGGGCTTACTACTATACTTGCTCAAGTTGATCAATTTGCTTTAGAAATCACAAATGCCATGGCGGGTATAGGCTGGCAGGATGGTGCGGGAAATGAGGCGGCTTTTAGCGTGCAAGCTAATAAGGCTCTAGGTGTAACGGTTAATGCTGCGGGTAAAGTTAATTTGTTGGAAATAATGACTAGTGTCGTATTGCAAGCTAGTGATGCTGCGGGCAATAATAGCGAACTTAATATTGATAGTTCCTTTGCTCAAATAGAAAGCGCCAATGCGGCAGCAAGTGAACAAAGTGTTTTATACATTGGTCCGTCGCAAAGTAATCTCGAGACTTTCGATATTACAGCTAATCTTCGCGCTGGTATATCAAATACTGTCGCACAGTTTTCTGCTGGAATAAAAAGTCTTGTGAATAGCCAGGAAAGTTTATTTGTTGCATTTCCTACTAGTGTGGTTATGTATGTAGAGGATTCTGCTGGCGATATTGGTGAGGCTTTGCAAACTGTAAATAAGTATTCAGAGTCTTTCAATGGTGCTACTATATGGAGTTTACTGGGTACTGGTGAGATCGAAACAAATCAATTAACTATTGCTGGTACTCCATTGCCAGGCGCTTTTGTTGGCACTATGGAAATAGCAGATATAGGGGGAGTAGTTCATACAATTCCATTACTATCATGATAAAGTTAGTTTTATGCTTTATGCTTGTGGCTCAAACAAGCGCAATACATCCTACTGGACAGGCAAAAGCCGATCAAGTGGACGGTGTATTTATTTTTGTGTCTAGCAAGCCTACAGAGCCGTATATTGATCTTGGAGCTATTAAACGCGGGGGATTCCTAGAGCAACCCTCTGATATGCTCCCAAAACTGGTAAAACAGGCAAAAAAAAAATATCCTGAATGTACGGGCCTGATCGTAGATATTAATTTTGAAAAAGCAGAAGTGATTACATTTAAATAAATAAACATCATCTTCAATCATAGGTTCAAAGGCCGTCATATCCAAAAGGTGTGGCGGTTTTTTTTTGTAGATCGGTTTATGTAGATATGTTAAAACTCTGTTAAATACCGTTTGTTTTTTAAACGATTCTTTCTTACCTTTGTCATATTAATATAAAATAAAAATTATGAGTATAGTAAATATAACCTTTCGTTTTTCTTTTGTTAGTGCTGGATTTCTTCAAAGTTATTTGGACACTAATTATGTTGGTGTAGGTGAAAGCTCAGATCTTGCTATAGCTGATGCTTGGCAAAAAATGGCGGCAGATGAGTTTAAGAGAAATTTGATTTTTAAAACGTTTTCAATAACCATTAAAGAGATCTCAATCGCTTGATAGTATGAAAAAAGAAGTTAGAAAATATTGTAAACATTGTAATAGATACAGGTCAATTACTAAGCTGAAAAGGTCTGTCAAGGTTAAAGGCAAGTTTTTATATTTCTGTATAGACAGTCAATGTGATCGGGCATACCTTGACACACTTGGTGTTTTGATAGGTGACAAGTAACTGCCAGTGTAAAGAGTTTCCAATTATTATATAAGAATTAAATAAATCAAAAATGGCACTATTAATTTCAGACAAAAAAATATTAATGACCGATTGGTCAGGACATCTACCATTGCATAATTTTGATGTGTTCAGGCGTGATAAACCGAAATGGAGCAATGATGTAATACTACAAGCGGACGGGGATGAACTAGATTTTATACGATCTCGGTTTGATAATATACCAATCACGAAAGCTAGTATCTGTAGATGGACTGGAGATATAGCTAGATTTATATTAGATAATCTTTAACCATGACACGCGCTACTATAATCATGAGTATTACAACTCCTGTACCTACAGTCATAACAATGCTCACTATTGAGTATTGGGTTATGATGGATTTATACAAAAAAGGACTATTCAATTTTATAGAGCCATTACACCCTGTAGATGCTAATGGTGACGATAGTTATATGCAGGTAAGATTTAATAGACAGATGTCACCCACGGAAATTTTTATATTAGGAAAATTAGTTTGTTCCTAAAGGCTTTTATCTATCTCTGCTATCAATCCTTGTATGAATACGCTATCACTCCCGATAGTCAGATACAGGAATACTAAAGCAGCTCCCTGTGATACTGTCAGTTTGATTTTATAATGAAGTCTATGCGGATAATCCCTGTATTTATTTTTCAATCTAGTATTGAGATGATACAGGATATTGCTACAGGCCATTAACGCTAACTCTGTGGCGCGTCCTTTGATCTCGATAGGCTTTGCAGCTTCGCAACGATCTAAGTAGCGTATCAGGTCTATAAAGTCGCTATTACTGATCTTCATAGCAATTTATATTTATTAAGTTGTTGGAATACTCTGTCAGGATACAGGCTACTATTGTCGTGTACTATGACACCGTTTATTTTTTGAATGATAATATTGTTTGGATAGGCTGGGGCTTCGGGGCGGTTATCATAGATCGCATATTCAGCTATGTTGCACCTACTGATCTCAGTATGTAGTGTCAGGCATAGCGCGGTTATTTGAGTTTCTACACTATAAAATTTCATTTGCTGATCTCCACGAAAGGTAAACTGATCTACAGATTTACCAGCTTTTACCGTAGGATTTTCATACTTCACTAGCATAGTCAATGCTGAAATTTGTTTGCCTGCTGATGTGGTTTGCTTTGGCTGTGGGGCTTTATCTATCATGGTTTAAGGGTTTTTAATCAAAAAATTTTTTCGGCCTTAGAGATATATGTTATTAGTTTCTCACAGCTAACTGATAACAGAATAACTTAAAACTAATATTTTGTATAACTCTAGTTCCACTATGTGAAATCAAATTCTGTCCATTGGTAAAAACTCGCTACTCGGTGAAAAAAAAGTAATCAGATCAGGCATTACCAGCACTGGCTTGCTATTAGTCCCGCGTGACGGCGGCAATACATCGCCTAGCATAGTCTTACGACTGGCGCGGGTAGTATGACCGTCTAAAGGATAAATACGATGCTGATAGTCGATAAGGCCCTGATCTCTCAAAGTTCTTTTGATATATGCCATGCTCCCCAGCCCACGAAGATTAAACAGATCGTTATAGTAATGAGTACAGCACATAAAATCGGCGCGTATCAATCCTAATATCTCTATTTCATCCTCGGTGTATCCCTTGCCCTCTGTAATAAAACAATCTAACTGTGTACCTAATACGGCTGGGGCTGTAGGTTTGCCCCCCGTCACCTCTGATAGTCTTGTTTGCAGTGTGGCAGTGAATCTGATTCTATATTCAAAAGTCTTTCGTTGCTGATCTATGGGGGCCTTTATAGCATAGTACTTAAGTATCTTTTCCATGTCACGGCCCGTTTCTTTGACATAGTAAAAGCCTGTAGTTTTAATATCAAGTAGCTGGTGTATCTTTTCCCAATTAGCTAAGTAATAGTTATCATTCCGATCAGTGATGTAACCGCGCTCGATCAGTAGGGAGAAATAACGCTGTAGCTGCTTTGTGGATTTTCTACAGTAGTCAGCAGCCTGTTTAAATTCTTTCTTTGCCACATGGCCCTGATCTACATAATATGCTTTAAGAATTAGCAGTGCTGCTATAGCGTATCGCAGTGGTTTATCCTTTGCCACTGCTGTAGGAAGCGCCTTTGGTATCTTATATTTTATTACCTCTGTACTCATGATTGTACAGCGTAATAAATTGTTAATAATAAGAAAATGATAATTAGTAGAATTAATACATCTACCGTTGTAATCTTTCGTATATTTGCCATAGTGTTTTTTTTGCTGGTGGCTCATATTCTTGGTCGGATTGGAGCCACCATTTTTTTTGGTGATAGGTCAAAGATAGTATTTTACCCCACCGCAATATCCACATATCCACATCTTGTATAAACAAATTGTATATATTATCTTCGATTAAAATTTAGTTTATGTCACTACACGAAAAGAATATTAACAAGGCTTTTGCTTTTGGTGATATATTAACCAAGCGCAATGCTGCTATAATTCTGATAGCTGGACGCGCTCAGGATGGCACGGTATATTTCGCACACGACGACAATATGCCTAAAGAAGTATTGATTGAAATACTTTTGAAATCAATCGAAGGATTGAAACAACAAAAAGATACAGGGCTTATATTGCCCCCGCTATTAGGCAATTGATCTCTATAATATGCTCTGTATAATTTGTTAAATTCGTATTTATATTAATTCTGTATATCTTCATACTCTGTAAATAGCTCATCATTCTAAACTCTGTATAATGCCTGCACTTGGTTTGCCTGATAATAAAACTCATATAGATGTCGAGCATGGCATGAATGAGGATATTATTACGACCTTGCAAAAACGCTTTCCCGAAGCTGTCAAAGAAGCTGCACCAGTAGCACAAAAGTATAAAGGCAAAAACAGACTGGATACTGCAAAAAATATTTGGAACTGGCTAAAGCGTGACATAACCTACAAGCGTGACCCTGATGGCTATCAGGATATAAGAATGCCACGTTATTTTCATTATCACAAAGCTGGAGACTGCAAAAGCTATACACTGAATAGTCTAGCATTATGGCACAATATATATCCTGATGATAAGATCAGATTCTTCTATGCTGGCTATACTGTAGGTACTAAGACACCTACACATGTATATGGCAAAATACAGCCTGCTGATGGCTCTAAAGAAATTATTATTGATGGCTGCTGGTATTTTCCAAATTCAGAAAAAAATTATACATTTGGTAAATATTCTCCAAATATGCAAGTACGG
>Ga0208877_1000462_pt1 | contig 11412 bp, 4 predicted proteins | sample CryBogCBH29Jun09_FD_184624 | JGI IMG/M metagenome (GOLD analysis project Ga0208877, IMG submission 184624) | Freshwater microbial communities from Crystal Bog, Wisconsin, USA - CBH29Jun09 (SPAdes) | ecosystem: Environmental > Aquatic > Freshwater > Lake | place: Crystal Bog, Wisconsin, USA...
TGTTCGAGCAGCATCTCCCCCCTGCCCATGTGCTGAACACATTGACACCACTGTGTGACTATGTGCCTGTAACGCCTCCTACACCCACGGAGGACGCAGACCCCCCAGCATCTCCCAAGAAAAACAAGGCACGTCAGCTTCCAGAGTCCTTCAACAAGTACAGTCTGATCAAGACCTATTATTCCTATGAGCCCCTGGAAGAAATCCTGGAGGAGGATATGCAGGACATTGTGGACGAACTGAAAGAGGCTATCCACGAAAGGTCCACAGAGACCAGGAAAGAGACTGGGCCTAACTTTGAAGGCAATACGCCCAGCTCTTCCCAGCAGTCCCTCTACTCTGTCAATGAGGACGTCAAACCAGATAAGGTCATGGGGTTCATCCTTGAAAAAATTGCCCCCGAGCTGCTCCACAAGGAGCTGCAGGACTTGAAGTTCCTGCCCAAGACCCCCTTTGACCCACAGAACTTTGACACTGTGGCCTGGAGCATCCTGAAGAACGAACCAGAGGTGCTGCTGGATGTTTTGGAGAGGGCCTTGGAGAGAAACAGCAGCGCGAAAAAGGCCAAGTTCACTCATGAGGAGGAGGAAGTGATGGTTCGCGCGGACTATCCAGACCTTCCGTGATCCCAAAGCTCAAGAGCTCCTGCTCCAACTCGGTAAGACTTTTTTCAGAGTCTATGCTGTGCTTGAGCATGACTCCTCCGTTTATCAGGTAGGCCGCTGTGAGGACGTGGAGGAGCGTGCTGCCGTCGGAGGAGATTCCTGCCAGGCAGGCTTCTGCTGTTCCTGCGCTGTTTGGGTTGCTCTGCTTGACATACTCCAAGTGCTCCCGTAGGCTGCTGAGCAGCTCAACGGGTGCCTTGCTGTGCAGCTCGTGCAGTGTGGTTATGAATAAATCCTGTTGAGTGTGTGTCATGGAGTTGGTACTAGGGCTAGAACCTACTTTTAATAGGATGTGAGCAGCAATTTGTAGTGTTACTCCTTTCTTAAAGCGTAGTCATGTTCCCACAACTTCTGCTCTTTAATTGAACACCTGATGCCCTGTCAAGCTTGTATGCCAGTATCTTGTTTTTAGCCAACAGTTTGGAGTTGTACAGGCTGAGATTTGTGATGAGCTCACACTGCATCCTCTCCACCCTGTCATGTGCATCCTTCTCTTTCATCACCCTCTGCAGCTCGTGAATTTTTGCACACGAGAAGGCTATAACAGCAGTATGCACTATTGTGCTAACGAAGACAGGGAGTGCAGAGCTCACCAAGTAGGCATCAGTCAACCCCACCATGGCTAGTACTATATAGAAACCCCAATTGAACCATAGAGCTGGCATCCTAAGTCGACATGTTTGTGCACGTGTAATATATAGGCTACACAACACAATAATAAAATGAACCAACTGACCCTCTCCCTCACTGTGCTCATCCTGTTCATAGGGGTATTGCTTTACTTTGCCACCCTTCCAAGAAGGATCCCCCCAAAACAGGTGGCCTCAAGGGTCAGGCTACTCAACTCGGTCAAAGTCTAGCTGTTCCCTGTCAAAGTCTAGCTGTTCTTCTTCCTGAGGTAGTCCAGCCTGGCGTAGACGGGCTCTGGCAGACGTATATCCACCATGCACTGTGTGAACCTGTGCTGCTCCATGTCATATGGGCCAAGCTGCACCATGCTCCTGACAGGGTTCAGCGCGTTGACCAGCTGTGCCCCCACAGATGACCTGGGGGTGAGGGGCGTCTTGAGCTCCGCGTGGACCACGGCGTTGGTGTCCAGCATCATAAGGCATACGCTGGTCTTGCTCAGGGCGCGCAGGAAGAGGGCTGGCTCCATCTTTTATTTTCAGATCCCCTACGTTGGTTGGCTTTGATAAAATTGTTTTTTTTAGGGTATTTTCAAGCTAGTCTGGCAAACACATCCCAATGACAGGTAATGATCCCAGAGTCTATACTAACTCTATAGGTCCGTTTCTATGGCTCTGTGAACCTGGCAGTGCGCCACACAGCCTCCCTTTCGTACACCAAGGGCTCGCGCACATCCCCCCGATTGCATCGATTTTCCGGGTATGAGATATAGCAAGAGTTCAGGGTGCATAAAAAGATGCCAACCAGCACCACGATGAACACCACAGTAGACACCAGGGCCAAATTGGAGTTTTCCTTGCAGCTGTCGATGTAGGCAGAGCCCACTGTAGACCACGTCCCGTCAGGGCAGGACGTGGCCCCACTAGGGCCTCCCTGGCAGTACCAGTTGACGGGGCAGATGATGTAGGAGTTATCCACAGGCGAGCAGAACCAGCCGGGCGGCGCTGCGCAGGACATTTTGTGGTATCTTGGTTTTAGGATGCCTTTTAATAGGAGAGCAATTGGCTGGAACTTATTGCAGTAGGAGAGCAATTGACTGGAACTTGTATATATATGAAATACACAAGGACAAGGATATGATTTTGGTTTGGTTTTTGTTTTGTTTTCTGCCAGTAGCGGACCAGGCTGATCTGTCCAACAGCACCAGGCTTGTGTTGACTTTCCAGTCCAGTGATCAAGGCCTACTGGCCCTTGATTTTCTGGAGAGTGGATACTATCACACTGTCTTTACTGTTGTGAAGCAGTACGGCAGACGCCTTGTGTTGGATGTAGGGAGGCCAGTGGATGTTGAACAGGATACAGAAATAGTAGAAGAGTGGCTGGACAGTGCTGGTCTAACACTGGTGAGCCTGGAAGTGGATTTGTTTGTAGGGCATAGTCAGATGGTGGAAGCTGAGATTGGAAACGTCACTTCCCAGTCATACTTGGCCCTCAATGCGAGCGGAGTGGAGTGGCATTTCCTTGACTCAGAGCCCTACTCCCTCCAGATGGAACAGGTGTGGAACTCGTTGGCTTCATCCCCACCAGCCCTGAATGAATCCAGGATCCCATTGGCAGTGCTTGACAGCGGCCTAGCCAGCCTAGTGCAGGGGCCAGGGTATTTTGAGTCCTTGATACCAGGCTATGATTTTGTCTCAGACCCCTCCCTGAGCCTGGACGGCGACGGCAGGGATCCAGATCCAACAGACCCGGGCGATGCAGGGCCTGGGTGTCCAGTCAGCAGCTGGCATGGGACGAAGATGGCTGCTGCCATGTGCCTCCTACATAACGTGGTGCCAGGGGTGCACTCCATGCTGCCCAACAGGGTGATTGCGCTGCAGCCAGTGAGGGTGCTGGGAGAGTGCAGCACAGGGTACGCCAACGATGTGGCAGACGCTATCGTGTGGGCTAGTGGGGGGCAGATCAACGGGATAGGTGTCAACCCACACCCAGCATTGGTAGTCAGCATGTCCTTCAGCGGAATAGGTGACTGTCCGTCGTTCCTGCAGTCTGCAGTGGATCTAGCAGCGTCCATGGGGGTTGTGCTGGTGGCTACAGCTGGAAATCAGGGCGGCGATGTTTCTGACTACTTTCCTGCAAATTGCATAGGGGTGGTTGTCATAGGGGCAAGTACACGACAGGGTACTCTGGCTGGCTATAGCAATTTTGGAGTGGATTTGGTGGCATCTGCTGCAGGAGGAGATTCTGAAAATCCTTTGATGACAGTTACAATAGATAGTGCTGTCTTGGTTCCAGTATTGTCAATGGGGACTAGTTTTTCGACTGCTTTCACAAGCTCTCTGGTGGCTCTCAAGGAATTCATTGCTGTAAACCAAGGCAACATTTCCATCGTCAATCTAATCCTGTCGTGGAATAAGACACTTAACAGCATAGCAACAATCAATAGCGTGAGGCCATTGGGCATAGGCTCTGTATATGGAGGATGTGGAATAGAATCAGGAGGTGAGTTCTGGCATGAATTGAAATCATTCTTGTATTATATACTCGGGACGAAAACCCTTGGTAACAGTAGCCTAAATGGTTCAATTGTTCAGAATTCCAGCAGTCATGTAAATGTTTTTCCTGTTGTTAGTGCCTCTTGTGCTGCTGGAACATATGGTTCTGCTTCTTGCACCTCTTGCCCAATAAATACATACAGTGCTGCAGGAGCCACTGCGTGTTCCATCTGCCCGTCAAATTCATGGTCTGCTATTGGTTCTAGTGTATGTACTCTTACCCCTATTGCTGCTTCCTATCCACTGTTTGCTCTTGCAGTAGATCAACAGAATTTCGCCAATGGAATAGTACGAAAAATTCAGGGAGACGCTATGACTGTCTCAAGTCTGGCCTCCATCCCATACCCACAATCTTATGCATTAGGAATTTCAGGCACTGCTGATTTTGCTCTAGTGTCTGTAACTAATATTCTTTTTTTGGTGCGTTTTTACCCCACTGTTTCCGTCATTCAGATTTTATCCATCATCACATTACTTATAGCTGACGTGAAAGTATCCAGTGACAACAAATATGCTTATATTGCAGATAATAATGGTTTAATCGTTACCTGTAGTTTGACCTCGTATGCAACTTCGACAATAGCTGGTGGAGCATCAGGGTCGGTCGATGGTGTAGGGACATCAATAGGCTTTCAGACACCCTATGGCGCCAATGGCCTTGCATTATCACCAGATAGAACCTTTGTACTGGTATCAGAATTTAATGCTAATAAAATCAGGAAATTGGATCTTACCGTCTCTCCAGTGAAGTCTTCAACGTTAATCTCCTCAGGACTTAACGGTCCAAGTGCGCTTGCATTATCACCTGATGGTACCCTCTTGATTATTCTTAACGCAAACCCTAATACTATCAGTTTGTACAACATGAGCTCTGGTAAATCATCACAGACAGGTGCTGGGCCATCTGGAAGCGTGTTTCAATTCTGTGATTTTTTCCAATTGTCCAATAATTATGTATTACTAAGTTCAAGCGCTGATAATAAAATTTATAGTTTGAATGTTTCAAGTTTAATATTTAGCGTTATGGCTGGAAGTGGGAATTCTGTTTCTACTGATGGTACGGGGATTGCTGCCTCCTTCAGTGTGCCATCTGGGTTTATGACATCCCCTTGCTTGGGTGTAGGTTATGGGGTTATCAATCTTACCTCGTGTGGTCAGTGTCTAGCTGGTTCATCAAGCAATAATTACAGTAAATGTGTCCTATGTGTTCCTGGTACATATTCAACTGGTTTAGGTATAATCACATCTGCTACCTGTACTAAATGTGTTGCTGGTAAATATGCATCAGCCTCCGGCTTGTCAAATTGTACCTTGTGCCAGGCAGGGTCGTATAGCTCTGCCATTGGTGCCTCTAATTGTGCCTCGTGCCTGGCAGGGGCTTACAGTACTGTTTCAGGTGCTCTTGTTTCTTCCATTTGTTCCTTATGCCAAGCAGGGGCATACAGCTCAGCATCCATTTCTTCCAGTTGCACCTTGTGCCCTGCAGGGGCATACAGCTCAGCCTCTGGTGCCTCCAATTGTGTCTCATGCCAGGCAGGCGCTTACAGTACTGTTCCAGGTGCTCTTTTTTCTTCCAGTTGTACCTTGTGCCAGGCAGGGGCATACAGCTCAGCATCCATTTCTTCCAGTTGTACCTTATGCCAGACAGGGGATTACAGTACTGCTTCAGGAGCAATAATAATTGATAATTGTACATTGTGTCAGGCAGGGGCATATAGCACAGTTTCAGGTGCTGCTATTTCTGCTGCCTGTTCACTGTGCCCTGTTTCTACATACAGTACCACTTCAGGCGCTAGGTCTTCATCTATCTGCTCTTTGTGCATGGCTGGGACATACAGCTCAGTCTCTGGTGTTTCCAACTGTACCTTGTGTCAGGCAGGAGCCTACAGCAATGTCACAGGTCCAACAGCTTCTTCAACTTGCTCCTTGTGTCGTTCAGGGAAATACAGCACTGCTTCTGGTGCTCCTGTCTCCACTGCTTGTATCTCATGCATGGTTGGGACATACAGCTCAGCCTCTGGTGCTTCCTATTGTACCTTGTGTCAGACAGGGGCTTACAGCAATGCCACTGGTGCAACAGTTTCTTCAACTTGCTCCTTGTGTATTTCAGGGAAATACAGCACTGTTCCAGGTGCCTATGCCTCCACTGCTTGTGTCTCATGCATGGCTGGGACATACAGCTCAGCCTCTGGTGCTTCCAACTGTACCTTGTGTCAGGCAGGAGCCTACAGCACTGCCACTGGTGCAACAATTTATTCAACTTGCTCCTTGTGTCTTTCGGGGAAATACAGCACTGTTCCAGGTGCTTCTGCCTCCTCTGTGTGTGTCTCATGCATGGCTGGAACATACAGCTCAGCCTCTGGTGCTTCCAACTGTACCTTGTGTCAGACAGGGGCTTACAGCACTGCCACTGGTGCAACAATTTCTTCAACTTGCTCCTTGTGTATTCCAGGGAAATACAACACTGCTCCAAGTGCTCCTGCATCCACTTCTTGTGCCTTGTGCATGGCTGGGACATACAGCTCAGCCTCTGGTGCTTCCTATTGTGCCTCTTGTCAGGCAGGGGCTTACAGCACTGCCACTGGTGCAACAATTTCTTCAACTTGCTCCTTGTGTATTCCAGGGAAATACAACACTGCTTTGGGTTCATCAGCCTCCTCAGCATGTACTATGTGTCTTGCAGGAACATACAGCAGTGCAACTGGTGCTTCAGTAAATTCAACTTGTGCATTGTGTCAGTCAGGTGCTTACAGCACAGCTTCTGGAGCTACCATCTCCTCTTCCTGTTCTTTATGCCCTGCTGGGGATTACAACACTGGATTTGGTATGGCCAATTCTGCCATTTGTTTGGGATGTAGTGCTGGAACTTTTTCAACTGGCTTGGGTATGCCAACCACTGCCACGTGTTTGTCCTGTAATGCTGGAACCTATTCAACTGGCTATGCAGCCGCCTGTTCCAATTGTGTTGCTGGTAAATATTCGTCTGGATTTGGTATGTCTGACATTTCACTATGCTTGTCATGCAATTTGGGGGTGTATTCGTCAGGGGTGGGTATGACCATATGCACATCTTGCATCCTTGGCTTCTATGGAACCTCTTCTGGTGCAACATCTTCAGCATCTTGTATAACATGTGCTAGTGGGACATATAGCACAACACTTGGAGTGGGGAGTTGTATTATTTGTCTTCAAGGTACTTACAGTTCTGGCTCTGGTATGACCAGTTCAAATGCATGCCTCCAATGTGTTGCTGGGACATACACAAATTCTTTTGGCAGCACAGTCTGTGCTTATTGTGTCAATGGTAAGTATGATACAGGTATTGGGATGACAAACTCAGCCACATGTCTATCCTGTGCAGTGGGATCATTTTCAAGCGGGACTGGAATTTCCGTATGCACATTGTGTGTTGCAGGATCCTACAGCAGTGCTTCAGGAATTTCGAATGATTCAGCATGCACATTATGTCAGGCTGGCACTTACTCTTCTGGGCTTGGTTACTCTACGTGCCAGCAATGTATTGGTTGTAGCTCCTGCCCAACAGGAAGCACTTCTGATCCCACAGTCTGCGATTGCCCTGCTGGTTACTATGGCCCCTCCACAACTGGCTGCACCAAGTGCCCCCCCAACACCAACTCATCCCAGGGGTCCACAACTGCTCTGGGGTGCAGGTGCTTTGCAGGGTATGTCTGCACGTACACCAAGGTCATTAGAATCTCCCTGCTCATGGACTTCGTCAATACCCCAGCCCCCACCACTGCAACTGCATTGCTAAACAGTGCCCTGATGGCCTCTGTCGCCCAGGCGGCGGGGGTCCCAGTGTCCAACATCCAGGTGGTGGGCATCACCCAGGTACCCCAAGGCAGACGAAGGGCGTTGAAGCAGATGACAACCTATGAAGTGGTCTGCCTGGTTTCAGGGGTGGGACCCCACAGCAGACGGCTGCGGAGCGCAGGGTTCAGGGTGTGGGAGGGCGAGGAATTCACTGTCAGTGTGAGCAGGAACAGATTGACTGGAAATTGAATGCAGCTGGGAGTATATATGTCCCCTGACCTCCAGTCAAAGATGCTGGCAGTGTTTATTGTGAGTTTGATTGTACCTGGATGTGCAGCTATTCCGCTGGACTCTACATTCCTTCCATTTTCAGGACTCAATGTGAGAAAGAGTCAGTTGAACCCAAATAGACGAAGCCTGCTTCAAGCATATACTTATTCAACATTAACAGAAGCCCCTAGCGGCTCTAAAACTTTCAACGGTGTTTGTTCTTCTCAATTTGCATGTACTACCGGCAGTTGTTCTGCTACATCACTTACTGCATATTTTGACACTACAATACCTAGTTATGCAGTTGATAGTGATCCGTCTACTGTTTTTTCAACAGACGATAGCGAGGGTCTGAGATACTTGCGCCTTGCATATTCTTCGCCTATATCCGTAGCAGGTGGCGTTATATATGCAGACAATGCCAATAGATTGTATAGCTTTATGATATGGGTTGGGAACGATCCCACATACCCAGGAACTAATGTTAAATGTTATCAATCTACAACTGCAAGTTATAACAATTTTGCCCCCATAGTTGAAACGTTTTCATGTGGAGTGACTGGAAAGTACGTGTACGTTTCTGATTCTCTTGCTGCTGATTATTTTCAAATTAATGAGTTGTACATTTATAAGTATTCCAATGTGTCTAATCAAGTGGTGTCATCATCTGGAAGTCAATGTGTCTGTCCCGATGGACTAAGCATTGTTAATGGAGCATGTTCGTGTTCACCAGGATATTTTCTGTCCGCTTCAACGTGTCAGATATGCCCTGCAAACAGCTATTGTCCTAGTGGATCAACATCCCCTACGTCATGTGGATCTGGATCCCTCTCAAGTCAAGGATCTGCTTCTATTTCATCATGCCAAAGCCCACAGATATATGTCAATATCTCTATCGATGGAGCCAGCTCCACCATGAATCAGAGCCAGTTCCAAAATGCTCTGCCCAGCAATGTGGTATTGACTCAATATCAGGATGTGTTGGTTGCAGTGCAAGCCAGTTGCTTCCAGGGCTACTACTGTCCTGTGGACACTACCACTCCCATCCCATGCCCTGCTGGAACCTACAACAGTCTGCCCAACATTGCTGATCCATCTGGATGCCTTACCTGTCCACAGGGCTCTTACTGTCCGTCAGCATCCATGCTCCCTACTTCATGTGCTGCAGGTAGTTACATGATTGGGATTGGAGCCTCTCAGCAGTCAAATTGTGTCACCTGTCCTTCAGGAAATTACTGTCCATTGGGTACCATCACTCCTAGCAATTGCAGCGCTGGTACATACAATCCTGTCCTCAATGGCACAGGCATTGCCTCCTGTCTTGCCTGTCCGGCTGGTGAGTATTGCCCCCTTGCTACTACCACCCCAAGTGTCTGCTCTGCAGGCAGCTACAGAGGTTCCACTGGAGGAGCCCAGCAGGGAGACTGCACTACCTGCCCTACAGGAAACTACTGTCCTGCCAGCTCAGTCAACCCAACCAATTGCAGTGCTGGGACATATGAGCCCAGCACAGGAGGGACAGACCCAACCTCTTGTCTTACCTGTCCTGCTGGGGAGTACTGCCCTCTTGCAACCACCACCCCAAGTGTCTGCTCTGCAGGCAGCTACAGGGGCTCCACTGGAGGAGCCCAACAGGGAGACTGCACTACCTGTCCTACAGGAAACTACTGCCCTGCCAGCTCAGTCAACCCAACCAACTGCAGTGCTGGGACATATGAGCCCAGTACAGGAGGAACTGCACCTGCCTCCTGTCTTGCCTGTCCTGCAGGCCAGTACTGTCCCCTTGCTACCACGACCCCAAGTGTCTGCTCTGCAGGCAGCTACAGGGGCTCCACTGGAGGAGCCCAGCAAGGAGACTGCACTACATGCCCTACAGGAAACTACTGCCCTGCCAACTCTGTCAATCCTACCAATTGCAGTGCTGGGACATATGAGCCCAGCACAGGAGGGACAGCCCCAGCCTCCTGTCTTGCCTGTCCTGCAGGTGAATACTGCCCCCTTGCTACCACCACCCCAAGTGTCTGCTCTGCAGGCAGCTACAGGGGCACCACTGGAGGGGCCCAGCAGGGAGACTGCACCACCTGTCCTTCTGGAAACTACTGTCCTGCCAGCTCAGTCAACCCCACCAATTGCAATGCAGGGACATATGAGCCCAGCACAGGAGGAACTGCACCTGCCTCCTGTCTTGCCTGCCCCACTGGAAATTATTGTCCTATCAGCTCAGTCAACCCCACCAATTGCAATGCAGGCACATATGAGCCCAGCACAGGAGGGACAGCACAATCATCCTGCCTTGCCTGTCCTGCAGGCCAGTTCTGTCCCTTGGGAACCACCACCCCAAGTGTCTGCTCTGCAGGCAGCTACAGGGGCTCCACTGGAGGAGCCCAGCAGGGAGACTGCACCACCTGTCCCACAGGAAACTACTGCCCAGCAAGTTCTGTCAATCCCACCAACTGCAGTACTGGGACCTATGAGCCCAGTGCAGGAGGGACAGCCCCAGCCTCCTGTCTTGCCTGCCCTGCAGGCCAGTACTGTCCCCTTGCTACCACCACCCCAAGTGTCTGCTCTGCAGGCAGCTACAGGGGCTCCACTGGAGGAGCCCAGCAGGGAGACTGCACTGCCTGTCCAAAAGGAAACTACTGCCCTGCCAACTCTGTCAATCCTACCAATTGCAGTGCTGGAACATATGAGCCCAGCACGGGCGGGACAGCTCCAGCATCCTGTCTTGCCTGCCCTGCAGGCCAGTACTGTCCCCTTGCTACCACCACCCCAAGTGTCTGCTCAGCAGGCAGCTACAGGGGCACCACAGGAGGGACTCAGCAAGGAGACTGCACAGCCTGCCCTACAGGAAACTACTGTCCTGCCAGTTCAGTCAACCCGATCAACTGCAGTGCAGGGACATACGAGCCCAGCACTGGGGGCAGCGCGCCTAGCTCCTGCCTGTCATGTCCACAGGCTGACTACTGTCCTGTTGCTACCACCAGCCCCACACAGTGCTCTGCCAACACCTACTCCCTGGGGAGTGCCTCTGTTTGTTCGAGTTGTCCTGGTTACTCCACGAGTGCAGTGGCAAGCATCAATTGTACATGCATCAACGGGCATTACCAATCTGGGAGTGTGACTGGTGGGGGGTCTGCAGGTCTTTCCGAGACCATGACAGGGCTGGACAGCTATTTCACGTTGTCTGGGTATGGTGCAAGCAAACTGTCATTTGTAACCTTTAATGGATATGCAAACATCACTGTTCTGCAGGGGACTGTTATCACAATGGCGTCTGCTCTTTATGGGGCCTCCCATTTCTCCATGAACATTTATTCAAATCTAGCTTCCATTGCTGCTTCTACAATATCCATGTATTCCTTGGATCCATCGTTTCAGGGTATGTATACCATTGACTTTGTGCCCTATACAAACAGTATATCAGGATGTAGTAGTTATCTTTACACAAATGGAGTTACCGGCTCAGGCACTGCATCTTTGACCTGGAATACAGCCAATGTACCCCCTGGCATGTACTATGT
>Ga0208877_1000473_pt1 | contig 11256 bp, 10 predicted proteins | sample CryBogCBH29Jun09_FD_184624 | JGI IMG/M metagenome (GOLD analysis project Ga0208877, IMG submission 184624) | Freshwater microbial communities from Crystal Bog, Wisconsin, USA - CBH29Jun09 (SPAdes) | ecosystem: Environmental > Aquatic > Freshwater > Lake | place: Crystal Bog, Wisconsin, USA...
GCATAAACCGCTACAATGGAAAGTTCTATTTTCATTTTTCGAATTGAAAAATGTTTATGTTCTTTAACAAAATTTGCTAAATAAAACCCACCCAAAATCATAAAAATAAATTTAACAAATTCAACTGGTTGAAAAGAAAGCATGCCTATCTGTAGCCACCTATTTCCAGTACCGCCAAAGATGATAGTGGCAACAATCATTAAGAAACTAATAATAATGAGATGTTTCTGGTATTTGAGAAAATTAGGTAATGGAAATTTAAAGGCTGCAAAAAAAGCGACGAGCCCGAGAAGCACATCAACAAATTGTCTTCCAACAAAATAATTAGCCGTAACATTTCCCCCTTCAGCAGCAAGGGCTGGGCCAATTGAGTAAATAAGAATAAGTCCTATCCCCATGAGAATCAAAACAAGAACGAGTATCCAATGATCGGGCCTATGTTTGCGCACTGGAAGCTCACCTACGCCATTCTGGCGGCGCTCAGTGCGCGAGATCATACAAATCCCCCAACTATTGCCAGTAGTATGCCTACGCTTGCGAAAACGGTTCCTAGAACCCAAAACCGCATAGTAACTTTAGTTTCTGGCCATCCTATTGCTTCATAATGATGATGGATAGGACTTATCCTGAAAATCTTTTTACCATTTCTAAGTTTCTTGGATAAAACCTGAAGTATTACAGACCCTGCTTCAGCAACAAATACGAACCCTATAACTGGTAATAAGAACAATGTATCAGTCATCATAGCAACAACTCCAAGAGTTGTACCTAGAGCAAAACTGCCTACATCCCCCATAAAAAAACGAGCGGGGAAAATATTAAACCAAATATATGATAATAGTGATCCTACGATAGTAAAGCAAAATGTCGCAAGTGCGTATTTTCCTTGGAACAAGGCGATTACGGAATATGCCGTAAAAGATGTGGCCAGAAGTCCCCCTGCCAAACCATCCAATCCATCGGAAATATTCACCGCGTTGGCAGTAGCAACAACAACCAACACAAAAATAGGAATTATAAGCCAGCCGACCATCAGCATTCCAGAACCGGGTAAATGAATAGAGTTAAATCCATCTTTTTGGTAGAACCACCACCCACTCACTGAGGCTACCGATGCTACAAGAAGTAATTTGATCTTGGATCGCAACCCAGCGACTCCTGAGCCATCCCCTTTAATATTAATGTAATCATCAAGTAATCCCACTAATCCAGCACCCAGGAGAGCAGCAAGCGGAAGCCAGGTTTGTCCTCTATCAAGATTGAATATGATGGTAACTACTGAAACGGCAACTACCATAATAAGTCCCGCCATTGTTGGTATATTTCTTCTATGCTTCTCACCATGTAATTTTTGTAGCTCAGTTGCTTTTTCACCAGTCAAGGTTGTTGTGCGCAGTTTTTTCCACCAACGATACCTATAGGCAATAGTAGTGTAAATTGGAGTTAATAGAATGCTAAAAGCAAAACCAAAAAAACCTAATATAAAAATGTGAACCAAGGATGAATGCTGGATTGATAAGAGTGTATTTGTCATAATTTTTTTGTATTTAGTGAGCTTTGCTTATTAATTAATTATACCATAATATCCTTTAGCTGGATTTTGGTTGTATGGGAAAATCGTCCAATATTTGATTACTTATAGTTGTCCATACTTTTGCCGCCGCTGCGCTTGCAAATCCTGACGTCTGAGGACCGTCCAGGCGAACCAGAATTATATACTTAGCATTATCGCCACCAATAAAACCAACGTAGGCACCATTATAGGCGTTGGTTTTATAGCCACCTTTGCCATCAGCCTGCTGGGCGGTACCACTCTTAGCGCCAATACTATACCCTGCTCTTGTTGCGCTTCTGTTATTGGCATTTAAAGAATTAATCATGAGCGCTCTAACTTCTTGACTTGCATTTGCAGAAACAACATTCGATTTCACTATTTGTGGCTTAAAGTTATAGACCACATTTCCATCAGAAGACTCTGATTGCACCAAAGATGGCATATAATAAGTTCCACCATTAATGAGGGCAGCATACGCTGCTGCTAATTGTATTGGAGTTACCGTAATCCCTTGACCGAAAGACATATTAGCATAACGTAGATCGACTGCTTCGCCTGCATTAGGTTTATTCACGAAACCGCTCGATTCACCGACCTGTTCTATATTCGTAGGATTTCCAAATTGATAATGATTAGTTAAATAATCATAAAAATTTTGTCGCGCTTTATCAGTTATTGGTCCATCATTAATACTCGAATAATCTGCTTGTTGCAGTTGCTGTGGTGTTGCTCCGAGGGTCTTTAGAACAAATACAGCCCCCACATTCAGTGATTTACTAATGACATCCTGAAGCGACATCATTTGTGGACCCCAATTAATAGAATTACTAATAGAAAACCCGTCTATTGTAACTGAGTTAGTATCTTTATATGTGGTGCTTGGACTAGCAGTACCCAAGGTGAATGCAGCACCCATGAGAAGAGGCTTCATTACCGAACCAGGCTCCCACGCATTTGACACAGCTAGATTTGAAAATACTGAGGGATCGCTAACGGTAGCAAAATTAGAAGGATCATACGTTGGAAAATCTGCCATAGCTTTAATCGCACCAGTGTTGGCATCCATAATAAGTGCGCTCCCCTGTGTTGCGCCGTCTTGCTGCACACCCTCTCGAAGCGCTCGCTCAACAATGTTTTGCATTGCAATATCCAAAGTGAGAGTTACATCTTTTGGAGTAATCTCTTTTTGCTTAACAACGGTATTTCCTAAAACAAGTGGTACTCCATTCACGTCTGTAACTTTATAAACTTCACCAGCTTGACCAGCTAGATCCTTATTGAGTGCTTGCTCTACCCCATATTGACCTTGCCCATCATCATTAACGAATCCTAAAACTTGTGAAGCAAGCTGTCCTTGGGGATATGTACGCTCATTCTTTTCCTGTAGAGTTATTCCAACTAAATTGAGCGACTTTATTTTATCTGCAGTTACCTGATCAACTTTTTTAGCAAGAACTGAATATTGTGTTTTAGATATCAGTAATTTTTTTAATGAATCGGGATTCATGTTCAGAATTGGGCTAAGTTTAGAAACAGCATCATCAGCATTCTTAATTATTGCAGGGTCTGCAATTACTGTATATTTGATGACATTTAAAACAGCTGGCACAGTGCCGCTTCCATCAGATAAATAGATAATACCTCTTGGTGATGAAGGGTTGAAAAGCCGTGAATGCTCTGACGACGCAGATTGCTGGTAATAATCATGTTTAATAATCTGAAGGTAAAATAATCTAGAAGTAAGAATAAAACCAGCAAGAATAAGGATCAATTTTAGCCAAATAATCCTATTAGAGCTATCAAATATAAAATTTGTTCTACTTTGCTTCATAAGTCTGTAGGTATTTACTACTTGAATAAAGTATAACCTAGTTTGTAACAGTCGCTGTCGGTATAACTGTCGGCATGGCTGTTGCAACGCTACTGTTTTGAATTTTATCTAGCCCTTGCTGCCTTGAGGCCTGAACTTGAAGACTTGCGTACTGTTCTTTGAGTTGTTGCTGTTGAGTAGTTAGATTATTAATAGTATAGCCAAGTGTATTTGTTTTGGTGACTTGTGTTAAATAAAGCAGCCCTAGTAAACAAATAATTAATAATACAGCTATTAAATTAGAGACAGGGCCTAGACCTGTCTTCATCACTCCTACAGTAACAACATTATGGTTGCGTTGATAGGCGCTCGTTTTATTTGTAGATATTTGTTTTCCGTATGTCATATTTTTCTCTTGAACCACTCACCTGTTTAGGGTGAGTGGTATTCGTTTGATTGCTTAAGGTGTTGCTGTTATAAAACAGAAACATGCACCTTATGAGCAACCGACCGACCAGTGATTTTGATTTTCATCGCTGGTCCTTTCTTTTATTTTTATTTTGCTGCGACTCGTAATTTTGCACTACGTGAACGCGGATTTAAAACTAATTCATTTTTGCTCGCAACTATGGCATGCTTGGAAACTATTTTGAATTCTGCATCGTAACGATTACCGCCAAACTCATTAAAATAGTTTTTAACGATGCGATCTTCTAGGCTGTGAAAACTTATAATACCAAGTCTTCCTCCCGGATTGAGTAAACTAAACCAAATAGGGAGCGCCTGCTCAAGCTGCAGTAACTCGTTATTTACTGCTATCCTTAAACCTTGAAAAGTTTTAGTTGCAGGATGTTTTTTGAGCCATTTACCAGATGTGCGAGCGATTATTGTTGCGAGTTCTTCTGTAGTCTTAAATGGCCTATTATCTACGATAATTTGCGCAATCTTATTTGCATGCGGTTCCTCACCATACACTTTTAAAATTTGCGCAATCTCTTCCTGGGTCCATTCGTTAACAATTGAAGCAGCTGTCAAAATTTGACGCTGGTCCATACGCATATCCAATGGTCCTGGGTTTTGAAAGCTAAAACCACGACTCGCTATGTCAAGGTGCGGTGATGATACGCCTAAATCTGCTAGTATAAGATCAAATTTTTTGCCTTTATCTTTAAGTTCTCGTGATGCTGTCAGAAAATCTGAGTGCAATACTTCTACTTTTTTATTGAAAAGATTATTAAGATGATCTACTGCCATTTGGTCTCTATCAACTAGTACACTTTCAGAAAAATTTTTAGTTACACTTAAAATTTCCCTACTGTGACCACCGTATCCGGCAGTTACATCTAGGTATGTTTCCCCTTTTTGAGGGTTAAGGTATTTAATAACTTCTTCTAGTAATACTGGTTTATGCATTTTGTTTTTATTTTTATTTTTGCAAGATCACCGATTCAGCAGTCAACTTTTTGTTTTTTTGTTGTTTTTGTTTTTGTTTGAAAATCAATCATTTAACTTGCGTTGCAAATTTAAAAAATTCGCCTAAAAGTTAAGGATCATTTTCTACTTAAGTTTTGAGAGACTTATGTGTGAGGTGGAGTTTTGGGAGGTGTTTTGTTGAGAAAGGTACAAGGGTTTTTAGCGTAGACCCCTCTACCTACGTGTTGACTACCGAATCGCTAACCTCGAGTCGGTGTTTAGTACTAAGTTGTTAAAGTAAGCAGACTACTGTGCACTTATTCGCCAATAACTTCCTGCTCTGACTGCAACGATATCTTTTTTAATACCTGCGTATTTCAGATGATGTAACTCAAGAGTGATTCTCCCTTGCTTTTCATCTAATACGCTTGTTGCTTTTCCTGATCTAAACTTCACATTGAGGTCTGCGACCTTTTCATCAAGAATGCTTCCAGAAAGCTCGGGTTCAACTTTCTTTTCCCATACCTGTTGTGAGTATAGATGCAGATATTTGCCAAAGCCGCGAGTGACGACTACACCGCTTTTGAACTCGCCTCGAACTTCGACTGGCATTGTCAGTCTTCGCTTATCGTCAAGCTTGCGTTCGAAGTAGTCTACGGTGGCCATTATTAAATCTGCTTAGTGGTTTTTTGTTTCTTTGTGGTGTTACCCACTTTTACCCACTGAAGAAAGGATACTACCCATAATTACCCACTGCAAGTACTTTGTGCACATTACGCCAAAGAAGATACAGAGTTATCCACAGTTTGTTCGTAAATCATTCTTTAAACGCTATTTGTAGGCTCTTTTTATGTACTTATCCACAATACTCTTGGAGGAGAGTATACTTATGACAACTTTGGAGATTTTCTTAGAATCGTGTCTAATTAAGGTGCGTTCAATTTTGTCATTTTTGTATTTTTTATGAATTTTAGTATCAAGAATATTCTCTCCGATAGCTGTATAAGTTTTTTTTGATAATTCTCTGTTATTGTAAGTCACCGGATATTCTTTTTCTTTTGCATATTGGCTTAGCATTGATGTTGAAGGTTTTTTTGTATTATATATTACATAATCGATACTTTTCTTTCCGATGAACCGCTCTATTTCGCTAGCGTACTCCGCTACGTCCCATCCATCAGTTTGGCCCGGCTTAGTCACAAGATTCGTAATCTGTATTTTTAAAGCTTTGGTTTTTGATAGCGCCTCGGACACCCCATCCACAATTAAAGCTGGAATTATGGAGCCATAGAAATTGCCCGGAGCTATAATGATGGCATCAGCATCCAAAATAGCTTTTTTAGCAGCTGGATTGATCCATGCGTGCGGGTGCAGCCGAAAATCTGGCTTACTTTTACCATTAAAAACACTGTTACCTATTTTATATTCACCCTTAATTTCTTTATTATCGTCTAACATAAATAAATGTGTGTTATCAAGAGTTATGGGTATAACCCTCCCTGTAATATTGAGAATTTTGGATGCGAGCGCAATCGCTTCACCAAAATCATCAGTCATCTTTTCTACAGCAGTTAAAAACAAGTTTCCAAAACTATGCCCATCCATTGAACCTTCGCCAAAGCGAAAATTAAATAACGAACGAATTTGCTCACTAGAATTTGATAGCGCTACCAAGCACTGTCTTACATCACCTGGTGGCAAAACACCATATTGGTCCCTAAGCACACCAGTGGATCCACCGTCGTCAGCCATAGTTACTAGTGCAGTTATTTCATTAGTAAAGTTTTTAAGCTCACTAAGCAGTGTGTAAGATCCTGTTCCACCTCCAATTACAACTATCTTTGGGTTTTTAAGATTTTTCTTCATATGTAGCTCTTGAATACTCTTTGAGTTCATCGGCCCACCATAAAGCACTTTTTCTGATTGTTCGTGCCATATCCTGTTCTCTATTGACGCTCACTAGTCCAAATTTAGGCCACCAACCAAATGCCCACTCAAAATTATCCAAAAGACTCCAGTGAAGATAGCCCTGAACATCAATATTTTGAGATTGCGCTGTTTTGATGGCTTTCATGGTTTCGCTTAACCACCACTGCCTGTATGTATCATGCTCATCTGCTAGTCCATTTTCTGTGATAATTATTGGCTTATTGGGAAAGCGTGCTTTAATTGTTTCCAGCAAAGGTAAAATTCCTTGAGGATTTAAATACCAGCCGAGGTCACTCACGGGACTACCAATGATTGTTTTTCTGAAACCTTTGTAATAATCAGTAAAATAATAATTAAAGCCAATGAAATCTTGGTAACTACTAATTCTATCTAACCACCACCAATTCCAGCAATATCGAATAATTCGAACTGATATTTCGTCTATAAAATTATGTGGACGAGAGGGTTGCACATTAATAAGATGTTGGGCTACACCTATTTTCATCTCAGGGTATTTTTTCTTAATGATTCTCCAGGCTACTTTATGCGCTTTAGCAAGATTGGCGTATACCCTGATTGCTGTAAAAATATTTTTTTTCTGGGGTGGCCAGAGTCCTTGCTGGTAGCTAAATATGGAATAAACATTTGGTTCATTTAACGTAATTATATAGTCGATATTTTCAAAAAGTTCAGTCGTTATTCGTTCCACGAAGCGCTCGAAGTATTTCAAATTTTTTCTTTTTTTAAATCCCCCTTTTTGAGAAAACCAAATTGGTACTGTCCAGTGCCAGATATTTAAAAGTGGTTCGATATTACGGCTTCGTAATTCATTAATATACTCTTTATAATGTTCAATTACTTGCTCGTCCCAGGTGTCTTCTCGGGGCTGTATTCGGGACCATTCAATTGTGAATCTAAACGCGTTAAGGTTTAATTTTTGAATAATATCGAAATCTTCCTTAAATCGATTGTAATGATCAACGCCTAACCCAGAAATATAATTATCCGGTGATTCAGCTCTGGATTTAATTTCTTTCCAATTCTTGAGTTGCTCAAGATTAGTAGCTGCGTTTTTAGCCGAATTCACCGCAGATTTTTTTTCCCACTCAGTCCATTGATTAACATTATTGCCCTCGACTTGATGGCTTGCTACACTGGCACCCCAAAAAAATTTCTGTGACTTCATTTATTATTACAACCCATTCAAAACAATTAAACTTTCTATGTGTGGTGTTCTGGGAAAAAAATTATAACCTTTGGCGAACTCTATATTAAATCCACCATCTACCAACAATTTTACATCCCTAGCTTGTGTACTCGGATTACACGATAAATAAATAATTTTCCTTGGTTTAGAACTTATCAACTTCTCAATGACATTGCTATGCAAGCCAGCTCGTGGTGGGTCGACAATAACTGTACTATCTTTTTTTATATAATCTATTGCGTCTTCTGACCGAGCCTTTAAGACTTCAACATTCTTGAGTTTTGCACTATTTATTTTAGCGATGCTTATGGACTCATCGTCACTATCAATTAATAGTAATTTTTTATGCGCAGCAACACTCAACCCAATACTTCCGACTCCTGAATAATAATCAATTATATCTAGGTCTTCTTTATCAATGTTACTTTTAATATCCAGAAGCGCTTGTTCATAGACAGGAACGTTAACTTGAAAAAAAGATCGAGTTGTATAAAGGTACGCGCTATCAACTAAATCATCTGATAACATATCCTCGCCGTAGCTACCCAGCACTTCCGTAGCGACGGAAGCGGGGCTTTTTGGATTGGAAAAGATTACTTCTAAGCCTTGAACCTCGTTACTAAATTTTTCAAATTTATCAGAACAGCTTGGATCTTTCAGAAATAAACTAGCGAAAACTTCCTTATCTTGGGTTGAGCGAAAAATAACACTCTTGAGCATTCGAGCTTGAATTTGATTTTTATTTATAAAATTTATGAGTTTTTTTCCTGCATCGTTGATTTCAGCAGAAGCAATATCAGATTCTAGAAGAACAATTTTCTGATGAGTACCTCGCTGATGCAACGCAAGACTTACTTTTTGCGTTTCTTTGTCAAACCAAAAGTTATATTCCATTTTATTTCTATAATGCGAGTCTTTGCTATTTTGGAAAAAATTGCTCCAATTAACCTCAAGTTTTGCACGATGAAATAAATCTTTTAAAATATCTTCCTTTAATTTTTCCTCGTAATCATAATCAACGATTTGCCAAGGGCTTGTTGACATAAAAGTAAGAGGATCCTTCGGGATAATTCTTTTTGGATTAGCACTGATTACTTTTACTACTACGCCCTCACACCAATCTTTTTTATTTTTCGTAATCTCAATTTCAACTTTTTCATTATCGAGTGCCCCCCAAATGAAACATTTTTTTCCATCTTGAAGGGTTGCTAGAGCTTGCCCGCCGTAAACCATCTTTTCGGTGGTAACAATTATATTTTTATCCGCCATATTTACAAATCTTTTACAGCTAGCCTTTTTTGCTTAGTCGTATCCCTGTCCCTGACAGTTACAGTTCCATCGGTTAGGGTATCGAAATCAATAACAACACACTTTGGTGTGCCAATTTCATCCTGTCTTCGATATCGTTTACCGATGTTGCCATTATCATCCCACATAACATTATGATATTTTTTTTGCAGAATTGTATAAATTTCTCTGGCTTTTTTTACAAGTTCGGGCTTGTTTTTTAAGAGTGGACTTACACAAAATTTTACTGGTGCTAATTCAGTTGGTAATTTTAAAAATATTCTTTTTTCTCCGTTAATCTCGTCTTCTGTATAGGCTTCAGCAAGTACTGCCATCATAACTCTTTCGACTCCAAAACTAGGCTCAATAACATGCGGAACGAATTTGTTATTACTTCCTTTTTGAATATATTCCATGGACTTACCAGTAGCCTTCTGAATATTCAAAAGATCAAAATCTGTTCTGTAAGCAAGGCCCATCAACTCTTCTTTACCTATTGGAAAATCATATTCAAAATCTATTGTTCTTTTGCTGTAATGCGCCCTATCGCTCTCAGGGACATCCAGCTCATGAATTCTTGCTTCATCAAGTCCAAGTGCTCTAAACCATTCATATATATCAGCTCTCCATTTTTCGAAAGATTTTTCCCAGTCATCGGGATGAACAAAATATTCTATCTCCATTTGCTCAAGCTCTCTCACTCTGAAAATAAAATCTCTAGGGCTAATTTCATTCCTGAATGCCTTGCCAATTTGCGCAACTCCAAAAGGCATGTCAGGATAAATTGTATCGACTATATTCTTATAATTGGTAAAAATACCCTGCGCAGTCTCAGGTCTTAAATAAGCTATAGAATCTTCACTATCAATTGGACCCACATTTGTTTTAAACATCATGTTAAACATTTTAGCTTTACCAAAGGTACCCAACTTGGAACAATTCGGGCATTTTGAAATATCTATTTTGTCTGCTCTAAATCGGGAATTACAGTTATTGCATTCAACAAGCGGATCAGTAAAAGTATCGACGTGCCCACTCGCCTTCCAAACCTTTGGATTCATTATAATAGCAGCATCTATACCAAAGACATCATCTCTGCCATCAACGAACATACGCCACCATAAATTAGTAATATTTCTTTTTAGAGATACCCCAAAAGGACCGTAATCATAAAACCCTGATATACCACCGTATACTTCACTGCCTTGATATATAAAACCTCTTCGCTTAGCGAGACTAACGATATCTTCAAGATTTGTTTTATTTTTTGTCATTAATTTATTATATGTTTAAAACTGATATTCTACAAAACTGTTTAGATATGGAGCGATTGTAGTCGCTAATTCGTCACCCCCTTTTACGAGCGCTAACCATTCCGGACCCTTTAGTAAAGCCAAACGTAGGTACTTAATGTGTGCTGATGCGAATTTTCCATCTGCTGCTAATCTGAAACCAGCCATCTCATATTCAAATGAATATCGGCCACTTTCTTCAAAACCTTTTTCGTCAATGGTTGCCTCTATGTTGATAGAGTGTCCGGTAACATTACTGAGCTGTACTGCCCACCAGACAGATACGGCTGCATTTGATAATTTTGGATTATCAAGTGCCTCAAAAAGTTGCTTTAAGAGATGAAAATACTCCATACCAGTTTCAGTGGTCGTGTATTTATTAATAAGTTTGAGACAGTTATATCCGAATTCAATTTTGGTTAAATCATTAAAAAAACTGTTGTATTGCTTGGTAAGCCTGGCTGCCGTGAGAGTGCCAAGATCACCCTTACCTTCAACAAACCCAATGTCACTCACAGAAAATAGCTCTATGCCACCAGCAAGTTTACTCTTCTCTTTTCTGGTCCCTTTCGCTATTAGACTTACTTTTCCAAAATCTTTCGTAAGCACGGTTAATATTCTGTCTGCTTCGGCATAATTAATTCGTGCCAAAATTACGCCTTGAGTATTTTTAGGAATTTTCATAATGAATTGAACTCACTGAATCAACGAGCCTATCAAGGCTAGTTGTGGCTTTATATAAATATTTATCAATACCTAGTTG
>Ga0208877_1000478_pt1 | contig 11183 bp, 9 predicted proteins | sample CryBogCBH29Jun09_FD_184624 | JGI IMG/M metagenome (GOLD analysis project Ga0208877, IMG submission 184624) | Freshwater microbial communities from Crystal Bog, Wisconsin, USA - CBH29Jun09 (SPAdes) | ecosystem: Environmental > Aquatic > Freshwater > Lake | place: Crystal Bog, Wisconsin, USA...
CAGCCAAGGATCATGCGCGGTTCTCTCCTTTGCCCCGCCGCCGTCTTGTTGCGCCGCCTTCGCCGCGGGGATGGGGCGAAACAGGCGGCAGGTGGGCTGGGCTTCGCTGGCAGGATGCGAGCCATCCCGCCGCTTGGCAAGACCTCCCGGCGCGCGGGTGACCGGATTTGTCGCTAGCGGAAATGTTTGGGCATTGGCTGATGGCTAGGGGCGGTTTGGGGTGCGAAACCCGTTGCGTCGGGGCGCGCGCTCGTTTAGGGCCCCCTTTCTCGCAGCAAGCTGCCCGGATGGCCCGATGGCGGAGTGGTGACGTAGCGGACTGCAAATCCGTGCACGCCGGTTCGATTCCGGCTCGGGCCTCCATCTACAATCATTATTCTGCTTATTTTTCAAAAATATAGGCGGAATGGATTGGCGTCCGTTACCAAAATTATAACCAAACTACCCTCGGCTGGTACCCAATCATGCGGCACCGGCGCTAAATCGAATCTGCCCGTGATGCGCTGATTTGGGACTATTGGCGTAGCGCCGTTTTGCCGTGCGATCGCTGGCAGGCAAGCTCACCAAGCGCGCGCATGACGCAGAGTTGGGGAAGTCCGATCATTCACATGCCCATCCAGACCCCTTTTCTGAAATTTAAACTAGAGCACTACCCCTTTGGGGCAAGGTAGGATAGCAAGTGCCAATTACTGACTATCTACCTTTAGCCATGCAGGAAGCCGCTATGTCACCTGAATTAGAAGACTTTCGGCAGCGCATCCTTTCACATGCGAAGCTGGTCTCCGGGCGAGCGCCAAAAGTCGAGTCGGAGGCAAGCACCAACGCATCTCTCGTCCAACCGTTTTTGACGGCGCTGGGCTACGATGTCGGCAATCCTGATGAAGTTTATCCGGAGCATCGCGCGGATTTTTCCGAAAAATACCAAAATAAAGTAGACTACGCTATCCTTCATCAGGGCATTCCAGTCATAGCTCTTGAATCGAAACGCGTTGGCGCTGTTATGAAAGACGACCGTGGTCAGCTTCGTAGCTACTTCAACGCCTGTTCGACCATAAAACTTGGCATTCTCACTGATGGCCTAAAATATGAATTCTATGCCGATTCAGACAAGCAAAATATGATGGATGAAGCCGCCTTCCTTCGGCTTGATTTAGCAGAAGTGGCAAAGGATGGCGCAATAGACGAAAATACTCTTGGCGGAATTGCGGCACTTCGGAATGGTTATTTTAACCCTGAGGATGTAGGGGCTGAGGCAAAGCGGAAGCTTTTATTCGAATCAATTGTAGAAACTGTTAAGCAGTTTAAATCTGAACCATCGGACGACTTCATTAGATTCATTCTCGGGCGTCCCGAAGTTGGCGGAAAGATTAGTAAGCTGACTCAGAAGATTGTTGACGCGAACCGTGATGTGGTTCGAGCTGCAATGGAAGCCTTTGTGGCTCAGGAGGCGCTCGCGCGTTTTGGCTATGCTCCAAAGGACGTGGTTCGGACGCCATCAGAACGGCTGGAGCCTGTTGCGGCACCACTGCCGACAGCAGCAGAGCCAGAGGCAGAAGGGTTCGCTCCAACGGAAGGTGAGGCGAGCGCACTCGAATATATGAAGAATAGGCTATTCTATCTTGTAAAAAATGACACATTATTTCGGGAAGTTCAGAAAATATCCTTTCGGAAATCAAAAACATCTTTTCGGGTATACTATGAAAAGCCGAATAACGGTTCGCTGTTTGATTTTAAGGAGCACAAAGATGGAAAAGCCATATTGCAATTTCCCGCGCTTGGCGCAGAGGATTTTCTATATGCACCTTCGCCAGATTTAGACGAGCGCTTGCTGAAATCCTTCACTCAGCGTGTTGTTGAAGCTGGGGTTGCATTCGACACCGCACCTGTGCTCCGAACGATTAAGGGTGGCCAGTAGGCAGGCGACTAACGAGCGCATCTCCGAACTTGAGCGTCAGGGATTTGCCCGCCTGCCCGCCCTCTGTCCGCTTCCTATCCGCACTCGTAAGGGGCTGATTTCTGCGCTGAAATAGTATGTTAACGGATAACCGGAGAACATTCTCGATCTTGAGCATAAAATTAAAATATAAACAAATAAATTTATGTGATAACTGTTATTTATGTCCGAATGTCCGGGGGTGCCATTTAATTATTTCATAAATATAGGAATTTGTCGCCGGACAATCCGGCGGGTAGGCTCCGGATAGGTCATATTTTTGTACGGATAGCATAATATAAAAGGAATAGGGGGAAGTTTCCTCCCCCCTTTAAAAATCAATTTACCTTTTCGACGTTCCAGACAGTCTGATTTAAGTCCCGGTCACGCTTTCCGACAATCCGATGACCATCTATAACTGTGTCCTTGTAGCGGCTTAGGTAGCTTGTCAGGCCTCTAGGTGTGGGCTTGCCATCAAATACTAATTCCAAGGCGTCCCCAAGAGGGCCATCGCCGCACTTGATAATGCCAGCCGCAGTCAGTCCATTATCGTGGTACCTAGCCCTCAGTGCATGGACTACGCTATGGAGCGCTGCGAGGTCATTGTCGTTATCTGCGGCGGCCCTTTGAGTTTCCACCGGATCGGGCTTGCCCAACCAGATTAGCGGCTCACGAACGTAGCGCGACCAATCCTCGAAGCTATTGAGCGGCTGACAATCAACGCGTTTGCCATCCTGAATGTAGGATCTGAGAATAATGTAAATGCAAGATAGATAGTATCCGCGATCACTATTAATCAACTTTATAGGATTTGTTTGATATACAACATCCTGAGGTCGCTCTTTCACAGCATCAAGTCTGGAATAAATAACGCGACGTAACAAATCTCCGCGTATTGATATATTATTACCATTGGCAAAAATGGCAACATTTGAATCAATTAATACCTGCTGATGCTTTCCCATTAGGCGGAAATTGACATTTTGGTTAGTCAGCGCCCTGCAAAGTTCGTTACTTTCCAATTTTCCATTAGCGTTATCAATTGATAAGATGGGCGCGCCGGTCATAAGCTGAGCCTGTAGCGTCTTGTCAAATTCCCTCATATCGCGCGCCACACCGATTTGAGGTGGAGCGCTGCCGGTTGCGAGGTGTCCGCACACATCAGTCAGATAGGACTTGCCGGTACCAGCCGCAGAGGCAGAGAATACGTGCATGGGGGCGGCAGCCATCATGGCGCGGATCACCGCTGTAATCATGCCGGAGAGCGCCACAGAGCGGCTGGCTTCGCTATCGAAACAAAATCCAGCGACAAGCGCAGACAGGCCCCCTATTGCGGCTAGGGCGTCCGCGCGGGTCGGCCTGCTGGGTATTTCAGGCATTTTAGGCAAACCATAGAGATAGGCTCCTGTCTCGCTGTCATATCCCTGCTTGGTGACAATGCTGCCATCGTGCCGCATGATGGGGGTATTGGATATGCCTTTGATAGTCGGAAACGCGCTGCTACCGGCGAGAGATATAATCTGCTTGGCCATATCGCGGCTGGGCTTTTTGGTTTTTGCGTTATCCCCCTCTCTCGTCGAGTACAGGCAATGTTCGCCCATAAGGCGGATCAGATTATCTTCAGTCAGGGGCACGACGCTGCCAGCGACAAAACGCACTAGCCGATTGCCCTGGGTGAATATCTCACACCCAGCATTTGCGAAGGCTTCGACAGTCTGATCTACCGCAGAATTGATACTAAATGCTTCAATTACAATGCTTTTCTTGGGTTGCCCATTGGGGGCACTTATGGTATGAAGTTTAGACATAATACGTTTAGTCCGTGATTGGCCCTCAGAGTGCAACCGAAGGGGCTGGTTCGGGTATCGGGGCCGACGGGTGACTAGCTATGGAGGCGGTCACTTGCTCGGCCCCTCTCTTTTAGGCATCGAGCCCAAGAGCTTTTTTAAGCGCCGTCACCGGAATGACGCGCCGCCCGCCGATCCTGCGGGAGTCAAGTTCATGATTCTTCATCATATTATAGATTGTCGAGCGCGATAGCCCGCTGGCATCAACCGCTTGGGCGACGCTGTAGACTAACGGGGGGGTCTGAAAGTTTTCGATTGACATGGGGTATTAAAATCCTAAGAGGAGTAATAGGACGCCATATTTGTTAGTGGCGTCCATTTGGGAACTATAGCACGACTAGCCGATTCGAGGCTAGGTTCGGTGCGTAATATTTATTGCGGCTGACCGTAGGGATTGGGCCGCAGCCCTGATTTGAGCATTTCACGCACACTCAATGGGATGGTGTTCTCTATAAAAGGGCATCCATAATCGCCACCGGTGCGATCTGAGCGCCACCTCGCCCCCCGCCCGCGTATTGGTAGCCTTAGCGGCCTATCCGCGCTCTCAGGGGCTGTTGGTGCAGGACTGTTGGCTCTGTGAAGGGGTGGGAATTCAAACAGCCTTCTTTGCCCGCGCCACGCCAATGCTGGCGACGTTGTTGGGGCGGCTCGAAAGCTTCGGTGCGACATAGCGTCCCCAGCCTTCGGATAGCGCCTCTCTCATGGCCGTGAAGTCGGCTGTAAGGTATGCTTGGTCTGTGGCATTGCCCACGTTATGGGATAGGGCCTTTTTCCCCACCATGAAGGGGATGTGCGGCATTCTCTCGGCCGCCCAGTTGCGGAAACTGGATCGGAAGCCGTGAACGGTATCACTTAGCCCCGCCTGCCGTAGCACCTTGGTTAGCGACATATCGGATAGGGGGCCGTTGCCGCGCCCAAGAAAGATAAGTCCCTTCCGCGATGCGTCATCAGGGCAAAGTCTATCCAGCAACGCGATGGTCGCATCACTCAGGTAAATGTCATGATCCCGGCCCTTCTTCATGATCTCGCCGGGGACGCGCCAGAGCCTTCCTTTGATGTCGATTTGCTCCCATTTGGCCAGCCGCACTGCGCCAGAGCGATTTGCCGTTAGTAGCGCGAACAGCATGGCCGCCCTGCTATACGTCAACTCCCTAGCCCATTGATCGGCAAAGAAGGTAGGGATGTCCTTATATGCCATCGACTGGAAGTGTTTGGCCTGAGGTAGGTTTGGCAATCCGGAGCGCATTTCGCGAGTATCGGGAAGGGCGGTTGTTCGCCATCCGCGAGCCTTTGCGAATGCTAGCACCTGTATAATCCTCGTGCGCACTTTTTGGGCCGTGGGCGCGTTGGTGCCCCACATGGTGGCCAGTGCGTTTACAATGTCCGATGCCTCAATGGCGCTAACCTTCTTGTCGCCCAGACCGGGCACGGCATGGCGTTGCAGAGACGCCAAGAAGGCCTTGGCAGTCTTGTCATTCCAGCCGCTCTTGAGGCCGTCATAGGTCAGCGTAACGGCCTTTGCGAAGGTCGGTATATCTTTACGCTCCCTGTCGCGCTCGGCCACCGGATCAAGCCCCGCTTTGGCGTATTGTCGCAATATGCCCGCCTTCTCCCTCGCCTCGCCCAGCGTCAGACTTTTGCGCTGTAGGATAGGGATTGTGTCAGGTGTCTTGATCGGTTCCGCCACCCACGACCCAAGGCCGATGTCGCGGCTTTCTCCGTCTACCATGACGCGCAAAACCCAAGTTTTGGTGCCAGACGTTTTCACCAAAAGTTGCAGGCCATCGCCATCGGTCAAGCGAAGGGTCTTGCCGTCGGCAGCCTTCGCGCTCTTGATCCTCACGGCGGTGAGCTTGCCCATAAATCATTCCCAAAAACGTTACCAAAATAATAGCTGGCTTTGGGCAAATGTCAATGGACGGCGGTGGATTGTCTTGTCTCTAATATCCTGTAATTCATTGCATTATATGGACTGTATCACGCCTCCTTGCATATGAGTTATATTCCGGCTCGGGCCTCCATCTTTCTCACCCCATTTTCGGAATGCCGGATATGGTCTCGCCGTTTGGCGGGTTGCGGCGGTTCGGCACCGGTGTTCCCCGATCCTGCCTAGTGTGCCTGGTCAAAGACTGAGGAGCGCGTTCAGCGCTCCATCAGGAATTTGCCGCTATTGCCAATTTCCCAGTATTCATCGGCATAGCCGGCCCGAAGGATCGGATTGGCGAGCTCCGTCCGGAACTGACCATCGGTCAGGCAGGCGCGATCGACGTGAACGCCAAGGATCTGCCCGATTACCATCCAGACATCGATGGCGTGCTGATCCAGATCGGCCAATCGCTTAACCTCTACTGCGCGACACTCCAGAATGGCCGGGCTGCCAGCCACGGCAGGAGGCTTGATTGCCTGACATGCCATGCGCTCTGCCCCGCAAATGTCGAATTCGTCTATCTCGGGCGGGAAATCCTGTGAGGACAGGTTCATCTCGTCCGAGAGGGTACGCGATACGAGGCTGATCGAAAATTCGCCGGTAGCCTCGATGTTGCGCACCGTATCCTTGTAACCCACGCTGCTGAACATGAGCAGCGGCGGGCGATCGCTGATCATGTTGAAGAAGCTGTAGGGGGCAAGATTGCCCACGCCTGCGCTTGATAGAGTGGAAACCCATGCGATCGGCCTCGGCCCCACAATCGCCTTCAGCGGATTGCGGGCAAGGCCATGATGGCGGGCGGCCGAGAAATAATGATAGCGCTCTTCAATCGATGTCATGATGGCCTTACCAGGAATTTCTGACCGGTGGCGAGGCGGGTGAATACCCCATAATGCTCGGCGGCCAGCATGTCGGATAGCGCGATCTGTTTGTGAAAGCTGGAAGCAAACAGCTGGGCGAGTTGGTCACGCACACGCATCTTTATCGCATTGCTGCGCTCGACGCCAAAACGCGCCAGCGCGGTTTGCAGCAGCCAGCCCCCCATGCCCCACGCCATTCCAAAATCACGCTGGAATGTAACAGCCGCGGGATCGAGGCCCCCGAAAAAATAGAGCTGCTTGTGGATTGCCGTTCCATACCGGCTGTATGCCTGTGCGGAGCGGGGGGCGCTATACTCCATCGCTCTCAGGATCCTGCCCGCGAGATTTCCCCCGCCGGTTGCATCGAAAGCAAGCGTGGCGCCGCTTTTTGCCAGAGCATCGCGCAGGGCAAGATCAAAATCCGCGCTTGTACTGTTGAGAGCGTGCTCCGCGCCCTGCGTATGGAGCAGGGCAAGCTGCGCTTCGGAGCGCACTATATTGACCAATGGCACAGCATCATGCCGACATAGGCGATGGAGCATCTGGCCAAGGTTTGAGGCTGCGGCGGTCAAGACCAAGCCGGAATGACCTTCGCTGTGCATGGTCTCTACCATGGCTAGGGCCGTCATCGGATTGATCCAGGCGGCGGCAGCCAGTTCCACCGGTGTGTCTGCCGGTAACACCATGCAATCCTCAAACGGCACCTTGCGATACGTGCTGAACATACCGCCCGATGCGGCAGAAACCCTGCAGCCTTTCAGGGCTTGCGCGCCGGGGTGATCTCCCGTTGCGATCACCACCCCGGTTCCCTCGTTGCCCACCCGGATAGGGACACCCAAGCGGCCAGCAAATTCTGGAAGTCTCTCGGGTGCAAGCCGCCCGATCACGCCGTTTACCCCCTCGAGTATGACGGGTTCGAGCGCGTCCTGCCCAATGCCGCAAAACAGTGTTTTGACGTCGGCAGGATGGATTGGTGCGGCATCAATGCAGATTATAACCTCCGCTGGCCCCGGGGAGGTGATCTCTTCTTGAACCAGCCTGACCTGTAGGGAGCCATCCGGGGAAAGCTGACTGATGATCCCTCGCGATTGCAGCCTTGTCACTGCTTCATGGATTCCACTAAATCGAGAGCTATATCGGTGATCATGTCCTCTTGGCCGCCGACCATTTTGCGGCGACCGACTTCGGCGAGGATGGATCTGGTGTCGACGCCATAATCGGCGGCGGCTTTTTCGGCGTGGCGCAGGAAGCTGGAATAGACCCCGGCATAGCCGAGCGTCAGCGTCTCGCGATCCACCCGCACCGGACGATCCTGCAAGGGGCGCACGAGATCCTCGGCGGCGTCCATCAGCGCGTAGAGGTCGCAGCCGTGGTTCCAGCCCATGCGGTCGGCGGCGGCGATGAACACTTCCAAGGGCGCATTGCCCGCGCCCGCGCCCATGCCCGCGAGACTGGCGTCCACCCGCACGACGCCGTTCTGCACCGCAACGATGCTGTTCGCCACGCCCAGCGAGAGGTTGTGATGGGCGTGGACGCCGCGCTGGGTTTCGGGCTTCAGCACCCGGTCGTAGGCTTGGCAACGCGCGGCATATTCGTCCATGTTCATCGCGCCGCCGCTGTCGGTGACGTAGACGCAATGCGCGCCGTAGCTCTCCATCAGCAGCGCCTGCCCCGCCAGCGCCTCGGGCGAGGTCATGTGGCTCATCATCAGGAAGCCCGAGACATCCATGCCGAGATTGCGCGCGGCCGCGATGTGCTGCTTGCTCACATCCGCCTCGGTGCAATGGGTGGCGATCCGCACCGAGCGCACGCCCAGATCATAGGCGTGCTTGAGATCGTGCACCGTGCCGATGCCGGGCAGCAGCAGCGTGGTGAGCACGCTATGCTCCAGCACCTCGGCGACGGCGGCGATCCAGTCCCAATCGGTGTAGGCGCCAAAGCCGTAGTTGAAGCTCGATCCCTGCAAGCCATCGCCATGCGCCACCTCGATGGCGTCCACTTTTGCCCGATCCAGCGCGCGGGCAATCGCCTGCACATGATCGAGGCCATACTGGTGGCGGATGGCGTGCATGCCGTCGCGCAGGGTGACGTCCTGAATGTAGAGTTTTTGCACTGTGGGGTCGCGTAAAGGATTTTGGGGGCTCATGCGGCGGCTCCTTCGGTCATCCGCAGCGCGATCTTCTCGGCGGTTTTGAGCGCGGCGGAGGTCATGATGTCGAGGTTGCCCGCGTAAGCCGGGAGGTAATGCGCTGCGCCCTCCACCTCGAGGAACACGCTGACCTTGAGGCCGGTGAACTCGGTGCGGCCGGTGTGCGCCATCTCGGGGATGCGCAGCGGGCAGTTCGAGCCGATATGCTCGAACTGCACCGCCTGCTTCAGCCGATAGCCGGGCACATAGCTCTGCACCTCTGCCACCATCGCCTCGATGCTGGCGCGGATGGCGTCGCGGTCGGCGTCCTCGCACAGGCAAAACACGGTGTCGCGCATGATCAGCGGCGGCTCGGCGGGGTTGAGCACGATGATCGCCTTGCCGCGCGTCGCCCCGCCCACGGCGACGATCGCCTGGCTGGTGGTCTCGGTGAACTCGTCGATATTGGCGCGGGTGCCGGGGCCGGCGCTTTTGCTGGCGATGGAGGCGACGATCTCGCCATAATGCACCTTGGCCACGCGGTTGATCGCGGCGACGATGGGGATGGTCGCTTGCCCCCCGCAGGTCACCATGTTGACGTTGGGGGCGTCGAGGTTGGCGTCGCCATTGACCGGCGGGATGGTGTAGGGGCCAATGGCGGCGGGGGTGAGATCGATCACCCGCTTGCCATGCGCTTGCAGAATGGCGTTGTTGGTCTCGTGCGCGCCCGCCGAGGTGGCATCAAACACGATGGCGATATCGGCGAACTCCGGCATGGCGACGAGGCCCTTGATGCCCTCGTGGGTGGTGGCCACGCCCATCCGCCGCGCGCGCTCCAGCCCATCGGAGGTGGGGTCGATGCCGACCATCACCCCCATTTCGAGCACCTTGGACAGGCGCATGATCTTGATCATCAGATCGGTGCCGATATTGCCCGAGCCGATGATCGCTACTTTCGTTTTCGTCATGGTTCAGGCCTTCGCATAGGTGAAAGAGCAGGAGCCGAGGCCGCCAACCCGCGCCACGACATGATCGCCCGGGCTTAGCGCCACCATCGGCCCCAGCGCCCCCGCCAGCAGGATATCTCCGGCCTTGAGCGGCTCGCCCCGCGCAGCCAAGGTGCGCGCCAGCCACGCCGCGGCCTTCAGCGGATGGCCCAGCGCCGCCGCGCCCACGCCCAGCGAGGCAATCGCGCCGTTGACCTCCATCACCATCCCGGCGGTGTAGATATCGAGACCGGCGAGTGGCTTGCCCTCGCGGCTAAGCACGAAGAACGCCGAGGAGCCATTATCGGCGACGGTGTCGGCGAAGGTGATCTTCCACTCGGCAATGCGCGAATCGACGATCTCGATCGCGGCATGGACGCTGCCCACCGCCGCTGCGACCTGCTCGGAGGTGGTGTTGGCAGAGGGCAGATCCGCGCCCAGCACAAAGGCGATCTCGGCCTCGGCCTTGGGCTGGATCGCCCGCGCGGGATCAAGGTGCCCACCATCCGCCACCGCCATATCCTCAAACAACGCGCCGAAATCGGGCTGATCCACGCCAAGCTGCGTCTGCACCGCCTTCGCCGTCAACCCCGCCTTGCGCCCCACGATGCGGCGGCCCTCCGCCTGCCACAGACGCGTGTTGATCTCCTGAACCGCATAGGCCCCATCCGCATCCAAAGGATCAAGATAGGCCCGCAGCGGAGCAATCGCCCCACCCGCATAGGCTTCGCGCAACAGACGGGCGGCGGTTTCGTGGCTGATGTTCATAAAGTTGAGATCCACAGGAGTGTAGCCACCCCTTACGCCAGACCGAAACGGACCGGCAATCGAGGGGGGCTAAGCGTTCTCATATGGTGAGACGCCTGCCTAACCTCGGTCTGAATCTCCAAATATCAGCGGAAAACTGCCCCAGAACCAAGCAGTCTCACGTTGTGAGAATGGCTGGGGGGCGCGGCGTTGCCACTCCTCCGCGCGTCGGTATCAGCCGGGTGGGTAATCCCACAAAAAGGAAGCGCGGCATGTCCCGACCCTATCGCATCGGCCAGATTGTCCCCAGTTCGAACACGACGATGGAAACGGAAATTCCCTGCATCCTGCTGGCACGGCGCAATCTGTATCCGGACGACTTCACTTTCCATTCCGCGCGTATGCGCATGAAGCATGTCTCCAAAGAAGAGCTGGCCGCCATGGATGCACAGAGTCTCGGCTGTGCCGAGCAACTGGCGGATGCCGAGGTGGATGTGATTGGCTATGCCTGCCTTGTGGCGATCATGGCGTCGGGGCTGGGCTATCATTGCCAGAGCGAGACCAAATTGGACTTGGCTGTGCGCGCCACCGGCCATTCCTGCCCCATTGTCACCAGTGCAGGTGCTCTCGTTCAGGTTCTGAGGGAAATGCGCTGCCGCCGGATTTCCGTGGTAACGCCCTATATGCGTCCGCTCACCGATCTGGTTGTTGGCTATATTGAAAACGAAGGGGTGGCGGTGAAGGATTCCGTCGCG
>Ga0208877_1000492_pt1 | contig 10979 bp, 10 predicted proteins | sample CryBogCBH29Jun09_FD_184624 | JGI IMG/M metagenome (GOLD analysis project Ga0208877, IMG submission 184624) | Freshwater microbial communities from Crystal Bog, Wisconsin, USA - CBH29Jun09 (SPAdes) | ecosystem: Environmental > Aquatic > Freshwater > Lake | place: Crystal Bog, Wisconsin, USA...
GCCCCCGGAGTGCGAAGGGGCGCTACGTCGGATGCAGCATGTCCCGGCATCCGAGTAAGCACAAAAACCAGATGGTTTTCATGAGGGAGTGGTTTGAGCGGGAGAATCAACTCCGAGGCGAGTTCCTCTCCAATCAGCAGAAGGTCGAGGAGTCTCTGACGAAGCGTCTCGATCAAGAAAAGTTCGCCATTGTGCCGAGACTTTCGCCGCAACAACGATCGGCACTGGGATCCTCCGATGGACTGCTGGCTACCCGTTTGAAATGGGGCTACGCGTCGATCCTTGAACAGGAAGCCGCGATCGCTCAGAAGAAGAAGCAACTGGAAATACTTCGTACCGCGAGGAGCGCCCGGAGGCTTCTAGGAGTTCACAAGAATCCGCTGCTCCAAGCGGGGGGAAAGATGACGGCTGACGCACTGAACAAATCGCTCCGCGAAATGCGGAGTCAACTCGTGCGGAGCAAGCAAATCTACCGTTCGGACTATGAGCTCTACTGCACTGAATACGGCACAGATTTCAAAATCCATCAGGGCAGTCATTCCTATGGGCATCAGTCCTCGGGGATGCGAATTTGAGATTGATGTCCGCTTTCCTCGGACATCTGATGAGAGGTCTGAGACTTATCTCGACAAGATCACCCCTCATTCTCAACCCAAGCCCTGCTCTATCAGGAAGGAACGTGGAGTCCGAACGGCCATGCCGTAGACCTTGGTATCGAGAACGATTCCGAAATCTCCTGTATCAAGAGTCAGGAGAACGTTGCACTTTGCTGCCAGTGCTGAAATCAAGACGGGCTTATCCTTGGAGGCCGAAAGAAGAAGCGGGCGATTGGTTGTTAGAGCATTTGCAGTGAAAGAGAGATCCCCCTGAAGGGTCTTCCAGGTTTTTGTGGCCTTGGGTGGAAACTTGCCGATATTTCGATTCGTTTCGTCTCGGCAGTAGAAGGCGGTCACGAGTTTCCATCCTCGTTCTTCGGCTATTGTCACGATCAGCCTAGAGAGAGACTTCTCGGATCCAGCTGCTGAGAGCAGGACGCTGCTGTCGAGAAAGAGCCTCACCGGATATTATCTGGATGCCGTACGCTTCTTAGAGACTCGCGAAACCTTCTTTTTGGTAGAATTCTTCCAGAAGCGTTCCGCATCTTCCTCGTCTGCACTGATCCATTCCTGCATCTGCTTGAGGGGGATATCCCGTACCGGCATAGCCGTTGCGGGGTGCATGAAGACACCCCCTTCACGAAGCTCCATGAGCATCATGGGATGGTGGGCGCTCTCCAGTCCCAACCCCTTGCGAATCTCAGGAGGAAGGGTGATTGTCCACCGCTTGGAAACGGGTATTGCAGTCATGCAGCAATACTGCAATACAGCAGATCATTTGTCAAATTCCCGAAGGGCCGGATCTGCCCCTCGCCAAGTTGATCCTGCAGGCCCCATCCTTGTTACTGCATGGCTGTTGCTGGGTAGTAGTTCCCGTTGATGTAGTAGCAGAGAACCCCGTTGTAATTGACGAGGGGAGCCTTGACGACTTGCGGACGGGAGACCACCACGGGTTGCTGGACATAGACCGGTTGCTCAACGACTACGGGTGCGGGTGCAACATAGGTGGGACGGGAAATGGCTGAAGCTGCAGCGAGACCAAAAAGGGTCCATCCGAGGCCATTCGGCACTCCAGTACCGAGCCACCCGCCACGATTGCAGTTGCCGGACCATCCACCGCACTGCGGTTGGTAATAGCCCCTGCCGCCCCCACACCCGTAGGAGTTATAAGAACCATAGGGGTCGGCGTGAAGCATCGAGGCGGGCACAGCAAGAGCAAGGAGCGTTGCCATGATTAGGGTGATTCTCCCGATGCGAGTGCGGGAGAAGAGGAGGAGTTGATTGCGCGATTTGGATGTGGTTTGCATGGGGCAGCTTTACGCCTATTTGCTCGTGCATGGCAACCCCCTCAGCCCTGCGAAGCCGCTGTTTATCTGCCTCTAGCGCCGATGAAGAACTCCCGGAACCATCCATTCATTAAAATGACCATTCGCAGAAAATCTAAACTCCTTGCTAAAAACAGAGTGGATGGCAATCGATGCCCCTAAATTTCCCTCATCCTTCGGAACTCGACGCTCTGACGGCGCGAGCACTCCACGGGAGGGTGATTGCCGATGGTTAGCACGACATACCCCTCGGGGCTTTCGGAGACCTTGGAAACCTCTCTTAGGTTCACCGCCGTCGCTCTATTCGCCCGGAAGAAGAGGGATTCATCGAACCTCCTCAGGACGCTTCCTAGGGTGCCGTTGATGGTGATGCGCTCACTTGCCAAGATGAGCTTCGTGTAGGCACCCACCGACTCGAGGATTTGGATATCACCGATGCGGATGTAGTGGCTCTTGGAGTTCTCTCGGAAGAGGACCTTCTCCTCAGCTCCAAGACGAGGTTCTTCTTTGAGTGACCCCCCGGCGATGCGACTGAGGGTTTCCATCAGTTGCTTGGGGTCGACGGGCTTGAGTAGGTAATCGGTGGCCCGGACCCGGAAGGCTCTGACGGCATGTTCCTCATGCGCAGTGATGAAGACCACGGGGATTCCTTGAGCGGGGAGCTTCTCCAGCAGGTCGAATCCCTGAGTCCCCCCGCGCATCTCGATATCGAGGAGGAGCACGTCCGGGCACTCCGCAATAATAAGCTTCAGCGCCTGATCCACAGAGGAAGCTTCACGGACTTGTTTGAGACCGATCTCGGCGAGGGCTTCCTTGATACCACGCCTGGCTGGGGGTTCGTCGTCAACGATGAGGATGTTCATTTGGAGAAGTGGAAAGTTAGAATGTTAAAAAGTTGAGAGTGGTGGTGGGTGAGGTTTTAGCTTCGTGGGATACGTAGGGACGTGGTGACTTTGCCACTTGGGGAGGCTGCGAAGTTCAGTTCAGCTCGATCGCCCCATACCTCCCTGATGCGGGTTCGGACACTGGCTAGGCCGACACCTTCTTTCCATGACGAAGGATCCGTACCAGGTTGGGCGAGGTTGGAGATCGTGACGGCAAGCCAATCTCCCGAGGCTGTGGCGGTGACGGACACACTCCCCGTTCCCTCAAGGGCTCCGTGCTTCACGGCATTTTCGACAAGTGGCTGGATGGTCATTGGGGCCACGGGAAAATCTAATGCCGAAGGATGAACGCTGATCTCAGTCTCGAGGCCCTCCTCGAAACGCATTTTCTGAAGCTCCAGATAGCTGCGGATAATCTCCATCTCTTTGGAGAGCGGGATCCGGCTTTCCTTTGCTGTATCAAGGGAGGTCCTCAATAGGCGAGAGAGGGAAAGAATACCTCCCCTGGCACCACTTGGATCACTTCCGATCAGAGAATGGATGGCATTGAGGCTGTTGAAGAGGAAGTGAGGGTGAATCTGAGCCTTGATTCGTTCCAAGTCGGCTTCTCTGACGAGAGATTCCTCTCGCAACAAGGTTTCCCGTCGATGAGCCTCAGATCCGACACCAAGAAGCAGTCCCGTGGTGGTCAGGATGGCAATGTAGACCTCGTACTGCCAGAGACCTGAAAACATGGAAACAGAGGCAAAGGGCCCCATTCCCCTGCTCGTATAGGCGATTGCTATGGTGATGATGCCGAGGATCGCTGTCGCAGCGGCAGGGAGCCCGCGCGTCAGGGCCGTCCACACCATGAATGGAAATGGGAGGTATGCTAGGACGGCAATAGTTTTTCCCGAAGAACCCGATGCTGTCCCAAAGGCAATCCACGCCGAAATCAGACAGCAGGAGAAGTGGAGGAGTGCCTGAAAGACCGCCGTACTATTCTTCCAGCGAAAGCGCCCTTCTGCTGCCATGAGAATCACTGGGGCGAGCACGATCGTTCCCGCTGTATTGGCGCAACCATAAAGCCAACCGACCGGGATAAAGGCCGACGCCGGCATCGCCTTAGTTGAGATCAGGAGCAGCGCAGTCCAGAACCCGCTTGCCATCATTGGCAAAACGCCTCCTAGTCCTAGCAAAAGGAGCACATCCCTTGATGTGGAGAGCTTCTGATTCCAGCCAGCTCGGTGGAGGAGGAAGACCCCTCCCAGGATTGCAGCAGTTGTGCCGAGGGGAGCCAGCAGGCCAAAGAGATGCCCCTCCCCTCCCATGAGGCAGCTGATCCACAGCGGGAGAATGATCCCTGGTGCAACCCAGTTCCCCCGCAGGATCACGGCCGCCAGAGCAATGCCGCCCGCAGGCCAAATCAGGGTCAGCGAGTGATCCTGGCTTTTCTGAAGCAGGAACGTCAGCACTCCTGCAAAGGCGATGACCACTGCAACAATGAGATTAGTTGCAATCAGAGAGGAAAGTCCTTGCGGCAAACCGAAAGCACCTTGCTTTGAAGGGGAGACGTGTCGAGAGCGATTCATCCGGGTGGGTATATGGCAGCGTAGCCTGGACTGAGAGATCATCAGATTACTCATAACGCCTCCTCAGTTTCTCTCTGCAATAAGAGCCTACCGCCTGTTGGACAAGCTCATCCGGAGTGATTTCAAGATCCTCGGCCGTCTCGGCAAGGAAGTATTCCAACTCATCTGGTATTTGAACTTCAATCGCCGAGGTTGATGGGTTTGTTTGAGACGATGGTTTCTGCATCGGCGCGGTATAAGCCACCATCACATGTTCATGCAAACTGGTGACCCTGAGTAACTTCCGCCCATGCATAAAATCAGCCGCAGCCACGGCTTCTACTGCCGTTCATCGGCCGGAACCGACCATTGGCAGAAAAGTTCCTGAAGCCTGCGCTGTGTTTCGTAAAATCCGCCTCTGTTGCATGCCCCTAGTCACGAGGCTTCTCGATCCGACCGGAAACAGAAGGCCCCTGGATCCAGTCTTGTCACGACAATCGCTTCCCCACTTATTGCGACATTTTTACCACCCATACGAACCGTTTGCCGTTCGATGAAAATCCGCTTTTCAGGAGCTCGAAAAAAGTCTCTACCTGAGCGGCGACTTACCACTCCAGCACACAGCCCCAAAACCATGAACACAAAGATCCCGCGCACACTCCTCACCATCCTCGCACTGAGCACTGCATCGCTCATTGGTACCACCTCACTTCACGCCTTTGTAAAGCCTACCGAGGACAACGGACCCAAGCTCCCCCCGATCTGGGAGAAGGCCGGTCCGCAGGAGCGCCTTAAGGCCGTTCGCGCTGCCGAACTTGATGGCGACCGCCTCCTTGCCGAGCGCGTCTACGGACTCATGGTCGATGCAGACACCAGCGTCCAGGATCTCGCCCTTCAGAGCGATGCGGTCAAGGGAGCCGTCGAGGCCACCCTCGTCGGAGCGATCACCCAGGGAGAGCCCGAGTACAAGGAAGACGGACAGGTCCAGGTCGTCCGCGCCGTGAAGATCCAGGAGATCACCCGCACCCTTAGCCGCGTCATCCAGAGCAAGCGCCTCGAGGACGGCTCCATCGTCACAACATCCGACAAGTCCAAGGTCAATCAGGACGTGAAGGACAAGGTACTAGATGTCATGGGCAACGCCGCCCTACCCGGTTCCGAAGGCCAGCAGAAGATCATGGCCAAGCGTGCCGCCGAGATGGATGCCTACCGCCGCCTCGCCGGACGCATGATGGGGGTCAAGATCTCCGGCACCACCACCGTCAAGGACATGGCCCTCGAGAATGACAAGATCCTCGCCAGCCTCTCCCAGACCCTGAAGTCCGCCACCCCCACCGCCATCACCTACCACAAGAACGATGGCACCTGCTCCGTCACCATGGAGGTGAAGGTCGCCGACATCATCCGCACCATCCAGCACTACTCCAAGAACGGAGGAGGCAAGACCGAGATCAAGGACGAGATCGAGACCAAGACCTTCTCCGAGACTGGCAACGGCGCCATGCGTCCCGCTGCGGATCCGAATGCTCCCAAGATCGCCGGTAGCGTCACCTCCGACTCCCCCTCCAGCGGCGGCAGCGAGCCCTTCTATGAGACCAAGGCCGTGCTCAAGGAAGTCGTACAGACCGGCACGATCGCTCAGTAAACTGCCTCTCAACCTTGGCCTGAATGAAGAGGATTCTCCCATGGAGTACACTGCTTGTAGCACTTGCCTTGTCGGCTTGTGCTAGCCAGCGAGGCACGATGACCTCCGCATATCATGGTGCGGAGGTTGTTTCGAGTGGACCCGTTGCGGCCGATGACGCGGCCATGAAGCAGAAACCCGGCACCGTGAAGTCGACGCGGACCTCATCAACTAGCTCCAAGTCTAACGGGACCGACACAGAGATGAATTCCACTGAGACCACCACCGTCGTTGGGGCATCGGCTGTTGCTGCCCCTGACAGCGAGGTGAAATTCAACCAATAGAATTTCCCATGCTCGCCACTCGCCTGAACCCCAAAAGTCCCAAGCCCTCCCTCCGTCAGCTCCTAGGTTCCCTCTCCCTAGCTCTCTCGCTAGCCGCTAGCTCCCAGATCCTAGCCCCCAAGGCGCACGCTGGCGTTCTCGACGAGGAGGGCGGAGGCCCGGCCAAGCCAACCGCTTCAGCCTCGGCACCTGCAGCACCGGCCCCTGTCCCCGCAGCCCCTGAATCTACTCCTAGCAGTGTTCAGTCTTCAGTCGCAAAGCCTGCCTCTGCCCCCGCAACACTTCAGCCTTCTGCCTCACGGCCTCCTCTTGAGGCTGCCGCCCCTTCTGATAAGGCAGCCCCCTCCGAGCAGATACTCAGCACAATTGCTCCCAAGAAGAAATCAAAGCCCTCCACAACTGATCTGAGCTCCGTTCCCACTGCTCCTAGCAGTATTCAGTCTTCAGCTTCGCAGGCTAGCTCCGACCCTTACGTCTCCCTAGCCCAGGCTCTCGCGCAGGCCACGGGAACCTCTAGTAGCAATGGGAAGATCAACGTCGGCATCGGGAACTTCGTTTACGAGGACACCGACCTCCTCTCCCCCTACTCAGCCATGTTGAAGGACGAGCTGGGGATCGCCCTTCCCAAGGCCGGTAAATTCGAGGTCATCACCCGCGAGCGTCTCGCCGACCTCCAGAACGAGGGCAAGTTCCAAGCTAAGGACATCGTCGAACCCGGCACCGAGGTGAAGAAAGTACAAATCGAGGGCGTTCAGGGCATGATCCGCGGCCGCTTCTACTACCAGCCCCCGAACCTCACCATCTACGCCGAGATCGCCTACCTCGACGGCGGAGAGGTCAGGAAGGTCAAAGTCGTCGTCCCCGCAAGCGAAGTTGCCGCCCGCATCTGGCCCTCGGACGCCCAGAAGCAAAACCAGCCTGAGGTCGCCATCGCCCCACAGGCTGTGAAGGAAAGCACCGCCTCCGTCCAGGACGTCGAGAGCAAAGTCCGCAAAGTCCAGAAAGACTTCCCCATCGAGATCCACACCGTCGATGGGAAGCGCGGCTACGCCGAGGGTGAGACCGTCTCGTTCCGCTGCCGCTCTGGCCACGACGCTTACATCGCTGTCATTGACCACCAGATCGACGGCTCCGAGATCCTCCTCTTCCCGAATGCGTTCTGCACCGAGAACTACATCCCCGCTGGGAAAGCCATTGATGTTCCCGGCACTGTGAAGCATGGCTTCGAGATCCAGATCTCCCCCCCCTTCGGCAGCGATGTCGTCCAAGTCATCGCCTGCACGAGGAAGGAAGACCTCGAGAAGATCACCAGCACCTTTCCCAGTTCGACCCAAGCGAATCCCTACGCCGTCCGCACCCGTGGTATGAAGGTAGTAGCCGTGGACGAGGCCCAGAAGAATACCTCCATGGCTTCACAGCCTGCTCAGTGGTCAGAGGACCATATTGTTGTGAGCACCTATCCGAAGGTGAATTGAGGAAGTTATGAAAACCATAATGACAAAAGAACAAGTTATTGCTTATTGCAAAGGAACAGAGCAATTCGACTATTTGAAAATTGAGGATCAAAACAAAATACGAAGCGGAGATGATGATTTCATCATTACTTTTCTTGAAAAAAGAAAAGATGCAACAAATGACTTGGGGAAAAAAGATTCTATTACAGAGGCACAGTTAATAATAATAAAATTAAGAAATAATCATTTCTACGACTTCACCGAGAAGAAATAGAATCCTCAACCTCGGCTGCGTAGAACCCGATGAAGACCTCACCCTCAGTGCATTAAATAAATACCATGATTAAAATAGTTACGCCGAAAAGATTAAATAGATCGATCGGAATTTTGCTTTCACTGGTAATTTTAAACACTACTGCTCAATCTCAAAGCATCCAGGGTGAAGTCTCATCTTTGAACGCTAAGGGTTTTAAATCTAGTCAATCTGGAGACTATGCTCAAGCAGCAGTATTTTTTGAGAAGGCTTTGGTTTTAGAGGAAAAATCGAGGGATCCCCAACAACTCGATATAGCAGTTCTCCTTGATAACCTTACTGATGCATACATTTCGATGGGTAACTATGCGAAAGCGTACCCTCTTGCCGAGAGGGCACTTAATATAAGGGAAAGATTGTTGGGTGCCGATAATCTCGGAATAAAAGGTTCTCTTTTCAACCTAGGGAGAATCCATTTCGCTATGGGCAACTATATGAAGGCATTACTTCTTTCTGAAAGGGCCTTGTCGATCTCAGAAAAATCATCAGATCCAAAAGCACCCGCAGCATCATCTTCTGCTCTTAGTAATCTCTCAAAAATATATTGTACTATGGGTAATTATGCCAAGGCCTTACCTCTTGCAGAGAAAGCATTGGCAATCTCGGAAAAAATCTCAGGCCCAGATAGTCTTAAGACGAGACCAAAATTACTAAGTCTCGCTAGAATATATCAAGAAATGGGTAATTACGCCAAGGCCTTACCTCTTGCAGAGAAAGCATTAGCAATCTCGGAAAAAACCCTCGGGCAAGAACACCCTGATATTGTCGGCGATCTCTGTTGCATTGCCAATATTTATCTTGATATGAAGGAGCGAGACAAGGCCTTGTCATTTTATGAAAAAGCTTTGGTTATTTCCGAAAAAACGTTAGGTCCAGATCATCCAGATACCGGTGACTGTATAGAGAATTTAGCTATTACTTACTTTTCGATGAATAATTATGCGAAAGCTGTACCCCTTTATCAGAGAGCATTATCAATCAAGGAAAAATCATTAGGCCCTCAAAATCAATTTGCTTTTAGTTGCCTTTATGACTTGGCTTTAGCTCAATATCTTTCAGGAGGTGATCTCCCTACTATCCGTGAAGAACTTACAAGAATGTGGGTTGAAAAACTGCGACAAATGGAATCAGTCCTTGATATGGACGAGCCAACGCGACTCGCTTGGCAAAGAATACACTTAGAATATAAGCTCATTCATTTGCTTCGACCCGAACAGGTTGCTCAAATCATTCTACGAACTAAGGGGGCAGTACTAGATTCTATGATAGAGGATCGGGCCGCATTGAAGGGACTAGGTTCTGATACACCCGAATTTATAGAGCTTATGTCAGCACGGTTGAGAATTGGACAAATTGCCTTTAGTACAAAAAAGGAGGATCAGGATGAGAGACAACATTTAAAATCCCGAATTGACTCGATCATTAGCTCTGTTTCCACCAAGAGGACACAATTGGGAGGTTCTCGGATGGGAGTTGCTGTTACTCCAGATGCAATTGCTTCTGCCCTACCGCCAGAAGGACTCCTCATTGATTTCATTCAATTCGTTGATTTCAAGAACGATTGTAATGCATTAATCTGTTACGGCGTACTTATCCTCGGTCGTGACGGGGAGCCCAAGTTCGTTAGGATTGATGATGCCACTGGAATTGATACTGCCATCCAAGCCTCCAGAGACGCAATTAGCAGAGGCGACGAAAAAAAACTTGTAGAGAATCAGAACATTCTTTTTGAGAAGCTATGGGAACCTCTTTCAAAGACTCTCCCAAGCGGAGTCAAAAAAATTTACATCGGGGCAGATGGGCAGCTTAATTTCCTCTCCTTTGCGACCCTACCATTACCCGATGGAAGTTTTCTTGGAGAGCATTATGACATTGCCTATGTGGGGAGCGGACGCGATTTAACCCGAAAAGTGACAGAGGGAGGGGCAAATGCTCCTAAAACGATCGAGCTTTTTGCCGATCCGATATTTGAACGAAAAGCCTTAACTTATTCCACAAACGAGCTGTCCCTGCGCTCCGGGGAATTGGAACAGTTTAGTAGGGTTGTCCTTCCACCCCTTCCGGGAACTAGATCTGAAGAAGCAATTGTAGAGGAGGCAGCAAAGGCCTCCGGCTGGTCTCCCAAGGCTCATCTTGGGGAACAGGCAAATAAATCAGACCTGATCTCATTGAAAAGCCCTGGAATCCTGCATCTAGCCACCCATGGTTTCTATCTGAACAACCTTCCAGATGGTGGAATCGGAGAACGTGGTATGAAGGTAATCGAGGCAGCAAATAGTCATAAGACTACAGTGCCCCCAAAAATTGATCCAATGAACGCAAGTGGTATTGCACTTACTGGGGCTCAGGCTACGCTCAAAGCATGGAGTGAGGGAAGGGTGCCTGACCCAAAGGATGATGGTATACTGAACGCTGAGGAAGTTGCTGGATTAGATCTAGATGGTACACGGTTGGTAACTCTCTCTGCTTGTGAAACAGGGTTAGGGCAAGCCCGCGCGGGCGAGGGTGTTTTTGGACTCCGCAGGGCATTCATGATGTCTGGAACACAGAATCTCCTAATGACTCTCTGGCCAGTGAGTGATGAGGTGACGCCGAAGATAATGGCAGATTTCTATAAGAAAGCACTCGCTACAGGCAATGACGCTGATTCCTTGGCCGAGGTACAGCGGGAATGGCTCGTGAAACTCAAAAAAGAAAAGGGTCTTCTTGCTGCGGTTCGAGATGCAGGCCCCTTCGCAATGGTGGTCATGGCAAATCCGAACGCCAAAAAAAGTGAAACAAGCAATCAAGCGACTACAGATGTTCAAGGTGTGCAGGTCGACTTTGGGAATCAAAAAAATACGACTACAAAGAAACAGGTTTACCAGGAGGAAGTGGTGCGTCCCACTG
>Ga0208877_1000493_pt1 | contig 10967 bp, 7 predicted proteins | sample CryBogCBH29Jun09_FD_184624 | JGI IMG/M metagenome (GOLD analysis project Ga0208877, IMG submission 184624) | Freshwater microbial communities from Crystal Bog, Wisconsin, USA - CBH29Jun09 (SPAdes) | ecosystem: Environmental > Aquatic > Freshwater > Lake | place: Crystal Bog, Wisconsin, USA...
CGTCGTAGGGGTTGTACGGATACGGAATGTTCGTATTCGTATTGGGCACTACGTTGCCACTCAGGTCAAAGCCGTTAGGCGTGTCCTGCACAAACGTGCCATCACTCAGGGCGAACACCGCAATGTAACGCTTACGGTTGGGGAAGTACCTAAACAAACGATTACCCAGCCCACCTGCGTAGGGCAGGATGGGTGGGTTATCGAGTGCTACTGGTGGGGTGAACGTCTGTAGCGTTGTCACCCGAGACTACTTTCGGCCTTGTGCCCCTAGGCGCAGAGCTGATTCGGTGTCCGTAAGTCCACGACCACCAGTGGTCTGAACTTCTGGGCGAGGCCCGGTGGCGTCACCGACTGGCATGTTCACACGGTCAACGCCCAGCTGTGCCTGCTCAAGCAGGGTGGTGGGGCGCATGTCTACGACGAAACCATTGCGGTTAGAGTCGGTGCTGTACACAGGGTCAAAACGACTAGGCATTAGATATCCTCTCGGACCTTGAAGGGAATGACCTCAGGCTGAATGGTTGCAGCAGCGTAGTCAATGGTGGTGATGCCGGTGATCAGTGGAGCCGTGAAACCGTCGCGGTTCGTGTTGGCTTCCATACCACGGTTGGAAGGGCCAGTGGTGGTGGTAGAAGTTACAGGCGTAGGAATGATGCCGGTGTCGATGCTGTTGGCACCCGTGCTACGCAGGTCGTATTCCGAAATTGGCTTGAAGGCAGCGCGTGATTCCATTACATCCACCTCGCGTCTACTAGGCTGCACTTACCGCAGTAGCAGGGGTCTGAGGTTTCGCCCTTGACGGCTGAAGCGTCGTTACTGCGAGCAGCGGCAACGCGGTCAAACGAACGTCCGGGAATTGGGTCGGCGGCGTCAACACCGCGAGTCAGGCCGAGGCCAGTAGGTACTGTCATAATTCCTCCGATGTGAATTGGTCGGAGATGGGGACGAGTACGCCATTGAGGTCAGTCAGTCGACCGCAAGCAAGACAGTGGATTTCATCAATCCCTGCCTGAACGTCGCGTGAGCGACAAGCGGCACAACTAAAAGGCCATGGCATACTCGTCCCCTATCCCGTACTAGTTGATAACGCCGGACGAGTTTACGCTCTCGCCAAGGTCAACTGCTGGGGTGAACGTCGAAGCGGCGTTCACGGTGTAGCTCACGTCAGTGTCCAGCAACGAGGCCGACTCAATGCGGATGAGCGAAGCCTGACGGAAGATCTGGTACGCACCAAGCCAGTACCAACCCAGCGGGACGTAACGGCGCAGGCGGTCGGTGATGGGACCGGGAACAACGTGCGGAAAGGCACCGTTTCCGTCAATCATCGAGTATGCCTTAGCAAGAGCCTGGCGACCCAGGATCATCGTTCCGTACACGTTGGGCGAACCAACGAAGTTGGAAACCGTAACCGTACCAGTCGTAACCGTACCCGTACCAGTCGTGGTGAACGTGCCAGCGCCGGTGTTAACCGAAGCGACAGTCACTGCGTTAGTAACGGTAGCACCGCTTGACGAGAGGACAGCGCCGACCTGCGGAGCAGCACCCGTGTACGAACCGACACCCGTGACCGATGAGGTCTGAGCCGTGGTGATGGTGTAGGTACCAGCCGAGGTAGAACCACCCGAACCCTGAAAGACGGGGGCGCGAGGCGTTTCAATCCAACGGACACCTTCGAAGGCACCCAGTTCACCCGTCCAGATTTCACCTGGCTGGGCGTAGACGTGAGGCGCACGCCAACCCTGAATGTTTGAGCCGGAGATGGACTCGCCCTGAAGGTCAGCAACAATGTCGGGGTGAACGTAACCGACGTACATACCACCGAAGGTAGGCACGTTCTGCGAGCGCAGACGGGCACGGGCAACACGAATGTCGAGAGCCGAGATGGTGTTGTTAGCCTTGGTGATACCGGCACGAGTCGTCACCGAGGTCTGGAGCGTCGTGTTGCCCAAGCCTGATGCGTACTGTACGTTGGTGCCCTGGTCCAGAGCCGAACGCGCGATCGTGTCCAGTGAGACACCAGCGTTGTAACCAACCACGTTGGCGACAACAGGGTCAATGTCCACGAACGAGGTACCACGCAGCTTGGCGGTGGTGAGTACGGCGTTACCGTATTCGGCCAAGGTCAGCGTGACCTGCGAGTCGGAGAGGGCAACCGTTGCAACGTCGCTGTTCTCAGACAGAGCCGAGGACGAGATGGGCAGGTCGTTGACGATGGTGAACGTAACAGACGAACCAGGCATTGACTGCGCGGTAGGCTGAACGTCAGCAGCGGCGTCGAAGTAAAGCTCAGGACGAAGGGCGAAGTACGCCAGTCGGTCATATGCTGACTTCGAGAAATCAAGCGTGGTCTGGCCTGTGTAGGCGTCAGTACCCGCTACGTTGCCAAATTCATTGGCCATGGTGGGGTTTTCCTTTCAGGGAAGTTGAAAGGCTTAGTACATCCCCGGTGCGGAGACTCCGACCTTACGGCCAGTTTCTCCAGATACGATTCGCATGACTTCTTCGACGCTACCCGCGTTGGCTAGAGCGGCGAGATACTCCTGCTGGGGGTCTGGTGTAGCACCAACTGACCCAATAGTTGCACCCTGCGCTCGACGCAATGCTTCGAGTTCAAAGTCATTCGACGGTGTTGCCTGCTGCTGCGGGGCTTCCAAGATACCGTACTCACGGGCCTTTTCGCGGATTGCGTCTAGGTCTGCTTCGCCACGGTACGCATCACGGAAAAGATTTCCAAGAGGCGAATCGGGAATACCTGCTTTAGCCAGCAATACTTCACGCTTCTGATTCTCAAGTTCCTGGCGCATCTGCTCCAGTTCCTTGCGAGCCTTTTCTGCTTCACGCAGCTGCTTCCGAATGTTCGGGTCTAACGGCTGGTTCTGCGGCTCTTCGTCAAATTCGTCGTCGTATGCCATGCAATCGCTCCTTACGGGTACGCACTTTGCCAGAGGGTAACAAAGCGGAAAATCAGTTGATGCACGCTGGTACGCGATAAAGGTTGTGCAACCCCTTACCGGGTTAGGGACCAGCGCACCTGCGGCCAAACAGGGCCAATCACCTATCTAGATTGTACATTACATACTGTAGTTTGTTACGCTACTAAGTTCGAGCCGACCCAAGGCCAGTAACACCCTTGGCGCTTTCGACATAGCCACCGCCCTTTTCAAAGGGTGCGGCCTTTGCTTGTTCAGCACGGGCGACCTGCGTTTCTGCGGCAACCTGGCTGATGCCACCAAAGCCTGCCAGCTGTGAGGCGATAAGGGTTTTGGTGTCGACGGTCGGCTGATTGACGCCAGGCAAGGACCTAGTTAGAGCAGTGTCGCGTGCAGCCGTTTGGAGACTGGATTCAATCTGCGACACACCGTAGCCGAGGCCCTGGTTGCCAGCCGTACCAGCAAGTTTGGCCATGTCTGCCAACTGGTTGTATCCAGTCTGATTGACGCCATTGAGCCCGACGCGAGTTGCATAGTCCTGAATGTCTGCGCTTGCAATTTGCCGCTGCATTTCCGGAAGGCCAACATTGCCGCCCTTGGGATTGTCGGGAACGACGCCAGTAGTAAGATAATGCATAATGTTGCTCTGATTGATTCCGTAATTTTTTTGCAAGATGCTAAGGACATTAGGGTCGGCGTTTGCGTATGCAGAATAAATGTCCTGTACGCGCTGTCCATATTCTGCGGCGGAAACGTGGCTGTTGAGCAACTCAGACAACTGCGTTGAGTTCAGTTGTGGCGCTCCGTACTGGCTTGCCTTGTCCTGAACCGCAGCCACATACGTCTGATACTGTGCCTCCGTCATGCGAACGTTCAGGCTCCCCTTCTTGCTTGCCTCAGCATTGTACTGAGCCAAACCAGGAAAAGATTTTTCATACGCTTGTTTGAATTCAATTTGCCAATCCTTAGTAGATGAACCACCCACTGTTGGCGGCGGGGCAATGTTGCCACGAACCATCTCAAGAATTTCGTCGGTGTTTACAACTTGGTCGCCGTAGTTGGTAATGATTGCCAGAACCTTTTTTGCGTCAACACCAGCAAGGCCCCAGTTCTCAAGGTACTGAGACACGACGCCGTATGAACTTTGCACCTGAGCCGCGGTCGCTGAACTGAGGCCAACGGTTGAAATGCCGCTACCGTTAGAAGTAATGCGAGGCTGTACTGGTGGAGCTTTGTACGTTTGTGAATATTGAGCAAGGTCATACCCAGAGCTTTCAAGGGTGTCCGTAGCGTCCGTCAGATACGACGTTGCATTTGGCGTTGTCGCTGGGTTGAACCCTGGCGTGAAGAACTTGGCAATCAGTTCGTCGTATTGGGACTGGTTGATTGAATTACTGGCAAATGCCTGACCGATTGCATCGTACAGTTCGACACCCGTGCTTGGGCGCATGGCCACTGGGTTTGGGTTTGAAGTAGTTGCTGGTGGCGAATACGTTAGTTCTGTACCAGGCTTGATGCCAAGTGCCCCAGCGATAGCCGCTGGAATCTTTAGACCACCCGTTGACGTTGGAGTGGTTGAACCTGTTGTTGGTAATGTAAATGACATTATGCCTGACCTTTGATAGCCGCGCCCATTTGTTGCATGATTTGAGTCGTGCGGTTGATTGCTTCTGGTGTGTACTGGTAACCAAATCCGGGTTCGTTCATAAGGTGTTGCTTCCACTGCTCAAGCGACATTGGCGCTGGGCGGTTCGTCTGCGGGTCAATACCACCAGTCAGAGCTGCCGTAGCCTTAGGGTCGCTTTGGAAGTTAGGCTCGTAGTCCTCGCCTAGCTTCTGCTTAGCAATCTGTCGGTAAGGGTCAAGCAAGTAAGAGGTCGGAATACCCGAAGCAATCTGCTTTGCAAGCGTAGGGTACAGACCCATTGCCGCTGTCTTGATGTATTCTTCAAAAGACTTTGCCCGCTCTGGTGTGATTTCTTCACCAGCAATCTGTTCGAGCGTGCCCTTCGACATTGGAACGTGATACAGTTCCGCCATCCGAGCAAAATCCTGAACGGTCATTTTGTTTTCTGGTTTTGTTTCTTCTGCCATATATATCCTTTATGACTGATTGAGTGACTTAGCGGTTGGGAATTCAGACAAGATTGTAAATATGTTTGCGGTGCCAGCGTTGACTGGGTTGGCGGCGTTTTGCCGGAACACATTTGCAAAGTAACTGTTGTAACGCTCTGATGCAGTCATGCTGAGTGCTTGTGGCAAAATAGATTCGTAATACTTGTACGCAGCGACTAAAGCATCTACGTCACCAGAAGTAAGAAGTTGGTTCTTTACAATCTGTTCTTGCATTTCTGGCGATGATACAAGTTGCTTGAGGTCATCCAAGACGGACAACTTGCGTGGTGTTGAGGTGTTGCCAAAAGGACTACCGTTGGATAGCCACGTTGGATTGTACTGATTACCAAATCCCTGCGCCTCTGTCTGCAACGCTTTGTAACCATCGTAAGAAATGGTACTTGTGTTTATGTCGCCGGTCCAGTGCCCGCCGTATTCAGGGTTGCTGTAATACGTTGGAACAAGGTAGTTGTAATAGAAGTCATCGCCCATTTGAGTAAGCGTTGCATCAAGGAATTGCTGGGGCGTATCTTCAGAACGAAGCTTCAGACTCAACTGCGATTGGAACGCCGCTGGCTGATACGTCCCACCCTGCGGGATAAGAGCAGCAGCCAAGTACGGGATACCATTTGAATCCAAAAGACTTGGCGCCTTCTTTGCCCAGTTTAGGTACGCTTGGTTTTCTGGGAACGCTCCGTAGGGCGCCTGCGAAGTTGATACCAAGTCAATCATCTTCCCTGGATACTTGATTGCAAACTCTTCGTAAGCAGCCGACAGAGGAATAGGCGAACCGTCTGGCATCTTTTGCGCCATGATAGCGTTCAGTTCCTGAGTCTTTGGGAACAATGCTGTAATTGAAACCGGGAACGGCATCGAGAAACTTAGGATTGTTTTCAGTCCGTACAACAACGTAGCAGCTGTCTGCGACTGGTCCATAAGTTCTTGACGATGCTGGACACCACTCTTTGTGTCCTTGTCGTAGTACTCACTAATGTATCCGTCAGCATTAGCATTAGCCCAAACAGCGAGTGCATCGCCCTTGAGCTTGCCTTCATTTTCCTTCATCAAGCGTTCCACGATTGAGGTGCGCAAATTGTCCATGATGCTGTGCATTGCCTTGATTTGCACGCCGACGATTGTTCCGGTGTCTTGATTGTCTCCGGACAATTTGTTCCACTCAAAGCGAGCAAGGTTTCCAAAATCTCGGTACACCGATGATGGAACAATGTCGGACATAAAACCTGTTTTAGACGTGATGTTGCCCAGCAAGAAGTTTGCAAACTTGTTGTAGAATTCGGAACCAATCCCACCAACACTGTTGAGCGCCTTCATCGGAATACTAACAAGCTGTCCGAACTGTGGCGATAAAAGGTTTTCAGCAACATCCTTGAAACTGTTTCCGGTAAATGGCAAAACAGAAGTAAGCGTACTCATGTCCATCGACAAACCGAATCCAGGGTTTGCCTTGCTGCTGTTTCCGCCAAACAGATTTAGAATAAACCCATCAAGCCATTCGGAGCCGGGGATAGAGAAATAGACCTGACCATTATTGTTGTGAGTGGCGTAGTACTTGTTTACCGCAAGGTTGATTTTTAAGTACTTCATAAACGCTTGTGGGTTTTCCTCAAACATACGCCATGCACGGCGAACGGCCTGGTTCTTGGCAAACCAGAACGGTGAGTAGATGCGGGCATTACGCTCAAACGCAGCACGGTCCATCGGGTTGTGGATGTACTTGGTCATGTTGCGCAATGCTTCATTCATTGCTTCAATTTCGGCTTGGTCTTGGCTGTATATGCCTGAATCAATAATGGGGCGCAACTTTTCCATTGCCATGTGGTATTCAAGCAGATACGTTGGCTCGCGGCTAATCCACGAAACAAGCTTGCCAAACGTCTTGTCAAGAATTGCATTGGTAACGGAACCAGGCATAGCCATCAACTTGTTGAAGCCCCTGACGCCATCCGTCTGCCACGAATAGCGTACGCGCTCACGGGTGATAAGGCGCTCAGGCTTAGCATTGAGTTCCTTATACAGCGTTCCGAGTTCTGCGGGGCCGTCAATCTTCCCACTCAAAGCCTGGTCCATGAGTTCTGGAATAAACTCCCAGTCACGGGTTTTACTGTTCAAGCCAGTAAAGACGCTAAGCACGTTGTATGCCTGCGCTTTAGAAAAGTCCTTGAGCGGGATTCCAGTTGAAAGTTCTGGATTGTACAACAGGCGGTTGGCCGCTGGGAACTGCGACAGTTCCGATGCAGGCAACAACTTGTTTCGCTCATAATTGAGGTCGGTCAGTTTGTCGTGCAGCTTTTGGTAATCTTCAGGCGAACCAATAATCTTGCCCTTGCCAGAGAAGTCTCGCACCAGCTCGGACAGTGAAGTGTGCGATTCGGTGATGAGTTTGCTGGGGTCAAAGAAGATGGTTGCGTTGTGCAGTGTCCCACCCTTGCCGCCATAAATGCCACCCTGATAACGGAAACCGTCAAACCCTTGTGACTGAAGATGCTGTGTAATGTTCAGCAGTTCTTGATTCACTTCTTCCGGGTTCAGGTTTGTTGAAAGCAAAAGCGATTTGAATTCTTTGTACAGTCGGGCGCCAGTTACCTTCCCGCCTTCTGTAATGCCTTTTATCGTTTTGCGAATCCGGTCTAATTCTTCACGAGCCTCTTTAGGTTGAGAATCCCAAAACTTGACTGTCTCCGCGTAACGTGAGTCTGCCCTCCAGTCAGAAGGACTGCCTTTCAGCTCAAACCAATTATTTGTAATCGCGTCAAGAAGTTCAGGCTCTACGGTTTTTTCAAGGTCCATAATACTTGGCGCTTGCTTGCCAGCCCAGCTGAAACCGTAAACGGTTTTGTTGAGGTTCTTAGTATCTACAAGCTCAGAAGAATCTTTGATTGTGTACGACTTTGCAATTTCTGCGCTGTCTGTTGTGTAGAAACCAGGGCCAAACAGATTGCCCATTGCTCGGCCAGAAGTAATGTCTGAAGGGCCGCCTCCAACAAAAGGCTTAGGCGTGCCGTGGTAGTAATTGGCAAAAGGAATCTCGCGGTCAGTGTCGACCATCTTTGTCTCTCGACCTTCGAGAATATCCTTCATGTCCTGAAGAATTGAATATAGTTTTTGGTCAGTGTGAACACGACGCAAGTTTTCGCCAACGGCCGTAACGATGTTCTTTGTCTCGTCTGCTTTTACAAACTTGTCAGTTGCAATACCCCTAGACCGAAGGATTGCATCGCCTTCTTCGGACACGCCATAGGTAGCGTTGGCCATGGCCTTCTTGATTGAATCGCCATTATAAAGTTGTGCTGATTCGTGGCCCACGTCAGGCAAGTGTCCACCAGTAATGCTGTAAAGGTTTACGGCGTCATCCATCAAACGATAGAACTGGTCGCCCGTCATTGCCCTAAGAACGCCACGCTGAACGCCAGTAAGGGCGCCACCAAGCAAATCGTTTGCAACTTTTGTAAACTTGCCCTTGGCAAACAAAAGGTTTACTGTTTCAAAAATGTGCCGCTTCATTACGTTGGCTTCGGTAATTGGAAGCGTGGCCCGTTGCACGGTTTTTTCTCCAGCAGCGACTGCCTGCTCACCAGCGGGGTAGAAAGTAATTTGCCCATCAGGATGCGTAAATGCCGCTTCCCATTCTGGATTGCGCCCCTCCTCGCCCAAGTCAACAACGGCCTGGGCCAGAGGTTTGGTTCCAAAAGAACGCTTAGCGATTGACGCTGCTAGGCGAGACTCAAGGAACTTGGTGTCACCAAAGCGGAGGATATTAGGGATTGCTTCGGCACCGGAGATTCGCCAAATATAACCACCCGTAGAAAGCATCAAAGGAACCAGATAACCGCTGACCAGTTTGTTGAACACGTCAACCGTCAAGTTGCCACGGTTCAAGAAACTGCCAGTCTTTATCTGGCTGTCACGAAGTTCTTTCGCAATGGCTTCACGAACTTCATTGCTGAGCTTTTTCTTTTCGTCAAGGTTGAGGTCAAGGTTATCTACCCACTTGCGGAAATCAGCCATCGTGACACTTGGCTCACGAAGCTGATTGAACAACTGGGATTCAGCGTCCATAAATGCACGGAGTTGCCCCTTGATTGCTGATTTCTCTGGATTGTCGATGCCGCTGGCAATGTCTGCCTTGAAGGACAAATCTTCAAGTTCTTTGATTTTGGCAATGATTTTCTGGGATACCGAGACAAACTTTTCAACGGGGTTGAGGGCGCGTTCGGCAGACGTTTCAACAATAAGTTGGTTGATATCGCCACGGGCAGAATCGTACCCATTGCGCAGGGCGTCGGCATATGTGTTGCCGATAAAGCTGGTCTTGCGTTCATTGCCTGCGTCCTCAAGGGCGCCGATGATTCCGTCTAAATTAGCGTTTTTGTATTCAGCCAGTGCATTGAAACTCTTGCGGTCCAAAGCACGAAGAACCTCTGCTGAACCCAGAATCTTTGGGTCAAGCCCCTTGAGTACAGCAGCCATCTTCTTAGACATTCCAAGGATTTCCCGTGGGTCAAGAAAGTTGGCTTGAGAAATGTGGGTATCGCCGTGTCCGAAAAAGCCACTGTTGTCTGAGTTTGATGGGTCTACAAAGTGCGAGTATTCTTCTCCGCGCAATCCGTTTGAGTAGACACCCGGCTCACCGCCACCGCCCGCATCGTATAATTTACGGATTTGTTCATCAAGCGTTTGCTTGGCCTCAACGTACACAGAGTCATAAATGGTTTTAGGCGTTGCCGCAGAAACCGCGCTCATTATCATTTGATTGCTTTGGTTGTACAAAGCGTTCATAAAGTCTTGCGGGTCTTGCGTTGTTTCCAGCAGTCGGCCCATCGTGTCTGTTTCCAAACGGTCAACAATGCCGGAAGCAATAAACATATTTTGCAAAGCAGGGATAGCGTTCTTGCTACCAGCCCTGAAAGTCATTGCCTTTACATCAGGAATGATTCCTTTTTGAATTGCATCTTCTTGGTACCAAGGCGCAGCTACAAACTGTCGGCCTGCCCAGCGACGTGCCCAAGCAAGTGTCTTTTTCTCAACGGGAGCGATTGCTTCATCAATAGAATTAGCAGCAACATCTACGCCTGCTTTAGCCATCTCTTCCTTGAACTGGGTAAAGGTGGTCATCTTCTGAAGGCCACGACCAATGACTCGCCAAATTTTCATGGTAGGCAATATGCTTCGAGTCATGTACCCAGCGTCAGCCAGCTGAGCAAATATTTCAACTACTGCTTCAGGAGTCTTTGCTTTGGCCAAAGCGTTCACAACCTGGTCCAACTGCCGTGAATCTACAAAGCCGCGAATAACATTGCGAATAGCAGGAGCCTCAGATTTTGCAATGTAGTTGATAATTCGTGCGCTTCGTGCAGTTGTTCCAGCAACGCGGTAAACGTCTGCGCCACTCAAGACACCTAAGCCTTGCCAGGATGAGAACAATCCCTTTGCTCCCAATTCACTGTTGCGAATTTCTCGGAACTTGCCAAGTGCGCTGAACGGGTCGCCGCTCATAAGTGCTGCTGCACCAATGGTTCCGGACAAGGGGCCAAACAAAGGATTGTCTTGCTTCATGCCAAACAATTCGAGCAAACCCTGTGCTGCACTTGTGTGAACCATTGGCCGTCCAAAGGCATCTACTGGATTACCGCCTTCAGTAAGTTTCCATATCCTTTGCGCTTCAGGGCTTGACTGCGCCTGTATCCCAGCCAAAATAGTAGAAGTGAGTGGGAGCGTTGAATGGCCCAGTTGCAGCGCTGTTTTTGCAGCGCGCAAAGGTACGCCAATAAGCGCCCTTGCTGGGCTTTCGGTAATTGCTGCGGCAATCCGTGCAGCGGTACTTCCGCCAGCAGCACGTTCTTTGAACGCAGTTTTTGCAGCCTCAGTAGCGCGGAGAACGGCATCTTCTCGTGCCTTTATTAC
>Ga0208877_1000495_pt1 | contig 10932 bp, 5 predicted proteins | sample CryBogCBH29Jun09_FD_184624 | JGI IMG/M metagenome (GOLD analysis project Ga0208877, IMG submission 184624) | Freshwater microbial communities from Crystal Bog, Wisconsin, USA - CBH29Jun09 (SPAdes) | ecosystem: Environmental > Aquatic > Freshwater > Lake | place: Crystal Bog, Wisconsin, USA...
TATCACACCGGGCGCGCCCAGCAGAATGCTCAGAAAAGCCAAACCACTCCGAGTCATCGAGCCAGCAATCAAAACTGATTGCTAACCGCCAAGTAACCGCCAATTTATAAAGTTTAAAAATTTGTAAACATTGTATCCTAAAACAGGGTTGCATTATAAACCTTTTTGTGAACTTTTTTCTGATTCACCGTGACCATGGTCGTGGTCTAGCTGCTGCTTGGGGCCCGTTGGGTGAAGTTCGTTTGCTAAAAAGTTCGTTATCCTTTTGAACTAGAGGTAAAATTTCCTTGAAATTTCAGGGTTTCATTTTTGGCAAGAAAAAGAACCATCAGTAGTCCGAATTTGAATTCGTAAATTTCCCAAATTTAAGAATCCATGTTCTTAAATTTGGGGAATTCTTCATACGTGCTATGCACAATTTCCGCAGATTTCTGGACTGAATCCATACCCTCTGAGCAGATCCTTAATCAGTTGTGATAAACCGTTTGATCCTCAGCTATAAGCCTATAACCTCCTGTTTGAATTTCGGTTAGCGTTCGGGTTCAATATCGACCAACTCGACCATTTGAAATTATTTCGCCGGTATCGGCCAAATGTAGGTATCGACCGAATTCAAGAAGAGAACTGTGAAACCAGACCCGAAACTTGCAGCAAAAATGTACCAAATTCAGCTGCTTTATGCTAAATATCAATGTGAACGACATTGATTCATTGACTGGACTCTCAAGAAAAAAATGAGTCTCAACTTGAACGAAAGAATAACAGCAAGGATCGAAGAATGGTTGCTATCAACCATTCCGAAGCGGACGTGGGCGGGCGAGCGATTCATGTCCTGGCGAAGCCGATCGAACACCTCGACGAGGCAGGCTTCCAGAGACTGCGTGCTTTATGGTCGAACCCGCCCTGGTCGATAGTCTTCGCCAGGTGTGGCAGAGCGGCGGGGACGCCCAGCAGGTTCGCGCTCCCCGCCCTCGTTGACTTCCTCGTCACGGCGTTTGTATGCACCGCCTCCAGAATTTGTCTGCGAGACCTGTGACGGCGGGGCGTCCCGTGACGGCGGGGCGTCTGTCGACGACGCCATCACCACCGGCGAGAGCCGCGGCGGCGAGGACGGCAGCGGCGGCGGCGGGGCCGGGACGCCGCCAGCCCGGCTCCGACGGCCCGTGACGGCGGGGCGTCTGTCGGCGACGCTGCTGTTGCTGCTGCTGCGGCGGCCCGTGACGGCGGGCACGCGACGATCCGCGTCGCGCGCAATGCCTATCGGAGTCACCATTCGCCTGCGCGCCGGCCCGTCTGGCAGTCAAGTCCCCCGCAGACGTGGGCGGGCCGCGGCTCGCGGAACTTGCGGCGGAAGCACCTGCAGCGGTACCAGGTATTATGCTGGCGCTAGCGTCTGTGGGCTTTGAGGCGAAGGCCCGCCGCCCGCGCGTCTCTCAGCATGTAGCGTGATAGCGCGTAGCTTGCTGGCGGATGCGTGTCAGTGGTTTTTGAGCGCTCGACGTGGCAGGACGAATGCGAGCGGCACACACTCCGGATCCGGCTAAGGGCCGGCTTTATTAGATAAAGTTTTGTCGGGTTTCCTTAATCAGCTTCCAGCACGGAACAAAATCGTGCAACCAAGGATATACGGTATTTAAGTGAGCATAGACGCCCTGTCTATCGGCAAATTGCGCCCAGTACATGTGCCCTCGCAGTGACTCCGCATCCGTCACATACGGCATTCCAGAATGAATCACCATGAAGTCGAAGAGCAAAAGCTTCCCCACCTCCAGATGAATCTTCACTGGCGTCGGGCGTCGCTTTTCGCTCGTGAAGCCCGTGTTCTGGAGGTGAACGTATGCCACGAGGTTCCAGAAGGCATCGTCCGACCATTCCTCAGGCTTGTGCCGCACCACCTCTTCACGAAAACGTGTGATACTTCGGACTTCTCGGTTCGCATCAAAGGAATACATCCAAACCACAACGTACTGACCCTTCACAAGCCCCCAAAGTGCGCTGGCCCCTGCCGCCCAGTCGTCCAAGTGCTCCAATTGAAGGCGTGTTTGAATGCCCCCTTTGTCGGGCAAGCACGAAAGGAACGACATATGTGAAGAGTGCAGATTTTGCTGAAGCGAAAGCGGTAGCCGCCTGGAATCACTCCGATCTGCCGTCATTAACAACCCTCCAACGGCCCTGAACAGACCCTCGCCAGTAGCCAAGATGTTTTGAAGCGATGCTCGGAGTTCTTTGATGTCCCTGCCTTTAACCCGTGTTTTGATTTTTGTATCGCTCTCAGCATAGTACTTCAAAAGAAACTCCAGGCTTGGATTGATCCGCCGGTCCCGTTCATCAGGACCCGAGACTAAACCCCCCAACTCTCTGTAAAACGTATCTCCGTCTTTGCGGATGGCTTCTCTAGCGACCGACCACGGTCCGCTCGTGCCCGAGGGATCCCACTTTATTCCATCTAAATCAAGCCTTTCCCTCTCAACACGCCCAAGAAAATCGCTGAACGAACCATAAATCATTCCCTGTTTTTCCATAAAGTCTCTGAAGTCATTTCGAAGCCGTTTGTCGCTACCAGCAAAGCTTCCGGATTCGTCTGGACGGTTGTATTTTGCATTTTGAAAATCAAAATTGAATTTCTTGAGTTCCTCCTCGGAAATGTCTGGAATTTTTCCCGCGTCCAAGACAGGAATAGAGCCTTTTTCAGGTTTCAGCTCCCATTCGTCCTTGGCATTCACTTGGCGCGTTTTCGAATAAACTTCCGCCTCTACAGATTGCCAAAAAGCATCAGCATCTTCAAATGCGGGAAGTTCATCGCGCAATCTCTTAACATGACCAGAGTCGATCTTTCTGTCTGGATTCTTTTCGTTCCACTCAAAAACCACCCGATCCATTTCTGTCTGACTCGAACCACGTTTTAAAGATTTTCGTATCACTGTCTTTTCTACAGCCGACAGTTGCATGCGCGCCTTCCTCTTGCGACTAGAATCGTCAGCCATCAACAATTCGTTTCGGCTCGGGCCCGTCGTTGACAAACTGCGGAAATAACTCGAGTTATTTTGAATAACTTGAGTTATTCCGCCGCTCACTCATACTTTGGTGAACTCTTGGGCCCAGCCTTGGGGATTCAAATTCAAAATGTTCGAAAATGGCGTGTATCTTGATTGGATCCTGAACTATAAACCTTTTTTCTGATTCACTGGAAATTCTTCAAGTTGCCATACACAATTACAGCAGATTTCTTGACTGAATTCATACCCTCTGAGCAGATCCTTGATCAATTGTGACAAAGAATCCAATCCTCAGCAAAAGCAGTTGAATTGCCTCGTGTTTGATTTTCAGTTAGCGTTCGAGTAAGACCACTTCGATCATTCCATATTATTTTGCCGGTATCGACCGAATTCAAGAATGAGAATTTTGAAGCCAGACCCGAAACTTGCAGCAAAGCTTGCCGAATCCAGCTGCTTTAGGCTGAATATCCTTGTTAACAACGTTGACTGGATTCTCAATGAAAGAATAACAGCAAGGATCGAAGAATCGTTGCGATCAAAAGCTGTCAATGTTATAATAGCAAGGCATCAGCGCGACAAACCTGATCTTGATATTGCTTGTGCTCTTCAGTGCGCAAAAAGTATCCAACAAGCGCCTCTCACTCAGAATCTTCGCGCAAGATGCATCAAGCCGTGCTTTCCAGAAGCAGACGTGGGCGGGCGAGCGATTCATGTCCTGGCGAAGCCGATCGAACACCTTGACGAGGCCGGCTTCCAGAGACTGCGTGATTTATGGTCGAACCCGCCCTGGTCGATAGTCTTCGCCGGGAGCGGCAGAGCTGCGGGACGCCCAGCAGGTTCGCGCTCCCCGCCCTCGTTGACTTCCTCGTCAGTCAATTCACAATTTGTCTGCAAAACCTGTTCCCGCGTGATAGCTTCGCTCGTCCCGCAGGCGTGGGAGGACCGGCGCGACCCTCTGGTGGCAAACGAGCCCCCACTCGTGATGTGGCTCCACGCTGCACCCATGCTGCAGCGGCCGCAACACCACCGACCAACGCTTTGACTGCCGCAGCCGCCACTGCCAACCCCCCGGGCGGCGTGCAGGCGATGCCGCAGGGCGCCTGGGCTCGACACGCAGCGCACAGCACGGTTCCGCCGCCGACGGCAGCAGCACCGGCCATATGGACGGCAGCACAACCGGGCGATACCGCCGAGCAGGCCGCCACCGCGCGGGCTGCCGCGTCGGCAGCAGCGGCGCCCCCGGACGCCGCGGCCTGCACTACAGACGCGGCCGCCGGCCCACTCGGGGTAGGTGTGCTAGTACCCGGTCTGCTGCCCCAGCTCCCGTCCACATGGAGGGCCCCGGGCGCTGCCGCTGCAAGGTCGCTCCTTGCCTCTTCTGCCCCGACCTCCGCAACGCCGGGAGCCGCTGCGAGGGCCCCTGTTGTGCTGGCCGCAGTCGCGCTTGGTCCGCCAGCCCCTGAATGGCCGCCCGCCAGCGGGTCAGACGCCCGGCCAGCCGGCGTTGCAACGCCCCACAGCGCGATTTCGCGACTGCCGGCGCAGCAACCCGCCTCACTCTGCGGCTGCGGCGCCGGCCCCGCCCACCTCATCCCGTGGGAGCCTCTCACAGGCTTCGGCTGGACGCCTCCGTTCGCCCCAACGGGCGCCACAGCGGGCGGCCTGGATTGGCGGACCTCCATCATCCCTGGGGCCCCGGTCTCTGTCGCGTCCCCGCCGGGCCCGTCCTCGCGACCAGCGCCGCAGGTCATCCTGCCGGCCGCCGCCGCAACCTCTGCGGACACGGCGCTTCCGGCGTCCCCGCTCGACGCCGTCGACCAAGAACCCGGGCCGTTGCAATCGGACTCCGTTTCCGCCGCCGCCTCCTGCCAGTCGGGTCAAGCGTCAGGTCAGTCCGCCGCTCATACCGTCGCTGCCGTCGTTACGGTTCGCATCACGTGCTCGGCCTTCTCCCCCCATGCTGACGTGTTTCGGCTCCTGCGCCCGGCGCCGCAGGCGGGGCTCAGTCTGCACGGCGGTCGGTCCGGGAGGAGGGGGGGGCTGCTCACACGACGCGGATGCCGATGGGCAACATCACGAACTCTGTTTGCCGTCGTCCACCTCTGCTTCCGTCGGAACTGGCAGCTGTATCTCCAGGTGTCCGAGCGGGCTCTATCCTATCCAGCAGCAGCTCTCATTGCGGTCCTTTGGTCCCGTTTGTCTGCATCACCTCCACCGCAATTCGTCCGAACGGTCTGCGAGACCTGTTTCCGCCTGATGGTTTCGATCGTCCCGCAGGCGCGGGCTTGGGAGGCAAACGGGCGGCCGCTCGTGATGGGGCTCCAAACGGCGCCGATGCTGCGGCAGCCGCAACACCACCGACCAACTCTTTGACGGCCGCAGCAGCCACGGCCGCCCCGCCGGGCGTCGCTGCTTTTGCAACCATGACGTTGCTCCCAGCCTCTCCTCCCACCGCAACGCCTGGAGAGTCTGGGCCGTCGCTGGCTACTGCCGCAGCCGCTAACGACGGCCTTAAAGGGCGGGCGCCAGGTCCGTATGACTCGCACTCCGTCGCAATCATTAAATCACGAATGCGCATCTTGATTCAAGCCTTAAGTTTTGCGATGCCTTCAGGCTTACCACGCTGACATGCTCCTGCTCCTGCCCTGGCGCGGCAGGATGGCTGCTGGCGCAGGAGAGGGCGAGGTTAGGAGACTCTACAACCCACCTCCCGTTCCGCGGTCAACGGCAGCTCAGCCCACAAGCATCAACCCCTCGAACTCCAGCATACCGTCGTCGGCAGCCGGACGCCATGCACCGTTCCTGCCCGGGATACTATGAACAACCTGCCATTGTTGCGCCCACCTCCGAGCGTTCAGGTCAGCACAGTGCTCAAGCAGCAATTATGATGCCTTGCATCTGATGTGATATGATAGTAATATACTGATACTACTTGAAGCCGATTTATCTGTTCAAGTCACCTGAGTTTCCCATGAAATTCAAGTTGGCATAGTTTGAACACACACGTTGGTTTGCCAGGGAGAAAGGGAAAGCGGCTCGACGCAAATTCAACGCCAGCAATCTCCGAGGCCCGGGTTGAAGGCTGTCGGGATCTTGACAGTCCCAGTCGCTCGAGTCTCGCTAATCAGCTGGTGACAAGTTTGGAGCAAAACGCTCACACGCTTCTCGAAGAGTTGTGCTCTGTAGAAAACGGGGTCCGCGACGCAAGTAAGATCCATCGGATTGCAAACGAGGTCACGAAGTTGCTTTTAGGACAGGCCCTGCCACTCATACACACGCTGCGGGCGGACGTGCACGCGGCCGAGTCTTCTTCAAGTTTGATGCCTGTGGCAGCGCCGCAACTTCTACAGGACACTTTATCAACTGCAAAACCACGGGCACCAAGTAGCTCAGCTGCAAGTGAAGGTACAGAACATACTCAAAGCGCCGAGTCGCTGCATTCATCGTCTACGATGTCTCACGGAACCAACAAGATTTCTCATTCGGCACGCCCTCCCAAGGCGTCCTATTACTCTTGCCAGCCCGTCCGGGAATGGCGTGGCCTGACTACAATCGACATCAGCCAAGGTTCGGCGAGCTCTTCTGGCACAAAAAAGCGGTCTTTAAATCGTTCGAAGTGTCCGCATGCGCCTCACATGATTCTTTTTGCGGACTCTCGGTTTCAGGGCCGAGGCACACACGCCCGAGATTCGTTCAGGAAATTGGATGACGTGAAGAGACGCAAGATCGCAAAACAGAAGAAGTTGCTCGAAAGCGTTCAGCTGAGGCAGCTATTTGCAGGGAATGGCGAGTCAGACTCGGCATCTGTCTCGGGGGAGCAAAGGGATCAGGTTGCGAGGAGAGATGCAGACAACGAGCCGCTGTGTTCAGGCTCTGCCATTATCTCCGAGTCAGAGGAGCAGAGCAGTGCTCAGGCTACTGATGCTGCAGATAAAGATCCGTTGTGTGGCGTACACGTCTCTCCCAGCAAATGTTGTTCGTGCTGTCAAAGCAGTTCTTTCCATGTCGGATGCTGCGTGCGCCAGGATACCATGGATGTGGATTTCTCTGAGAAAGTTGCCCAAACCTCTGCTTGCTCTTCAGGCTCCGAACTTGTTGTTTGGACCCCTCCGCCGCCGTGGGCCCCTTCTTGGTGGGCTGAGCCCTCAAGAATTCTCAAAAGCGCGTGGATTGTGATGGGCTCGACTGATTTTAATTTTGTTGGAGCTCTGCCTGGTAAACCTGATGTCGACGAGGGTGGGGCTGGTAAAGCTGATGTTGACGAAGCTGATGTCGAAACTGCTTCTTGGCAGCAGCCTGCAGATAGGGATCCAGGAGCCACAAACACAGTCAACTGGGACGCAGCGTTGGGGCGGGATTTGGATCAGCGGCTTCGGATCACCTTCCAGAGATGTGAGACTGACCGCCTCGAGGCTGCCAGAGCAGCGGGTTGGATAAAAGGAAACGACTATGACTTTGTCAAGCACAGGAGCATTTTAGAGGACTCGGAGGCCACTGGCACGGCCACTGCGACGGTCCAGGTCCCAAAACGTGGGCCTTCTAAGCTTGTGGCAAGCTCATCAGGAATGTTGAGCAATGCTGGGATACGACACAGAAGGATTTTGCTTGCTCGGGCCCGACTATTGTACCTCTCTGCTGCAGTACGTTCGCACCACGAAGCGCTGCCTGGGGAGGATGGTCCCGACGATTTTCGGATGGCTTCCGTCAGGGCGTTGCTCAGCGACCTTCCTATCCAATTTCTTCGCTGTTTGTCAAAGGATCCGAGAGTGCAGGATTGTGCGATCACATCCGAAAAGAAGATGAGGAAAAAGATCCTGAGACAGATCAAGAAGGAGGCTGCCGAAACACGAAAGGACCCGATGACCGTGCTGAAGGCGACCATAGACCATTCCTCGCGAGCGGGCTCTATCAAGGCGTATCAAGGCATGCAAGCCATTCTAAACAAGTCCGGCTTCGGACACTGCCTTCCCAGCACAGAAGCGATGTCAGCCGCGAAGAAGGGAATTATGCGACTGGCAGAGGAGGACCTGGAAATATTTGAGACGCCTGACGGATACCGCATCAGTCTCAAGCGCGCTGTGGAGATGGAGGCAAGTCGGATCATGCAGACCATTTCCATGTCTGAGCTGGGTGTGATGAAGGACTCGGGCAAGGAAGTGCGGACAGTGGGGGTGCAGCCTGGGGGGCACGGCTGGCAAGACCTCTTCGACGTGAAAATCACCTTTGACGCTAGGAGGGTGACCAAACACGGGTCACAGACCGAAGTCATGATGATCTTCATGCTCAAGGGGCAGGAAGGGGTCGACAGCTGCCAAAAGGCGCTCAAGCATCGCACCATCGCCATCTGGGCTGGCAAGGACTCGAGAGAGAACGTGCAGCGAAATCTGGTAGAGACGATGAAGGAGGCGAGGGAGCTGGAGGAGAATGGCATTGTCTTCTCGATCGCTGCCGATTCGTTTCTCACTGTCCAAGATTCGGAGCAGTACAATGAGTGGAAGAAGCTGCCGGAGGCGGTTCGGAACGAGATGGCTACGAAGAAAGATGATAGAAGCTTTCACAACGTAGGGATTCGTTTCTGGGTGCCGGCTGATATGTTAGCTCAGTGCTCACTTCTTGGCCAGGGCTGCGCAGGGAAGCACTACTGTCCTCACTGCAACACTCACAAGGACTTCCGACACATACCGTTTGAGCTGCGCCTTGTGACGGAGCGGGTGAACTTTCGTAAGTATGCAGAACAACTCGACCTGCACGCAGAGACCTTGTGGTCAATCAACACTTGCGAGAATAATCGCGGTCCAAACTGGAAGCTTAACGAAGAAGGCCTGCGTTTCATGACGGAGCCGAGCTCGCTGGTCTTGCAGACGCAACCTGTGGTGCCGGGGCCATCGACGGAGGCAGCACCGGCTCGATCGGCTCGGGAAAGGCCTGCACACGACGCGTCGACAATGCGCCCCAACAAGAAAAGACGCACTGCTGCGGCCAGTGCGGCACCCAAATCCCTGGGTCCTGCTCCTTCAAGTTTCGCCGCAGACTCGGACGGTGTCTCAGCATCCAACAGGGCCAGCAATGGGCGTGCACTCGGCCCTGATGTCGATAGGCTCCGCAAACTTGATCGATGGCGCCATCACGGACCGGATTGCGAGTGCTATGGATGCATGATTCCAGCAAATACAGTTGTGCGGACGATGCTGACGCCCGGGATGTCCAGACCGTCTGCCTTTTTGGGAGAGCATTGGCCGCAAATGACCTCAGCGCGGTGCCCATTTTGCGCCCTGCACTGCCTCATGCGCGTCACGGAGGCCATGTTCCAGCAAATTTGCCAATTTGCTTTGGCAGGGGGTGCTGCACATTTAAAACGTCTCAACGACGGTCTGAGCATGGTCGGCTTTAAGTCAAAGAAGTTTGAGAAGCTGCGGAATTTCGACTCAAAAAATTACGAGAAGCTCTCCTTTTTGGGGCACGAGTCACTCCATCTACTCAAGCGCAAGGACGGGGTTGGGGATCGCAACATTGCGGTCCTTTTAAAGCACATCTGGCCGCAAGGAGACGCACCGGATCGGCTGGACAAGGTTGATGGCGCGAGCTTCGTAGCGCGATCGCTGGATCTGTGGGAGCAGTGGGCCAAGGTCGTGGAGCTCATGATTGAGCGCGATCCTGAGAAGGTTCGCGAGCAGAAAGGCTTTGAGAACTTCGGCAAGGAGTGCCGGGACTTTATCTTCTTGTTCCAGGCCATGTTTCACAAGGCGCAGTGCAAGGCGTTCTACCTGCACACGCTTATGGCTCACGCGGGGGACTTTATGCGGGAGCTTGGAAAGTATGGCATGTGTCTTGGGATGATGTCAAACTCAGGAGCTGAACGGAGGCACGAATATGGCCGCCGAGCGTTCAAGCGCTCGCTGTGCGGCGGATGCTGGGCCAAGACTAACAAGGAGCTTGCAGCAAAACGGAACCTTATAGCCTACCTCACACTGCGCGAGGTTTTGATGTTTCAGTACGGAGCAGACCTGTGGAGTCATGAAATGGCTTTGCGTGCGGATTTGTCGGACACATCGAGGGGGGGCGAATCGACTCGGACGGTAATCGGTTCACGCCGAAGCCTGGTGAAGGAGGCGCTCGCCAGCCTGGCCAAGTCTGCAGCAGAGGAAGGCAGTGCAGTCAGATCGCCCCTGCTTTCGTTTGAGGATGTTGAAAAGGAGATGCGTGGCGACTGCGATTTGGGAGCGTCTGCGCCTTGGCTCGAAACGGACTCGGCGGACTGGACTACCACGGAGCACGGCCAGAGCAAGGTGCTCGAGTCCGTTCCGTTCGAGGGAGAGTGGAATGAAGGTGATCCGTTGCCTCCTGGCACACAGAAGCAGGCTGATGGCAAACTATCGTATCTGACCAGAGACCCGAGGCTCACAAACGGGATTGCCGATTGCTTGTCTGACTGCAGCGGGGATGGGTCTGAGGATAGTTCCGACACTGAGGGCGATTCCTGTCGGTTCGAGGATCTAGCCTGCTTTGAATCAGACTCAGAGGACGGAGAGTACGCTCCAGAAGTTGACGCCTACTTGTTGCGTGTTCAAAAAGTGGCGCAGACCGTCGGGATTTGTAATTTGGAGGATGACGATGTCGAACTGCTTGCAGAGAGTCATGCTGGGACTTTGGGGGTGTCCAATGCTCAGGATCGGCGAAAGCGCACGCGCAGCGACGGCACAGAGTGTTTGGTGGGAAAAATAGCATGGGGTTCTCGCTTGCCTCGCACAGAAGCCAAAAATCAAAAGCGCAGAGAGGATCGAACACGACTTTGGGGTGCTCAACCAAAAGATACTGGCCACCTTTATGTGGGGATCGAAAACGATACGTCGTCGTCCGTCGGTTCCGGAGACATCAGTCACTGCAGTGCTACTGGCTCAAGCTGTCATGCGCCGGTATGCATCTTCTATCCCATCCC
>Ga0208877_1000513_pt1 | contig 10679 bp, 19 predicted proteins | sample CryBogCBH29Jun09_FD_184624 | JGI IMG/M metagenome (GOLD analysis project Ga0208877, IMG submission 184624) | Freshwater microbial communities from Crystal Bog, Wisconsin, USA - CBH29Jun09 (SPAdes) | ecosystem: Environmental > Aquatic > Freshwater > Lake | place: Crystal Bog, Wisconsin, USA...
CCCCCCAGTTCCCCTAGTAGCGGTGGGGGTGGACCTACCATGTCGGCACAGGATCAAAGCGCGTTGGCGTGGGCTAACGCTCACCCGAACGATCCTCGAGCGGCGGCGATCAAACAGAAGTTGGGCGTGCGCTAATGGCTGACTTTGACCCAGATGCGTATTTAGGAACGCCGGCGGCGCCTACGGGCGGGTTTGACCCCGACGCGTATTTGGCAAGTACGCCAACTCAAGCTTTACCCAAACGGCATTGGTGGGAAAGCCCCGCTGGTCGCACGGGCGGGGAAATGGGTCAACCTGGCGCATTCATCCCCGGCGGCAAACCAACTGCCAAAGAACAAGCGGCGGTGACCGCCGGTGCCGAAGGTTTGGCCATGGGCGTCGGTGCGCCGATATTGGCGGGCATGGAAATTGTGGCGCCCGAATCGTACAGAAAGCTTGAGGCGGGTTATCAGGCGCAGCGGTCACTGGCTGGTGACAAGGGCATAGACGTTCCTCGAGCTGCTGCTGAATCTATCTACATGGGTTTAATGCCTGAGATCAAAGGCGCAAGCGCGTTGGCGCGTATGGGCAAGACGGCGGGTTACAACGCCCTGATCGGCGCCATGACGCCAACGCAACAAACGCAACCGGGGTCAACGTTGGTCCGCAAAGGCGAGCAGGCCTTGACGGCCGGCGGGCTCGGTCTGGCCGGCGGCGCCGTGGGCGAGGCCGTTGGCAAAGTTCCGGGAAAAGCCGCGGGCACTACGGACGACCCGTTGGCTGGCCTGTCCGGTCCAGACATTGCCAAGGCGACGCGTCAGGTTGACGAGTTCGTGACCCAGAAAATGGGCATCAACAAAAACGAATTGGTTGAGTCGGTTTACAAGCAGCTGCTGACGGTGGCGCGTAACGCCAAGACGTTAGACAAGCTGGACCCCGCGGCGGTAGCGCGACTCAACAAGCTCCGCAGCGTCGGCATCACGGAAGCCACACAAGGGCAGCTGACCCGCGATCCCTTGCAGCGTCAGGCAGAAATTCAAGCGCAGCAGTTGGCCGGCGGCGAGGATTTGCGCCAGTTGACAATTCAGCAAAACAAACAGCTGTTGAACAATTTGTCGCTGTTGCGTGGCGACCGCGGCGTATTGCCGTACGAAAGCACAGGCGCCGGGCGCGGCGTTCGAGAGGCGCTGGAGGCCAAGTATCAATCGTTGAAGCGTGGCGTCAGCCGCCTGTACCGCACGGCAGAGCGCGTGGCCGGCGACACGCCAGTCAACGCCGGCGAACTGGCCGATCATGTCAACACGCATGGCGACCCGGGTTTGATCCCGTACGTAAAAAACAAGCTGCCCAAGGACGCGTACGTTGTTGACGAGAACGGACTGCGGCTGACCCGCGAACTGACGCTGAAAGAACTGGAAATTGTCCGTAAAGCAGCGACGACCGCTAAGTTGGCCGGCGGCGATAAAGGCCATTACGCCGGCGAGATTACTGACCTGATCGACCGCATTACCGAAGGCAAAGGTGGCGAAGCGTATGCGGCTGCTCGAGCTGCTCGGCGCAAGGTTGGCGAAGAATTCGAGCGGACGCGGGCGGTAGAAAGTTTGGTCAAGACTCGCGGATTGTCGAAAGAAAAAGCCGTGGCGCTGGAAGATGTTTGGCGCCAGTCGGTCATCACGGGTTCAGTTGAAGATCTACAGAAGCTGAAAGATTCGCTGACCAAGCCGGTGGAGGCCGGTCGGTTGGGCGCAAAGCGGACGCAGGCACTGGTCGCCAAAGGCACAAAGGCGTTTGACGACGTCCGTGCCGCCACCGCGGATTACTTGTTGTCGAAGGCCACACGCGGTCCGTCCAATATGCCAGGCGACCCGGTGATCGGCTGGAATGCTTTCCGTAACGCGGTGAACGAGATTGGCCCGGAAAAGCTTGAAATCCTATATGGCAAAGCCGGCGCTAAGAAGTTGAAGGACGCTGTTGAGGCGTTGGAAATCATCAAGACCGAAGATGCCAACGCTTGGAAAGGAAGCCCCACGTTCAAGCACCTTTTGGGCGTGCTAGACACGTTGGGCGGTTTGGGCGGCAAATACATCGGCACTGAATTTGTGGCCGGCGCAGTCAAACAAGCGGCAAAGCTTAAAGAAATGGGCGCAGCCGGTCGCACCGCTCGAGCTGCTGTGCAGAATCCGTTGGAGAAGGCCGCACGCGAAGGCCAGACGTTGGAAAGCTTGCGCCGCAAAGGCACGATTCCAACGATTACAATCACCCGCGGCATGGCTGACCAACAGGATCAACCGCAATGAAAGTCCTCGTGATTGAGCTTGAGGACGCCGGCTGCGGCCTAGACTTTGTGCTGCGCTGCGTCCAAGCCGGCCATAAGGTGCGTTACTACAAGCCCGCCGAGAAGAAATACGAATTCGGCAAGGGTTTCCCGGGCGTTGAACACATTGACAACTGGGCCACCTCGTTCAAGTGGGCTGACCTCGTGTTTGCCACCGGCAACGACAAGTTCCTGCCCCGCATCGGCGTGATGCAAAAAGGTCAGATCAAGTTTTTTGGACCGTCACAGGCCAGCGCCGACCTTGAGATCAAGCGCGAACTGGGCATGAAGTTCTTGGAAAAGCACGGCATTGAATGCCCTGAGTTCAAGACGTTCCCGAACCTTGACGCTGCTGAAGCGTACCAACGCAAGTCGAGCGAGCGGCACGTATTCAAGACGTTAGGCAGCGAGGAAGATAAGTCGCTGTCGTACGTCGGCAAGACGCCCGCCGACATGGTGGCGCGTATCCAGCGATGGAAGAAGCTCGGCATGACCCTCAAAGGCCCGTGTATGTTGCAGCAATTCATCCCGGGCGTGGAGTTCGCGGTCTCGCGTTGGCTTGGCGCTGACGGCTGGGTCGGATTGCCCAACGAGAACTTTGAGCGCAAGAAATTGTTATCGGGCGACGCGGGGCCGAATTGTGGCGAGTCCGGCACGGTCATGAAGTATTGCACCGAATCCGTCTTGTTTGACGAGGTGCTAGCGCCTTTGGAGGACAGCCTGATCCAAATGGGTCACCTGGGCGACATCGACGTCAACTGCATCATTGACGAGAAAGGCAAGGCGTGGCCTTTAGAGTTCACGATGCGCCCTGGTTGGCCCGCGTTTAACATCATGCTCGCGACCCACAAAGGCGATCCGGTGGAATGGATGCTGGACGCTTGCAAAGGTGAAGACACGCTCGATGTCAGCACCGCCATCGCGTGCGGCATTGTCGTGGCGCAGCCGGACTATCCCCACAGCAACGCCACACAGAAGGAAGTCACGGACATCCCGATTTACGGCGTGACCCCGAAGAACCGCCGTTACATCGCGCCCCAGTCGGTCAAGATGGCAGTGTTGCCCCAGATGGAAGGCGACAACATCGTTGAAAAGCCCATGTGGGCCACCTGTGGCGATTATCTGGCGGTGGTGACAGGTACGGGCAAGTCGGTCAAACAAGCCGCTGAGCGCGCTTATGGCGTCATTAAGGAACTGCACGTTCCGGACATGATGTTCCGCGACGATTGCCACGAGAAGATGGAAAAAGACATACCCGAGCTGCATAAGCACGGTTACGCCCTCGAATTCACCTATGAATGAGTAACCTATGGCTACCGGCTACCTGATCCCCGTTGCGAACTGTTTGCAAGTGTTTTCCGACCAAGGAATCGTTGCGAGCGGCTACAAATTGGCGACTTATTTGGCGGGTTCGACAACGCCCGTTACAACGTACACCACGTCGAGCCTGACGGTCGCGAACACTAACCCCGTCGTGCTGCAAAGCAACGGTCGGTTGCCAAACGCGATGTGGGTGCCATCGGGAACGTTGGTCAAAATTGTCTTACTTGACGCCAATAACAACGTGATCTCGGGGGGAACGTACGATAACTTGTCGGCCATCAACGACCCGTCGGCGATCACCATTCCGGCATCGTCGGTCACAGGACTTGCCGCATCGGCTACGACGGACACGACAAACGCATCCAACATCACCGCCGGCACGCTGCCAGCGGCCCGAATTACGGCGTTAAATGGCGTGCAATTTGGCGGGTTCGCGAGCACGACGCCTTACCCCGTCACGTTCTCCGCAACCGCCATGTCTTTGGACGCTTCACAGTCCAACGTGTTCACCACAACGCTTACGGCTTCAATCACCGTGGCGCCTACCATCGTCAATCCCAAAGACGGTCAGACGATTAACTGGTTCCTGACGCAGGACAGCACGGGCGGTCGCCTGATCACGGGTTACTGGCCCAGCGGTTTCAAATGGCCCGGTGGCAGCGCTCCGGTGTTGACCACGGCAGCGAACGCGGTGGATCTGTTGGTGGCAACGTACCGGGCCTCCACGGGCTACTGGTACGCCTCGCTGATCAAGAATTTCTCATGACATTCGCAGCCGCGACATTGCAGATTGCGGGATCGTCCGGCGGCGGTGGTGGCGGTTCTATTACTAACGTCACGACGGGCGTCGGCAGCTCGGCAAACGCGCGTCAGTCGTATACCTGGTGGGGTTGGCTACAGTCTCCGGCATTCGCGGCGGCGTTCGGCCCGGACAGCGCTATCGGCTCGCCTACGCCCGCCAGTCCCAGCCTTTACGGTTATACCCTCGTCGGCGTTTATGCGGGCGACGGCGGCTCAGGAACGTCTAACGCGTACACCTACAACGTCGCAGTCGCGGGATCCGCGCCGACGGGTACGGTCAACAGCCTGACAGTTGCCGGCACGACCATCAGCAACTTCACGTTGACCACGATCACGACGTACCAACCGGCCTATACCATATTCCGGTTCGGGATGAATTCACCCGCGGCAGAACTGTTCGGAACGAGCGGTACTGTCACCTGCACCATTGCATGAGGCGCCATCATGGGATTCGTTATATTCGCGACCATCGCCCTTCTGATCCTTGGTGACATCATTCTCAATGATCGACCGCCGAGGAAATGACGATGCACGAATCAACCACCAAAGCCGACGGGGCGGCTGTTGCGGTCTGGGCCGCCTATTTCATCAGTCACCTGACTGAAACGAATCAACTGCTACAGTTTTTCTGTCTGCTACTCGGTTTGATTTCAGGCATTTACGCAACGCTGTACCACATCATGCGGTGGCGAAGGCTGAAGAAAGAGAATGAGCGCCGAGCTTGACATCGCTTTCCCTCGGGTCAAAGAAGCCGAGGGATACCGGATGTATCCGTACAAGGATACGGTCGGCATTATGACCATTGGTTACGGCTGTGCGCTTGATAACGGTTGGCCTGAACCGTTCGCCGCAGCCGTCGCCAAGATCCAGTTGGAACAGGCCGAAGTGGACGCCTTGGACGTGCCGGGATACCTCAATCTGTCGCCCATGCGGCGCAGCGTCCTGATTGAAATGGTGTTCAATCTCGGTCTGACGCATCTTATGCAATTCACCCATTTCATTGCCGCACTCAAAGCCGGGGACTACAAAACCGCGGCGGCTGAGATGCTGGACAGCAAATGGGCAACGCAGGTGGGAGACCGCGCCCGTCGTTTGGCTCTTATCATGGAAATGGGGACTGATACATGATTCCGACCACCGTACCGTTGATGGGCCACACCATTCAGGTATTCGTCATTGCCGAGCAAGATTGGCCTCACGGCGCAGACACGGCGGGCATCTGGATACCGCACCAGCATCAGATCCAAATCAACGACGGGTTGGACGATTCCAACAAGTTGCACACGTTTTTCCACGAGCTGCTGCACGCAGCCTTGGACGCGATGAACCACAAGTTGAGCCGAAACGAAGCGTTCGTTGACAACCTCGGTGGCCTACTGCACCAGGCATTGACGGGCGCGACCTACGCGAAACCGAAGCGCGTCCGTAAACGCGTATCGAAGAAATAATGTGGCGCGACATATTGTCATCCCGGACGTCCAAGCGAAGCCGGGCGACGATTTCACGCACATCGACTGGGCGGCACGGGCCATCGTGGACCTCAAGCCCGACGTCATTGTGGTGTTGGGGGATTGGTGGGATCTACCGTCACTCTCCACCCACGACGCTCCGGGATCGAAAGAGGCCGAAGGTCGACGCGTACTGACCGACATTGAAGTCGGCAATGAGGCGTTTGAACGGTTGGTCACGCCCATTGAGCGCGAGCGCATACGCTTGGCAACGAAGAAGCGGCGTATGTGGAATCCGCAATGCCATTTTCTATTCGGAAACCACGAAGATCGGCTGACGAGGGCTATATTTCGCGACCCCAAATGGGAAGGCATCATCAACCTCGACAGCCTGAAAACCCCGTGGTTTACCCGTCACCCGTTCCTCAAGATCGTGGAAATCGACGGAATATCGTACTGCCACTATTTCCCCAACCCATTTAGCGGTCGCCCCATCGGTGGGGCCATCACGGCGCGCCTCGGCAACATCGGGCGGTCGTTCGTGCAAGGGCATCAGCAAGGGTTCATGTACGCTTCCAAGGTGTACCCGAACCACGTCAAACACGGCTTGGTGTGCGGTCGGTTCTACACCCGCAACGAGCATTACCGGCCCGATGACGTCCAAGGGGTCGAATGGAACGGTATCGTGATGTTGGATTGCGTTCATAATGGCGATTATGACCTGGTGCCGTTACGCATCGACACATTACGAGAACGCTATGGGAAACAATGAGTTCGATGATTATGTTGCGGCATTAGGTAATCTGCATGCCTTTCGCACGCGACACAAAAGTCGGGTCATGAGGCCGGACATCAAAGCGGACGTCGAAGCTCTCCGCGATCAGGTCAACGAGCTTCATGACATGATCGAGGTAATCACATGCGCCTTGCAGAGCCTATCAAGCTCGAAAATTACGAAAGCAAAAACGATCCGATCAACCCGAGTCATTACCAAAAAGGTAAAGTTGAGTGCATCAGCGCCATTGAGGCGCAGCTCACGTCCGAGGAGTTCCGAGGTTACCTCAAAGGCCAGGTCGTCAAGTACGTCTGGCGCGAGGATCAGAAGGGCGGCACCGAGGACCTCAAAAAAGCGCATTGGTATTTGACTTACCTTTTAAATTACGACGAGGGTTAAATCATGAATTGGCTAAAATCCATTCCTCAGTTTCTTGAACTGTTCAAGGAAGGCAAGGAGATCAGCAATGCGGCGACATGGCAGAATCGCACCGTGGCAGCGAATGCCTGCGTGGCGCTGCTGGGGACGTGTTTGGTCATCGCGAAGACGTTTGGTTACGCCATCGAGCTTGACCAAGAAACTATGTCAAATCTGGGCGCTGGCATTGTGGCTGTTGTTGCTGCTGTCAACGCCGTCATGCACACCATTACGTCAAAAAATGTCGGATTGTCGCCCGACGGCATCTCTGGAACCGGGAGCGAAAATTCCATCAACATGGAATAAACTGCCCCCAGTCATCGTTGGTTTTGAATGTCCTTTAGGAGAAACGAAATGAGTTTTTTCACGACTTTGGAGGCCGATGTAGCGGCCCTTGGTAAGTGGTTCGGCGGTAACCCGGTCGGCGCGCAGATCGAAGCAGACTTTCGCTCGGCGGTGTCGGAACTGGAAAAGATCGCCATTGCCGATTTGGAGAACGCGGTCAAGGTCATCGGCCTTGCGGCGTTGACGGGCTTGGCAACGGGCGGCACGGCGGGCGCCATTGCTGCCGGCATTGCCTCGGCGCAGACGGAGTTCAAGAGCATCAGCGCCGATGTAACGTCTAAGACCCTGAACACCTTGGTCACGACCGTGGTCAATCAGGTGTCTGCCCAAACCACGCCAGCGCCGATCATCGCCCCGTAATGGGCGACGGGGTTATACCCCCATCGGATTGGGCGTCAGAGGTCCTAGAACGCCTCGACGCCCTTCCGACCATATTGCGGCAGCAGGAAACGATTGGGCGGCTTCTGTCGGTCATCCAGAGCCTGAAAGACAAACGCAATCGGTTGAGCAAAGCGCTGATCGAAAGTCGGTCGGAACTGGCGACGGCTCGGGCTGAAGTGGACGAGCTGCAACAGGTCATTATCAAGCGTTTGTCCGGTAAACCCTGATGGGCCACGCCGTCCTGCTGATCTTGTTGGCGCTGTGGTTCGGCCACCACCATCGGATCGCCCTGGTTGCGACGATCGCGATGGCATGGCATCTCAATCGGATCAGACGCCGGTTTCGGTAGCGCCCCTCTCCCGGATTCGAGCCGCAAAGACCTCGCCGCCTTTGACGGGCGACTTTTGTTCACACACTTTCGCACACGCCTCGCGCTCCTCGGCCCTTGCCCGCGCATCGACTTTCGCCATCAGCGCGTGAAGCGCGTCGTAGAACGTTTGATGCAACTCGGCAAACGCATATCTGGCTGCTTCATCGCGGGTCATGGGTTGTCCTCCTCGCAGCGTTGAGTGACCGCCGAGACTCGAGCCGATTGACGAGCATCCAGATCAAGATCGTGGCAGCGATTCTGAAGACCACGATGAAAGCGAGGGCGCAGAACGCCAGTTTTATGATGGTCATGCCGTCACCTTCGTAAACAAAACTTCACGCACCATCCTAATGATGTCATCGCGGGTCATGGCTGTATGCCCCGTTCAACGTAAATTTTGCAATGTGTCTGCCAGTTCCTTTCCCTTGGCTTTTGTCTTCGATTGCCAGCCATTTAACGTCACCTAAATTTGTTATTTCAGCCCCTGCTTCAATCATCATTAGAACCCACTTATCAATTGGGTAAACAAACACGACGTTTTTGCCTTTTTTTGATTCTTCAATTGCTTTTCTGGCCCACGCTGTTGGCCCCTTTTTTTTTCCGTTGTGCATAATTGAGCCAAATGGTGGATTAACGTAATTTGATTTTCCCCATTCGCAAGTCAACCCATCAAATTCTTCCGGTAACGGATACGGGCATGGATCAAAATCAAAACTGTATTGGCTATTCAATACGTCATATAAGTCAGGAGGAGTAAGCCAATAGTGTTTTTTATCTTTACTGTTGCCCATATGAAATTTGTTTTCTTCAGGTTGTTTTTTGGCTTTTATGGGTTCACGCGCCATCCGAATGATGTCATCGCGGGTCATGGTCTTGATCCTCTTCGACTAGTTCACCGCGCAGGATCTTCACGTCCCGGGGCGCATCAATCCCAATTCGCATCTGGTTCCCGCGATTGTCCAGAAAGTAGACCTTCACATCGTCACCGATCTGGAACCAGTCCCCGGGCTTCCGTGTAAGGACAAGCATCAGTTGTTTCCTTTGCCAGCAATCGTGCTGACCATTTGGATGCGTTGACCGATCCAGCGCATGACTGGAACTGCCATAGAGTTGCCCAACGCCTTGTATCGAGGGCCGTCTGAGGCTGGCTTATTGCGGTAAGGGATTAACGTGTAATCGTCTGGAAAGCCCTGTAGACGCTCACATTCGCGGGGCGTGAGGCGGCGCACTTGCATAGCGGTGGCAACGCCTTGCGTAGCGTGCGTGTCTACGGTGTACGCGCTGCCGTCGTCGTTCCAGCCGCGACCGTTCTGCGCCTTCTTAACCTCGCGGACATCCTGAATTGCCACGGACTGCGCCACGGCCACTATATCCATGCCGCGATCAGCGCACGGGCTGCTGTCGTGACGAGCCGTCAACGCTCTAGCGACCTCGCCGCCAAACGCCACAGCCAGCGTCTGGTTTTTGGTCAGCGGCATCGTGTGTTCCTCACAAAGACCTCCATGCTGCCCCCCCCTTGCTGCCACGGGAAACTAATGGTCATGCGTCACCACAAAGGTTTCCGTTTCCAAATCCAGCCGCATTCCTTTGCCCGTCAAGCACCGGGATAATGCGTCCTGTGTAGGCGTCTTGTGTCCGTTAAGCCCCCCCCCCATGTGAGCGCCGTCAGTCAACGCTCCTACGGTTGATGGCACCATGTATCCACCAGCCGCCAAATCTACGTCTCGTCCCCAACCACCGCTATTAGCGCGAGCCGTAAAGGTTCCGGCAACGTCTTGTTTCGTTTCTCTGCGCGGCGCAGGATTCCCGCACAGGCTTTCGCGCTCAAATAAAACCGCTGCGGCACGCTGCCAGCTTCGAGCGTTTGCGACAACGAACACACGGCGGCGTCTTTGGGCCACTCCGAAGTACTGAGCGTCAAGAATTCGGTAGGCGAACCCATACCCGAGTTCTGCCAACCCTCCAAGCAAGGCTCCAAAGTCCCTTCCACCGTTGGACGACAAGACACCGGGGACGTTCTCCCAAACCAGCCACTCGGGGCGGTACTTGTCAGCAATTGCAAGGTAGGTGAGCATGAGGTTGCCACGCGGATCAGCCAGTCCTTTTCTAAGTCCCGCGAGAGAGAATGATTGACAGGGTGTTCCTCCAACGAGAAGGTCGATTGATTCATCGGGCCATTCCTTAAACTTGGTCACGTCGCCCCAGTTGGGGACGTTGGGGTAATAATGCGCCAGTACGGTAGACGGGAACTTCTCAATTTCGCTGAACGCGACTGGCGTCCACCCGAGGTCGTGCCACGCAACTGATGCCGCTTCAATGCCGGCGCACACCGACAAGTACCTCACGACAACTGACCTAACGTCCGCAGCGCCAGCGTCTCGATCTCCGACACGATCCCGCGGCGGTTCTCGTCGCACAGCCTCAAGATGTCCTTGAGGGCATCCCGAAAGTTGTTGGCGTCCACGTTGGCGCGGTGCAGAGCCTCGCGCATCTGGTTCACCTCAGAGGGCGTCATAAAGCACCCCC
>Ga0208877_1000528_pt1 | contig 10493 bp, 9 predicted proteins | sample CryBogCBH29Jun09_FD_184624 | JGI IMG/M metagenome (GOLD analysis project Ga0208877, IMG submission 184624) | Freshwater microbial communities from Crystal Bog, Wisconsin, USA - CBH29Jun09 (SPAdes) | ecosystem: Environmental > Aquatic > Freshwater > Lake | place: Crystal Bog, Wisconsin, USA...
GAAAGAATGGATGGTGAAAGAGCCACGCTTCTCATACCCAGCAGTCTCACAGGTCGCAATGTGGCCGCCCTTCTTATACCATCCAGATACAACCCCTTTCCCCAGTAGCCTCTGAGAAGTCCTATGTGTTCCCGCAATCCAGACATCACCAGAAGAAAACATACTACATGCGGTATCAAATGTCACAAGCTGTAAATGCTTCTTAGCCCACATCTTCATATACTCTTCTTCATCAGTGTCGCCATCAACAAAGCACCTCTTCATGAAATCTCGTATCTGTATCTTCAACGAAGCCAATGAACTATCGCGACTGCGTCTATCACCTTCTATCTCTATAATCTCGACCCCGCTAGGCTTCCATATCTTAGAAAATGCGCCAGGTGTGCCATTCCTACACTGGAACCATTGGCCCGATCCAATCAAATCACCAGCCAGTATAATCAGCGACTTAGGATACATCTCAAATACTTTATCAATCCATTCTCTAGGAATCTGTGTGACCTCATCAATAAATAGCACAGGAGGATACGCATGATCTGTTAAATACGATTGACATTCAAACCCGACCAGCTTATTGATTGTTGTATATTTACAGCTATACTTGTTAACAGCATCAGTGCCTAATATATGCTGAGGGGTAACAAACAGTGTATTATTATATCCAGTATCCGTCATGATACCGTATGTCTTACCAGACCCACCCTGTCCTGTTAACAACGCATTCTTGCTAATCTTCATGATAGGAAAATTACAAGGAACCAAATCGCTAGCAGAATACCAAGCAAATCCCTTATAGGCCGACTCCTTAATTTCCTTCTCGCGAAACCACTCTAGGCCCATAGGCCGCTCACCTGTAAAATAAATGCCATCCATGACCACGCGGCATATTTGCTCTATCTTAAACTTGCGCATCGCCTCCATCATCTGAATGCGCACATAGGAAGTGATGAACGCTAGTATATGGTGAGTTGTATAGACATTCTTCTTAGGAATCTTCACTGTGCAAATGCCGCGATCCTTCCAGTAAAATGAATCCTTGCCATACTCGCTTGCTATGTGTCCAGCCCATGTATCTCCGCACTTGAAAGAGAAGCTATCATGCTTACTCTCGCAGGATAGCCGCCCACTCCATAGACAATAGCGCCTGTCCTCGAGCATCTCATCAGAAAACTCAAAGTCCATCTTACTACCCCATACCCCCTTATCAATCACCATCTCAACGCCATACGATGCGAGATATAGTATCTCAGGCGAAGGTAAGATATGGACAGAGCCAATGCCTAACCGATCACTCAACACATCAGGATTGCGAAGAACCTTAAAGCGATAGATACCAATATGCTCACGAACAAAATCTAAATCAAATTCACCAGTGCGCCACTGATGAATGACCCCCATGAAGCCCATATACATAGAGCACTTCTTGAACTGCGTATACGCCTTGGGCATATCTAGATGTCCTGTAGGCTTCAGGTCAGACAGAGGTGTAGGCCACGCATTAATGATGCGGCCTTCCTTAATAAACTCATTTACTTCGGGATACTTCATAGCATTCAGCTTACAGTTTTTGATATCAGCTAGCAAATCCATGCGCTCAAAATACTCTTCATTCGGATCTCGCACCTTATAAGCCCTATCAATGAACTGTAGCTTGCGCGGGATACCAGCTGAGATATCGCCACCAATCATATAGAACTCACGCTCCCTATCGGCCGTCTTCCATATCTTACACAGCTCCTTAGATGTAACAATAGAGTAATCCTGACCTAACACGACCTGTCCTAAATCAATATGATTAGGCCGAGTATTCGTGAACTTCAGCACGCCCTTCTTACCTAAGCCATTAAACTCATGAACCACCTTACCAAAGATATCATGAATCATAATCTTGAACCCTGATGCTCTAGCCACCTCCTCCATCTTGTCCTCGGGAACACCCTCACTATACAACGCCTCCAGCTCCTTCAGCTTAGCCACCCGTTGTAAATTCTTCTTCATCTGATCTTTGCTCTTACACACAGTCGCCTCTAGTTTACTGAGAATCGGCTTGAAGACGCAGTGTTCTATACCATCGCGGAACATTTGTCTTAATCTAGCGGCAGGAATATTATTAGGCGCAAATATCAATATCCTATCACCTTTATCAACTAGTTCAATAGGATACGGTAAGAATACATTAACAAATTGACGAAATGTTGCTATTACGATTTCTCTCTCCCAGTTATTAGCACCTGATACGATGACACGGTATGACCCCCCTACAGCAAGTCTATCATACATTTCTCTGAGAAAATCTATATTATCATATCCACTCTCGGGCATAACACCTCTGGCAACAGGCTTAGTCCTGCGCATCAGAGCCGCAACAGCAGCCCTCTCCTTCTTCAACGCCTGCTTCCGTAAGAACTCAGCCTGACGAGCACGCTGAGCAGCCTCAGCAGCAGCAACAGCAGCGAGACGACGACGCTCTCGAGCAGCCTCGCTACGCTTATTCAACCCTGCCTGCTTCCTAATTAACTTAGTCCTCTGAGCAACAAAAGCATCATTACTAATATCACCACTCTGTCTCAACAACACTAAACTCTGATACTCAACGTCTAGTGTGGGTGAAGCAAACACGAGCCGGGGCATTTCTACCTTCCTATAAGAAAAAAGGTGGCCGAACTTTAAACCGCCGGAGGTTCAACTTTTACTCTCGCGGCTCTTTCCTTAGCCAATATAGTCTCCTTGTTAGCGGCGTAGTAGTCCTTAGCACGCTGATTGAGTAACTCAGAGTCTACCTTATACCGTTCGGCGCGCTTAGCCAATACCTCGGCCTTGTGCCGCTGATAGTGTAACTTAGCCTTCTGCCGGGCATATTCCTTGCCCTCGTCTGTTTTCAGAAATTCATTACGCTTCTTTACTCTGGCTTGATCCTGTTCGTAGAGCCGGAGAAGCTTCTCTAAACTTACACCGTCTGGCAATTCCATTTTTCCTACATATACTTAAGAAGAAAAACTTTAAGCTTTCAAATGTCCGAACACAAGTGTTACATCCTCGTTCAACACTTTGCTCTTAAAAGAGGTAGGGTCAAACTTGTTCTTATCAATATTTTTGAACCGGAAGCTATCCTCAGTTTCTCTATACCCTTTCTTCGTAGTCTGTGCTATCTTATGGAACATTTTCAACGCCGCAGCGATTCCTACATCCTTTTTAACGACCACAGCGTGTAAATAAGTTTTCTCCATACTCTATAGATGGAAATTCCGATAGACCCTATCCCGAGTGAACTAAAACCAAAAGACAAGCGCATAGCTAAGCTAAATAAAGCACTTCCTAAAATCCCAAGTAATTTCTTAATAGCAGGCCGCGTAGGCACAGGTAAGAGCTCATGTCTCTACTCCCTTCTGACCAAGAAACAAGGCTACATAGTAAACGGTAAATCCATCTTTGACGAGATGATTATCTTCGTAGGCAACGGCGAATCAGACTGGGCCTTTGAGAAGATACCCTGTAAGAATATGATTATCCTCCATGAGTTCTCCAACGATGCTCTGGACAATTACTTAGAAGATCTCAGAAAACACCAGCTCGAGCGCTTAGAGAAGAACAAGCCCCCGCTCAACGCCTGTATCATCTTTGATGACATGGCGACACAAGACCTAATCAAGAAACGCAACGGTAAATCCCCACTCGTATCCCTCATCCTCACATCCCGCCACGAGCTCAACTGCACCACATTCTTCCTCACGCAGGTCGTGAAATCTACAGGCTTTCAAGTCCCGGCTGTCCGTAATAACATCACGACCTGGATAGTCTATGACATGTCTAAGCCAGAGGCCGAAAAGATATTTGACGATCACTGCAATAATTTTGAACCCAAAGACTTAGAGGCACAGTATGAGAAAATGATGGCAAAGCCGCATAACTTTATGGTCATAGACTATAGACGGCCACTGGACCAAAGAATCACGGAACGTTTTACCAAGGTGATCCATCCCAAGGGAGCGGTTCCAATTGAAATAAAACATGAGTCAGAATCAGATGAGCCAGCTATTTAATCTCCGGTTAGCCATAAAAATGAAGTTTTCTATTGATATGCTAAAAATAGACTTAATGGAATTAGAAACGCAAGAACCATGTCTACCTAGAACTCTCTTAATAAAGCGAAAGAAAGGAGATATCGCATTACAAGAGTATTACTTATCTGATTTTTTAAAAACATACAGTATAGTATTAGATGCCACCAAGGAAGAACGCAATGACTCTAGGGATGGAAGCGATGCTGAATGACCCACGCACTAGCCCTTTTACGCAAGAGGGCGCAAAAGGTTTCCGGGCGGTAATGGATGCCAGCCAGCTTCCTATGTCTGAAGTGTTCAAACACATAGGAAAGGGGAAAAAGGCCCCAAAGCAGAAAGAAGAGGATAAATCCAAAGCACGGGTCGAGAAATTAGAAGCAGAAACTGAAGCGGACACAGCCCAGTAATAAATCTAACACCAGAATATAATGTCCAGTGCTATCCATTCCAACTTCATGGGAATGCCCGTGGAGGAAACTGTCCCGGACGCTGCGATGGTAAAGGGTGTCTCTCGTTCATCTCTCCTGACTGGCCGCCGCCGCATCCGCCTCCAGCCCCAAACTGGCACGAGCGCCACTGCTAACTCCATTATCCAGTTCGTCCTGGCCGACTCATCTTCCCTCCTGGACATGAACTCAGCTGTTCTGTCTTGCACAGCAACGGTAACAACGGGCACGGGTGATACAAGTTTAGATGACGGCCCTGCCTTTGTCCGTCGTGCGACCATCTCACTCAACGGCACAAACATTGACGACACGGATCTCGCCAACCGCTACTGTAACGCCAATGTGCTTGCGGGTGCGGACAAGGCGTGGTATAACGGCGCCGGCTCATTCGCTGGTTTCTGGGCACAGAACCCGCAGCTTGCGACGGCTGGTGCGACTTACCCGCCGACGACTTATGCGACTGGCGACCTTTCAGGTGCGCTCGTCTCCGCCTCTGTTCGCTGTAAGGCGGGTGTCCAGTTCGCTTACCCGCTTGGCCTCGTCTCCAAGTTTTGGGCCACGAAGCAGTATCTCCCACTTTCGAGTTGCGGCGAACTTGTAGTTCAGCTGCTCTGTGCCTCAAACGCCGAGGCACTCTTGCAGCGTTATGGTAATACGGACGGTGTTTACACGCTAACTAACATCTTCCTTGAGGTAGATATGATCCAGCCTTTTGAATTTGGGGCTTGTGGAACTGAATTAAAGTTCTGCTCAGAAATCTTGGTGAATTAACACCACACGGCGAAACTCCTTAGAGCCTTTCCTACCACTCTACCCAGTAATGGACTAGAGGACCAGCAGTAATGATGCTTCCCAATGGTAACTAACGGAAAGGATTGGACAACGACGGTGGAAGCTTCCTACTCTTATTGTTTTGAGAGGAAGAACCTGAGAGGCCATACGGTTTCGTGCGTGATGGAATTAACAATTCCATATGATCGCAGAAGAAATGGTCCGGATTCATATGAAAGTATGAATGAGGTAACGCACTACCTCTACCAGGAGATGCTTAACCGCGTGACGCAGCTTGAGGGTGAGCAGGGTCTCGTTGTGCCGTTCAATGCGGTCATCTCCGCGCAGTCCCAGGGCATCACGGCCTCAGGCCAGGCTAACATCGTGACATCGCTTGCGACGAATAACCTGCGTAAGGTGCTCCTCACGATGAGCCCTATCACGGAGGCCACGATTAACTACCCTATCTGCTCTGCGTTCGGCAACAACTCGCTGTCTGGTCTACAGTTCCGTGTAGGCAGTCTCTACTTCCCGTCCCAGGAGGCGGTCAATGACGGCTCCATTTTCTGGATGACACAGTCTGCCTTCAACGGCGGCGAGCCGATCCACCACCGCAACGGCCTCATTGACCTCAACCTGTTCAAGAAGACGACCGGCCCTGCCCCTGTCGGCTACAACATCACGAATTCGTATGGCTCAGCCCTCGCGCAGGGCGGTAAGCAGTATTGGGGCGACTCTTGCGTTCTTGCCTATGGCTTTGACAACTACAAGGGCGGCGAGGCTCTTGATGCTGATGGTATCAGCGTTCTGGGACAGGCTGGTTCCCAGATTGTTACACTGCTGCGCGTAGCCCCCAACGCCACCTACTGGACCAACGGTATAATCGTGAATGTTCACCTTGAGCGTTCCCGTTATCTCGTCCTGAAGAATGGTGCTCTGCGTGTGGAGGGTGTTTAATATCTACAAAGTATTTACTAAATACATAATAGATATGGAAACTTTCAGCAGCATGCTGAAAGTTAAACCCTTTCTTTTATCTTACTAGATAAAAGATATGGAAGAACTCACACAACAGTTCCCCGAGACAATACCATTCGCAAACTCTCTATATCACTCTCTAATCTACCAACCAGACAAGGTCTCTCTGAATTCCTATGATACAATCGTAGAACCTGATACTGTTTTTACATCATCTTCTTTCACAATCCGCTTACAAAAACCAGCACTGAATGTCAAATCAGTAGAGCTACTGAGAGCGAGCTTCCCAACTCCAGTCACAAATATATCTGACCAGTGCTGCACATTCTGGTATTATAAATACCCGCCGAGTTCAACTCTTCCAACCTATGTATCCGATCTTAACCCATCCTATCTGTTTTGTGTCAGGCTACAACCCTCGTGGACACCGCCTGAGTTAGTAGGCACACAATACGCATACAATCGCACCTTTACAGATTATAATGACTTAGTCTCTGAACTCAACAAAGCAGCAGCAAACGACCCCTTCTCTGATACTATTCAATTCATAGCAAACGACATAACATTCTCATATAACGCAACCTATAACAAGATTGTAATGACAGGAAACTCAGGAACATCATCGTATTGTATCGCAGGACAACAAGATAAGAATGTAGCGGCAGCTGTGGCCGAATTACAATTCAATACATCACATCCTAGTAGTGTATACGGTTATGCTGGACAGGGTCAGCCTTACTCCACATCGGGTCTCTCCTTAGCACAAAAGCTAGGCTGGACATGGAATGGCGCATCGGCAACCGACCGTATAGACTTTGCGAATCAATTCAGACCAACATTGACGTATATTGGCCTTGGTTCTCCCATTTCAACACGTATAAACATAGCCAATAACTACGCCAACCTTGTCAACACCGCATGTGTCTATGTCTATGTAGATTGGGTAGCTGGTTCATCACAGGACTCGCAAGGTAATGGAGGTTTACTAGGCGCAATTCCACTCAATACAGGAAATAACTCTGTAGGCTTTTTTGATAAAGTGATCTCAAATCCGCTTTCTAAGATTCCACCGCAGCTTCAGGAAATCCGTGTCTTACTGAAAGATGAAAATGGCAATCCTTTCAATTTACCGCTTACGGCACAAGTGAACCTAGAACTAGGATTTTCTTATCTCTAGTCAGAATGTCCGCATTTACGACAAAGTCGTAAAGCGGAAAATCTTTTCTAACATACTGTTATAAATGTCCTACAAGTCGAGAGTGAATCAGCCCGAGCGTGTATTTCTCAACTCATCAGACGATTCAGCAAACACGAATACCTTTGGCTTCAATTCATTCAAGTGCACATTTGATACGCCGGTCTTAGGCGCAAAGAGAACACAACTACTACGGGCTACGATTCCGAATGCGTTCCCTAACATCCCAGAATGGAGCCTCGTATTTTGGTATTACCAGTTGCCGACCGCGACGACTGCGCCGTCTGCTACCTATCTCAAATCTGTTCGCCTCTACCCCTCCACTTTTGTTCCTGCTTCTGGATTTACTCAATACACGCAGAACAGAAATGTAACAGGCCCTGCGGATCTCTGCACTCTCCTCAACGCCGCATCAGCCACAACGGGTGATTCAGCGACTTATAATCCGTTCTGGGCCTCTGCTGTTGCTCCTGATGTGTCCTTTGCCTACAGTTCCACGACGAACAAGATAACGATGACGGGTCTAACATCGGGTAAGTATTACGCTATCGCTGGATGGGACGATTTAATCGTAGATGCGGCTGTAGCAGGACAAACCATCGTTCAATACAATTTTGGAGGCACAACGACAGTTCAGCCTCTACTACAAGGTTATACTATGAATCAGCGTCTTGGCTATGCGATGTCTGGTTATCAGCTAAACTCTCAAGGTAACACCACTGCGAATACTCTCTACGCAAACCTGACAAATTCAGCATTCGCACAGAACGTCGCCATTCCTAGTGATTCATGGCCTAACTTAGTATATTCTCAGTGCTTCTACATGTATGCGAATATTGTGTCTGGTTCATCATTAGGCTCAGGTGGACAGCACAATCTGCTTACAGTAATGCCGAATAACGCGGCTCCTCTTGCTGTAGCGCAGTATGTGGCCGCAACGATCAACTGGCTCACAAAGGTCCCGGATAATATCCATGAAATAGAAATCTTCATCCGTGATGATGCTAACCAGCCTCTCCCTCTTCCTGATAATGCTCAGGTAAATCTTGAGTTAGGGTTTTGGTATGGCGAGGAAAATAAGATGTAGTAGTAGATGTCTTGGAATCCTCAACCCGCAATAGGTGGAGCAAACTGGTTCGGTAATCCCAGTTTAACCACAAATACACAATTAATTTCTACAACAGGTGGGATTAATACACAAATTGTTACTACCTCTAACTACTTACAAACCGAGATTAATGCTATCGTAGTAGGTGGTGGTGCTGCTCTATGGGCCAATTATCGAGCTGTAAGCAATGTAGATTTATCAGGACATACTCTCATTAATTCTGTGTTGCTTTCCACGATGGATTTACAGGTCTCATCAATCAACGGAGCAGATATCAATTTCAATAAAGAAACTGTAACTGTTGGAGGCGTTACAATAGTTGGAGGAACAGTAAATACATCTAATGTAACTATCAAACCAACAGCAGGCGGAAGTGGCGGCGGAGGCAATAATCCAACATCAGGTGGATCAGGTAATAATGTGTTTAGCATGATAAACAGTGCTGTAGGTGCGACGATGGACACAGTGTCTAAGACGCAGCAGGCGATTAGCGGTATTCTCAATAACACTGGAGCCGTTCTCTTTCAGACTTATTACGCAGTAGAGACCGCAGGAGCTATCATTGACTTAGCAAATGGCGCGGTTCAGCTCGCCACGAATGCGCAGGCACTGTATGACACTCGAGAGCAGAATCTGATCGCTGGACCAGGTGGGCCGCCAGGGCAAACCTCCTATGTCTATGAGACGATTAATGGCACGACGCAGCTCCAGTTCTCAACTTTAGGAGCGCCAGTGTATACAGTGTTCAGAACGACTGACCAGGTAAATCCTAACCAGACCTTTGGCCGCGAAATCTTTACATCTACAATCATACCAGCTGGTTCCAAGGTTGTAAGAAGCGCATCTGATCCTTATCAGTTCAATATCATGAGCACTCAGCTTCTATCAACAACGAACTACATGCAGTCATTCGGCCAGTGGCACGCCATCCTAGAGCCGGATTATAACTTGAAAGCATCAACACTGTCAGTAGATTATCTCAGAGCATCAACCATATCAACCGTGAATATTTCCACAGGCGCTGCTTGGATCTCCAGTATCAATGGTTCAAATATTAATACGATTCTGACACCTACTGTATTTCCTGTAGGGCTTGTTAGCACACCCTGGAATATTGGTCTTTTATCCTCTTATATAAGCACCTTCTCAACATTTACTGTGAGTTCTTTGTTTGCTAAGAATCTCACTGTGTCATCTGGGACTGCTTCGTCTATGTTCATTCAAAATCTTACTGTATCATCTATGATTGCTTCATCTATTACTGTTCAGAATATCATAGATAACTATGTTAGCACAACTACTGGACAGTTTGATATTCTCAATACAAGCTCGCTAAACGCCAACACAATAGACAGTTTAGCAATCACAACCAACAATCTACAGGCGAATGTTATTGGAGGCCTACAAGCTCTCAATCTATCCATTTCAACAGGTAATAGTTTTAGCGTGATTTACCCTACAAGAAATCTATCAACCTATGTATCGACGTTCAGTATAACACAAAATGGCTTCTATAACTTTGAGACAAATGCCGCGCCGTCACCGCCCGGTAGAATAGTCTATATCAACTCACCGTATGAAGTATTTATTTATAATCAGGCAATACCGTATGGAACAACAAATCAGATACAACAGCTGATCTTTATTCAGCCTCAGTATGCTGGCACCGCATATTCAGGAACATTCACCTTTTATGCTGTCGGCTCTGCTGGCTTCAATGTTCAGTTTATACAAGCGGGCGATGGCTTAGCTCCTGCCGCGGCTCCGTATATTGTAGAGCCTGGTTGGTATGTCAGCATTACTTATTCTTACCCTCCTGGCGAGTATCAGAATTGTAGTTATACAGTGACAACACTGTTTTCTCCTACTCCTGGTTCCGCGACTTCAACGCTCACTACATCTCAAGTTGCGCTCGTGACTGATGTCTATGAGAC
>Ga0208877_1000532_pt1 | contig 10414 bp, 11 predicted proteins | sample CryBogCBH29Jun09_FD_184624 | JGI IMG/M metagenome (GOLD analysis project Ga0208877, IMG submission 184624) | Freshwater microbial communities from Crystal Bog, Wisconsin, USA - CBH29Jun09 (SPAdes) | ecosystem: Environmental > Aquatic > Freshwater > Lake | place: Crystal Bog, Wisconsin, USA...
CCAGACCTACACCCGCCTCACTATCTCCGATCTGGTTGTCCAGAACGCCACCCCTCCTGCCTTGACCATTGCGCCCGTGACCCGGGCAATCGGTCCCTCGGGTCGGATCCGAGTTTCCGTCAACAACCAGTCCCTCACCGAGTTGCTCGGCTGGGCTCCCGGTCCACTTACCTGGACTCGACAGGGCGCGTGGACCATTCTCACCCCCGACGCCTCCAAGCGTCCAGCGCACCGCAACGACGGCCGTTGCTCCTACCTGCCCGAAGGTCGCCTTCGCGTCTCCGAGGCAGCCTGTCGAAACCTCGGTCTTAGCTTCGGTGACGAAGTGATGATCCTGGTTCTCCCCGAACTCAACTCGATTGCCCTTACCCACCCAGCTCGCATCTTGACCGGTGCACCCCTTGACCTGATTGGAGCTTTCAATGACAAACACTGAAATGGCCCGTACGATTTCGACCCTCCTGAAGAACTCGGGGTTGACAATTGAAGACCTACTCCGCGTAGAGAACCAGGACCTCCACGCCGCCAACACGAAAAACGCGTCTGAGTATGTCGCGCAGATTCTCGCCGGGCTCACTCGAAACACCGCGCGCAGCTACCGCACGCACTTCAACCACTTGGTCAACGGACTTGAGCGCCAGTGCGAGTGCACTTGTGACACCTGCGTTGACGAGTTCGAGTTCAAGGGCTTCTGCGCCTGCATGTGCGGGACCTGCAAGTCCGCAATTGCGTTCGAAGGAATCGGTGACTTTATCCCCAGTGAGCAGGTCGTCAACAGTCTCAACTTGCGACTTCTGGTTCAGAGCGTTCGGCGTATGGCGGAAAAGCGGGCCATTGCGGATAACCGGGCCCGAGCAAAGAAGGGCCTTTCTCCGAAGCCCACTCACGGCCAAGGCGCCCAGGAAATGTGTGTCACCGCACTCAGCTGCTTTTTTGCCGAACTTGTCGAGGATGGCCTTCTCGCTAAGAACCCAGCCAGCAAGTTACCTCGGGGCAATCGAAGCACCTCGAAGCGTCGCTCACTCAAGGACGAGGAGTTGATCCAATTGTTCGACACCGTGATTAGCGGGGGCGATGACCCCGACCTTGACTTTGCCTTGACTTGGGCGGAGTTTGAACTTGGAGCTCGTCGCACTGGCATTGTCACACTGACTATGGGTCAATTGGACTTCGAGGCGCAGACCGTGACGCTTCACGAGAAGGGAAACCGCCAAGACCACCAGCCCTGCTCGTTCGAGCTTCTCGCCTTCCTTGAGCAGCACGCGATTCTGCGTGGTGGATCTCGTTGCGACCGCACCAGTCCTGACTACAACCCAGGGGCCAAAGTCTTCTACTACAAGGACTCCACGGTATCAGCACCTCACCCAATCACGAGTCGCCGATTCGACACCTTGCACCAGCGCATCCAGTTGAGCCTTCCTTGGGCCAACTCCATTAGTTACAGCGGTCACGCACTGCGTCACACCATCGGCACCATGGTTGAGCGACTCGCTGGTTACGAGACCGCGAAGATGATGCTGCGTCACGCCGGCACCACCCAGACCGATACCTATGTCAAGGCCGGCCCGGTTGATGTTGCGACTGCTATTTCGACCATTACAGGGCGCTCTCACCCACTTTCAAAAATCAACGACGGCAGGGTCACTTCGATCCGTCCTTCGCGCCGAGACAAGTAAGGGGGTTGGTATGGCAAAGAAAGGCAAAAACTCAGCTCGTGGCCAGCGCTCCGGTCGGGTGACCCCAAAGAACTGTGAAATTGCCCCCGTCGAAGTTCGCAGCCTGCGGGTGGACGAAGTCGAGGGTGTTCTACCTTCAGGAATGCACGCCAGGTTCGGCGTTATTCATTTCCGCGATCCAGGTCTCGACTACGTGGATGATCTGGTCCTACAAATTGCTGAGTTGAAAGCCAATAACCACATCACGTTTCGAGTGTCATTGAGCCGGGCAAAAGCGAATCATCAGCTCAAAGCATTTGTCGAAGGCGACGAGATCATGGCCGCAACATCAACAGATTTTGCTGACCTGATTCGTGCTTTTCAAGCCAATTTCACCGAGCTGTGTGGGCCGTACTTCAAACAAGCGCGCATCTTGCGTCATGTCGAAAGCTACCTCTGCGAACTTTCTCAGCTCGACAACAACTCGGCTTCAATCCTTGTGAGATTGCTGAATTCCAACAATCCTCCACAACCCGCCATAGAGACAGCACGGATTCTTGTCAAATGACGCTTACAACGAACGACCGTTGGTGTTGCAATCGACTCATCGGGCGTCTCGCCGAGTCACATGCGGGTCGTAACATAAATAGACGGAAGCCATAAGGAAATCAATGAATCTCGAACAAATACAGGGACTGCTTGGCGAGCGAACAACATCTCTCGTCGGCACAGCGCTAACAGTGAACGACGACAACTACCTATGGCTGCCGGATGGGTCCATCGATTTGGTCCTCACCGATCCACCATTCAACATTGCCCGCGACACGAACTTTCACACCTATGAGAAAAACACAATTAATTCATTCAGGTTCGATGGAGAAAAAGGTTGGGACTCCTATTCACCCGAGGGCTTTCGCGAACTATTGAACTTGTGGGCCAGTGAGTTCTCTCGTGTTTTGCGCCCCGGAGGCAGCTTTGCCGTCTTTTGCGCAGATGCTTACCTCTCCGACTTAATCAATGCTGCACTTGGAGCTGGCCTAAAGCCTCGTAGAACCTTGACGTGGCGTAAACCAAATGCTGTGCCCGTAAACCGCAAACACATGATGATGAGTGCCTGCGAATACGTGGTCGTCGGCGTCAAGGGATCAAAGTCCGTGTTCAACGCAAACATCGAGACAGCCAATCACCCCTCAATTACAGAAAGCGAATTGGTCGCAATTTCAGACAAAGCTGCAAGCGTGGTCGAACAGGAAATACGTAAGGCCTTGGCGGTTTTGCCAAATCGACCAACCGTTAGTGAAATCAAAGCCGTCGTTGAAAAGACTCTGAACGACTCCGCGAAAGCAATTGCGCAACGCTCCATGAACATTTACGACGAAGACGGGTCACACGCCGAACTTTGCGTGCCCAACTACGTTTCATACAACAGCAAGGCTGGAAATCGACTCCACCCGACCGAGAAGCCCGTGGCGCTACTTCGATACCTCATCGAACTTCTTTCGGCACCAGGGGCATTGATTTTGGACCCATTTTCTGGCTCTGCATCGACGGGTGAGGCGGCCTACTTAACGAATAGGCGTGCCGTTCTTGTCGAACAAGATGAAGAGTTCTATCATCGCGGAGCTGAGCGAATTGGAATGCTTGTAAAGGGAGACCCGGACAGCCTTTTTGGGCTTCTCTAAGTCTGCAATTAGTCCATTGTTTCAGATTTTCTAAACCGTTCTGGTTGTGCAAGGTAACAACCTTTGCACGGGAACCTATCGGCGTGAGTTTCGTCACCCTCGGCGTATCCAAGTATCGGGTGAGGCGGGCGTCGTCTGGTTTCAATGCAAACAACACACATCTGACGCTTTTGGAGATTTAAGACCCGGTGGATCAATTGATAAGACTCAACAGTTTGAGCCGAATCGCCATACATCTTGACGTAGTCAGGATGATTCTTGTTGCCAAACCGATGGTCGATCTCTCGATCTGGCTGTGGAATAGGAATCAGGGAGAAATTACAATAAGAGATGTTCTCAAAATGTTTTCTCACGTTGCCAGGTATCGTTTGATTGAAAGCTTGAGATTTATTGATCCCAATCATTCTCAATGCTTCAATGCGCCGACCTGACCCGCGGCGCGCCTCCCACAAATAGGAATTCAAGTCCCAGGGCGCGCCACGCCTCAAGTTTCCATTATTTCCCCAGTTCAAGCCTGCCGCGGCAAACTTGTCAACTGAAACCCATTCAGAAACGCCGTTTTCGTCTGGATTGAAAAGTGCGATTGCAAGTTCAAGACGCGTAGGCATCAGTGCACCAAAACCACATAACAGTTCGAGTTGTATTTCTTGATCCCCGAAGCTGAGTGTCTATAAGTGAATTCAATTTGACGAAGAGGGTTTGAAACCTCATTTACTATCGCTGTCCGAATCGCTGCAGGTTCGAAACCAACATGATCGGAATCAAGATTCACGACCAACACACGATTCTCGCTACCAAACCGGCTCTCGCTTTGACTCTCATAGAGGGCGATGCCTACATCAGAAGGGTTTGCAAGTGCGTGGTTTCGCCAGTTCGGTCCGTACTTGTCACGAAACACTTTGGTCACACTGCGTGAAACCTTTTGATCAAAAGGCATTCCATCAATGAAATAGTCAACGCCGCGTCGATTTGCGAAGGTTGGAATCAGAGTTTCAACCTCTTCGAACATCAGAAGTTCAATCACGTCATTACGTAGAGTGTTCATTTCCTTTATTCGTCGATACCTGACCGCCGCATCACGAATTAAGTCATCCTTTTCGGCAGTGCTGACACTCCTGCCATTAATTTGTTGCGTGAGGTTATCGAAGTCGCCTTGCATACAGGGCCATTCAACGGGTCCAAGGCCCAGCGCCGCCCACTCGATTCGCGCATCCTTTAGGCCCTCTTCTGCTTTGACATACGTTCCGTATTTCATTGAGCGACGGAAGATGTCCCTAAGAAGTGGCAATGCCTCGTCATAGTCCCAATGCTGCGACACGAGTTGAAACAGCTTCGCCTGTGATTTTCCAGCAAACTCGCTCTCAGGCACACCGAGACCTCTGAGGAGCAAAGATGCCACGATTCCCGAGGACATAATCTTCTCAGCCATCTGAGGTGTGATGCTCGACTTAATGGACTCCATCGAACATGAGCATACGTTGGTCACCGCCCAGGACATAGAAGGCCTGAAGCAACTTCGAAATTGAGTGAAAAATTATGTCTTGGGTTCCAATTGATTTGTACCTGGAAACAGGAAAGTAGAGGAGCGAGGTCTCAATCTTCCCTCTTCCAACTGCATCGAACCTCAGTCGACTTTCCTGCCGAACCTTGAAAAGATGCAATTTGGAGATGTCCTTAGTGCGTCAACAGTTTCGAATGCCCGTATCTGAACGGGCCGAGAAAGGAAATTATGCACCCGATAGAAACCGACTTAAGGCTTGAGGCACATCAATTTGTCTCATTGTTCACGGGGGACGACGCCCCTAACCACTTTCGACTCACCGAACTATTGGTAACAGTCGAGGAAGAAGTTGTTCAGCCTGATCAGATGGAAAGGCTCGGCGAGCTGGTCTTGGATTTTGTCCCAACATCATTCAGCGAAATGCTGAGTCTCGTTGACGAGGTTGGGATGAACTGTTCAATCCGACAAGGCCTCCCTGCCGTCGAGTGTCTTCACCAACTCATCGGCTTAGTCGCTTATGCCGGACTAACCGAGTTTTGTCTGACTTATCTTGAGAGCAGGCCCCACCGGGCACAAGCTCAAGAAGGATCTGAATGAGGCCCCCTGCCGACACATTGGTGCAAGGGGCGGCACTCGCGGCAACTCTCTTGGTTTCACACGATCCCGATGAGATTCTTCCGAGGCTTCGAACCCTTGCGAAATTGCGAGATCTCGAATGCGACCGGACTCTTGTTCGGTCAATCAAACTCCTCATAGATGACTTAGTTGACGAAGCAGCCGACGAACCTGAACTTGATCGAGTGACTCACGTGAATACTGCAGTTGCGGTGACGTGGCCGAAGACGGAAGCGACGGAACTTATTCGTCTTAGGCGATTGAGTGACGCTATCTTTTCGGGTGGCGAAACTCTCCCGCTCGAAATGGCTTTCATCGCTACCCGGGTCGAGGAATACCGACAGATGGAGTTCGTTCGGCTGGACGCCTTGAAGTTGGCGGTGGCACTGTCCGCGAAGGCCTCGAGCATTTTTGAGCTCGAGGATCTGGGCGATGCGCTCCAAGCGTCACTTCTCTACCCCCGTTGAAATGAGCTAAATGGCCTGAACGGTAGTGGTCATGACGACCGCTGCTTCTGACCAAACACCACCCGAGTCCCCCGCGGCGCCCCCAGGCGCCGCGGGGGACTTCTCGTTGGGCTTGTCTTTGTTTCATAACTTGCCTGAGGCGACGGCTTTACCACTCACGAGCGACCCGGAGAAGCTCCAATTCATTGGTGAGTGTTTCGATGCGACCTATGCGTCGGAAGACGCTCCAAGCGGTCACTCGGTCACCTTGTCGCCGTCCATGATTGCCATCTCGGGCTCTCGAACAAATTCCAAGAGGACCACGCCGTCCACGCGAAGTGACGTTCGCGAGTTCTCAGATGCCTCACGCCGGCGTCTCCTTAAAACCGCAGCCACGCTTGATTTCTCCAAGGTGAACGGTCACCCGATCTTCGTCACACTGACTTACCCTCGTGATTGGCGATCCGTCTGCCCATCAGGACGAACTGCCAAGGCGCACCTCCTGGCTTTTCGAAAGCAATACGAGCGCCGGTGGGGACCGATTCAGGCTGTCTGGAAGATGGAGACCCAGCCGCGCCCGACCAGACCAGAGGAGGAGCGCCACGCGCCACACTTCCACCTTTTCATGACTTACCCCGAGGTCGACCCGAACACCAATAGTCCGATGGACATCCTGGACTTCCAGACGTGGACTTCAAGGTCCTGGTACGAGATTGTCGGCTCCAAAGAGCTGGACCACCTAAAGGCCGGGACCCAAGTGCAACATCTGCGGGCCGACAGCCCTTCCGCCGCGGTCACCTATTTCGCTGGATACTTCGCCCCGGGCAAAGGCAAGAACAAGGACGACCAGCACATCCTTGCTGACGGTTGGACCGGGGTTGGTCGATTCTGGGGTATTTGGGGTATCCCGCGGATCGAGCTCAAGTTCGACCTGACTTACGAGGAGTTTGTTCTGCTGCGGCGCGTCCTTCGTCGTCTGATGCGGCAACGCGATTCAAGGCCGCCACTCTCTGCACGTCAGCGCCGAAAGCGCATTCGGTCCTACCAGCCAGGTCGACGTGACCCCCAGGGCCTGTGGTTACTAACTCAAGCGGACCAAACGTTAATTGTGCGCCTTTTGACCTGGATTCGACCGGAATCGAGGGACCTACTTGCACTTTCGATTGACGCTGACACAGGTAAAGACCTAACCAACAACAAGGAGCAGACATGCGCAGTATTCCCGTAGACACCAGCACCATTCGTTTCATTCACCTCGGTGAGATCGAAGCGGCAACCACCAATGAGGGCGAACCTCGTCTCGACACCAACGGCGTCGCGATGTGGAAAGTCCCCGTCTCGTCCATTGTCCTCGGCGACAAGAAGCCCGAGGGCTTAGTTGTCACCGTCGCGTCAGCCACCAAGCCCAAGTTCGAGCAAGGCGCCGAGCTGCACTTCACCGGCCTGCGGGCACGGTCCTGGCAGATGGGTGGAAACGCTGGAACCTCTTTCACGGCTGAAAAGGTTGAGGTCGTCCGACCGAAGGTCTGATGAAAGAGCACAGTGCGCGCCATCTGGGTCGTCAGATCATTCGACGGCTCGGATGGCGCGTTGCTCTTCAACGGTGCGGCATAGACCCACGATCAGTCCGGCTTGTTGCCGTTGAGCCGCGGTTCGATGGTCACGCCAACACCTATGTGGTGGAAAGTAAGACCAGAGAGGCACTTGCATTTTTTGAGCGCGATGGCCTGTCTCGCTTGGGATGGGCTCTGGGCGGGCGAGTTGTTGATCTTGGAACCGATCCGTACACCCCACACTTGCATCGATTTCTCATAGAAAACCAACCGCTTGTCGCCGGAGCTCTGCCTCCAACGAATTTGAAGGGCTGGAGTGGTGAGGCCATTGTCGTGCCTCTTGGTTGTGAAGAAACGACCGGCCAACCCTTCAGCCTCGAACTTTTTACACCGGAGCGTGGAACAACGTCGGTCCTCATCAGCGGAACAACAGGAGGCGGAAAGAGCAATACCCTATGCGTACTGCTCGAAGGACTGAGAGGTCGGGCGGACCTTCTTGGGTTGGACGCAAAAAGTGGTGAAACCCTCAGCCAGTTTTCATCGCAGCTCGCTCGTCCTTTCGTTGATCCAATCAATGATCAGCCCGGAGCCATCGAATTGCTGACGTGGCTCAAAGAAGTCATGGCTGAACGCCATCGCCACCCGTCGCCGCTCAACCGGCCCATCTTCCTCGTGATTGAGGAGTGGGCGGCACTCCCAGAACGCACCGATTTGCTTGACCTCATCGATTTGATTGCTGCACAAGGTCGATCTGCTCATTGCGGCATCATCGCCGTCACCCAGCGACCCACGGCCAACAAGGTAATTAGGACCACCACTCGGGGCAACTTGCCGATCAAGATTGCTCACTCCACCGTGGGCGATCATGCGGCGAGTGAGGCAATTCTTGGTGGTGGCATGCGGGAAGCTGCAGACCTCCCAACTGCCCCGCCCGGGGTTGCCTTAGTTCGGCCCGGAGGTGGGCCCGTCGTTGGTGTTCGGGTGTTCCGACATCAAAGAATCAAGTAAACGCCACGGCCGATGCGCTGGAACAAAGGTCGATTTTGACGGTTAACGGCACACCAACAAGCTCCTTTGTTCCCTTGCGCATGATCGTTGGGGAGAAAACTCCCCTTTGTAAAACCACCTTCCCACCTTGCGTCAACGATGTTCCACATCTGTTGGGTAGTCAGCCGCTTCCCGCGATGGGGCGCAAGCGCAGCCTCAAGCCTGCCGTGATTATCAAGGTGGGCTCCAGATGAGATGCTTGTCGTCCTCGTCCGCACCCGTTGCGTCGATACGGCGCTATCAATCAAATCCTGGAAAAACTGATCGAGGAAGTCGTCAGTAGACGCACCTTCGGAGGGATCAGTATTTGGGCTATCGCTTGATGGGAGCGTTTGCACCCCGCCTTCATCATCCCCAAAGCGCGTGAGCGCTGACTGCTGCTCGACGTTGAAACTTGGAACACCGTCCTCAACCGGCCACTTCACAATGACTCGCAAGGGATCGACGGGGTCGTGTCCAACCACTTCGCCCACTCCGGTCGGCGAACCGCTCTTCGAAGTGACCTTATCGCCGATGTTGAAGCGAACTGAAACAGCCCCAATCTGGGAGGCATTTGGGCTCGGTAAAGGCTTAGTTGACCCTCCGGCGGTTGCCTCTGGGTTTAGTTCTAACGAAACATCAAGGTCACCACGGACCCAAAGCCACACCGCATGGTCAGCCTCGATGACGTCATAGGGCAACCCTTCGTCATTCAGAATGCGAACAGCGTCCTCAAATACGAACGCTGCGTATCGAGCTTCAATTGACGACTCAGGTCGCCCAAGGCTTCGCGCAATGAACTCAATGATCCGAGTGTCCGGCTTTGCGACCTGCGACACCTTAAGTAGCAAAAGAAGATAGCGGTGCAACGCCGGACCCCAACCACGGAGCCGCGTCAACTCAATCTCAAGTGCACTGAGGAACTCGGCCGCATCATCGCTGCTTAAGGTTGCAATCTTGTCGAAGTCACTCTTCGTGTCGAGATTCCAGAGCACCGTGTTGGTGTCCGCCAAGGTCCGAAGACGCTTCGCAACGATGAATACCTGTACTGCCTTGGTCAGGTCCTTGGCGGCGTAGCTCCGATTCTCAAAGAACGTTTCAGCCAACCAAGTGGGAAGATCCTCAACATCGCCAGCCTTCTCCTTCACGAGATTCACGAATTCGCCGATTCCCACTTCGTCGGCATCCGTGATTCCCAGCTTCCGACAAACGCGGGCAATCAACGCCGTAACTGTTGAATACCTGGCTCGGGCTGAGAAGATGCAATCGCACAGCGCGAGCGCGGGGGAACGATAGCCGTCAGGTGTCACCGAGATTCCGGCCGCCGTGACGCCGTTCAAAAGGTTACGAAGGGAGCCGGCAACCATCGCAACGTCATGTTCGAACGATGAGGACTGCTTCGCGTAGAGACCGCTACGGACGGAGACGACGGGAAAGTCGGGGTCGCTGACCATAATCGAAAGCTCGTTGCGGACTGTTGCCTCCACAGCGCCGGGCTGAGTTCGACGCACAGCATCGAAAACGTCCTTCGCAGTCATGTAGTCCGGCTCAGGTCGTAGCACCTGGAGGATTGCTTGCTTAGTGGTAGGTGTCATTGTCCCTCGATTCGTGATAGCAGTTCCTCTATAGATTATCGCTCTACTCGTGACGATAAGTAGAAACTCTCGATTTCTTACGATTTTCTTATAAAAATGAGATCCACTGTTGGAGAGCTCTTCGATGAGAAAGCGCCGCCGCCGACTCGTTGTTAGTTGGCTACTGTAGGGAGATGACCATAAAAACCCGAACGGGTGTGGTCGTCGAGTGGTGTGAGGTCCAAAAGGACCCCAGAGGCGTCGCTAGTCCCGCCTCGCCCACCATCTGGGGTCCGTTTGGACCCGAGTTCAGGTTCAGATCAACTGAGTGAAAAGTGTGGGTTGCAAGTAAGCCCAACAAC
>Ga0208877_1000554_pt1 | contig 10121 bp, 14 predicted proteins | sample CryBogCBH29Jun09_FD_184624 | JGI IMG/M metagenome (GOLD analysis project Ga0208877, IMG submission 184624) | Freshwater microbial communities from Crystal Bog, Wisconsin, USA - CBH29Jun09 (SPAdes) | ecosystem: Environmental > Aquatic > Freshwater > Lake | place: Crystal Bog, Wisconsin, USA...
TTATTAAGCATTACATTCTCCTTCTTTTTATACTACATGCGAGCCAATCAATCTCACGATTGTTTGACCCATCGGGCCACCGAATCAATACAACAACTCGGTGACCCTGTGGATCACACAACCTGCTGACCCCAACCGTCACGGTCTGGGTCAAACAGATCCACTTGCTGGTTAAACAACAAGTGAGCGAAAGACTTCTCAATCTTTCCACTCTCTGCACCGCATGCAGCCAACTGAACAATGTCAAGGTTGGTTTGCTGGTCACGGATGTTACGCTTGAGACTCTTGAACTCAAAGGATGCGCTGTCTAATGCGTTAGGTACAGCGCGAAGATTGAGCTCAGGCACATCAAACTTGAGTACAGGAATAGAGTACTCCAGCTTCCATGTACCACCAGTCTGCTCAGCTTGAATCATCAATGTAGCAAACGCATCGATGACATCAACGACTGCCAGATGCACGTGGTTCAATTCCATGAACTCGTACTTGAAGCAGGCAGCACACTTGATGCCACTCTGGACGGTGCGGAGAGCATCTTTCAATGTTATTAAAGCAGACATACTTGTCTTCTCCTACTATTTGTGGGTGGGTAAAGCCCATTGATTGACCCATTGATAGCCCGAGTTGAGGAGGAAACCCGGACTATCAATGCATCTATCAATAAAGGCAATGCCTTGAGCCTATCCAGCGGGGGACTGGATAGACCCAAGTCATCACTTACAACTTGTAACCAAGAACGCGTTCTTTAATGAACGGCTCCTCGTCAGCAAGCACAATGCCAATCTCTTGGCAGAGAACTTGTGTGATGTCATCGAGGAGACAGATCTCTATCGCTTCCTGGATAGCTTCTTCCATTGAAAAAGAATCGATCTTTAATGTCTCACTCGACTCGTCGTTAACAAGAGTGATCCTGTATCGGTGCATATTATTTCCTTTACTTACTTTAGAGGTTGGTTAGTCCTCGGTTGAACCATAGGTGGCACGAACAAATACTCCTGCTCGTACCACCGAGGGACAATCGATTACTTACTATCTTTACAGCAGCAAGGTGTGAACTCCCCGCCTTCAAGCTCGTAGTACTCACCATCGCAAGCACTGCAGTAATGATCCGCTACAGCTTCGGGGAATGGGTGGAATGGTTCCTCCTGAGCGGATCCCTCTTGAGCAGCTTCTTCATCAAGTTGTTCTTGACGCTCAGCTAATGCCGCTTCCCAAATTTCATCGGGCATCACTCACCACCACAAGTCGTACAGATAAATCTTTCTGGACCAGCTGACCATGAATACTCACAACCATCGCAGACGTTGCCACGACCTGGGCCACCGGGGTGACCGTTCTTGAATTGTTCTCTAAATTCCACAGGGAACAAAGACAAAAACTTAATAAAACAGTCATGGCAGATGGTTACTCCAAGTTCATCGTCATTGTCGCAGAACATCGCGTAACCATCAACAAAGACAATGTGCATACCACCAAAGACATGTTCTAATGAACGTCCACTGCCTACGAGTGGCATATACTGCTTACACATACCACAAGTAACCTTTACTGCTGCCCATCGTGCATCCGAAGTGATTTGTTCGACCTCATTGTCGTACAACTCTTCTTCAGCGGCTTGACGTCGAGCTGCCATTGCATCGTAGTTATCCACTGTTAACTCCTTACTTAGGGGGGGGCAGGACAAGACCCCAATTTATATACTAGTTAGTCCTAATGACCCATCTCTATGAACAAGATAGAGATGAGCCATTACAACCCACTATGTACCACTAGGCACCACTATAAACCACTATGCCTATACAAGTGACAGAAAAGCGATAAGCAATGAACCTAGCATGTGTCTTAACACATGACAGCATTTTTAGCCTAATAGCCTATTAATATACCTAATATAAGCGCGCCCATCAGGTATTATATAAATAGCTTAATAGTATAGTGATAGCATAATGTTTCACGTGAAACATCCTAGTGACGCATCGAATACGCACATGCCCCTTACTCTAGAAAGGGGTAATAGACTTAGCTTATTAGCTTATTACATTAATAGCTTATGTACATAAGAAAATAAGCGGAGCACGTTCTGGTAGGAACCTCATTATAAACTACACAGTTAACGTACTCGATACGCCATTAGAATGTTCTACAATGAATAATTATGAGTATTTATGCAGTACAATGATTAAAGGCACCCCTATAGAGGGGGTAAATACAAATGTTATGCAATTTTAATCACTAACAGTAAGTATTCACCCCCACGTATAGGTTATAGACATGCGAACGTATGTTCGTGTTTCACGTGAAACAGTTTAACACTGACGTGAAACATACTATTTTGTAGGTTTATCTATGGGCTTCTTCTCTTGTGACTTACAAATCACAGAAGTAGGATGTGCCTTATCGCAATTTAGGGCCACACAAATCGTTTGACCCGCCATTAGTACTATCATTTATACCTCTCTTTAGTTATGGGCCGGGTGACCCAGTGAGCCCACGACAATAATCCTTCGTGGACCCACCTGCATCCTCCGGGTGTGCTTACTTCTTGTTCTTGCTGGCCTTGAACTCAGTGAAGAGTCCCATGTCCCGCGTGACCTTACGCTGCTCCGCCTCGTTGCGGATGACAGTGAAGTGAACCCTCGCGGATTCCTTTACGGCCTTCTCACCAATGGTGAAGCCAGCGGGGACAAATGATCCCTTACTCATAGTAACCCTCCTCAGGGTTTATTATTAATTCCATATACCTCTTTGATATATGCCTGTTACTACAGGGTCCCCCACCTAGGTTATAAGCCTAAGAACATCGACATATGTCTGGGGGTGAGTCAGTTTAAGGTAACCCAGTCCTGACTCAAGACTGGAGCTAACTAAGCGTTAGCAGGCTCGGTTGAGGTGGCCTCGGCTTCAGCCTCAGCAGCCTCGAGCTCCGGCTTGAGAGTCTTGAAGACCTCCAAGAAGAGAAGCTGCTGGTGCTCCGAGAGAGCCTCGACCAAGGTCTGGTCCTTGGCGTTGAGGATCTGCTCGTAACGACGGACTACGCCGGTTGCGTAGATGTCGTTGATGACCTGGTCGTAGATGCTGACCAAGCCAAGAGCAACCTGACCTTCCTTGTTGGTGCGGAAGACCTGCTTAGCCGCGTCGACCACGTACAGCTTGTGGGTACGACGAGCACCGTTCTTCTTGTCGAAGGCAGACCACGGACCGTACACGTTGGACGTGACGTAGTGGTTGCGGCGCAGGATCTCGTAGTACGAGCGACCGTTGCTGTCAGTCTTCAGCTCCGAGTTGATCTGGAACTGGAGACGAGACTTACGGGGGCTACCCGGCATGACCATCGCCTGGCTGACGATGGATGCAGGGGTGAGCTTGCCCGTGGTCTTGGTCACGTGGTCACCGTACTTCAGCGACGAGATGTCGAACACGTCGAATGTGCGACCGACGTTGTAGTCGTTCTCCTTCTTCGCGTAGAACACAGCGGAGCCGTACACCTCGCGGAGCTTGATGCCTCCGAGGGTGAGGAGCTGCGTTGCGTCGACGAGCATCTCGTGTTCCGCTGTCGCTTCCGAGGACTCGGCCTGCATGAAGTCGAGGAGCATCTGCTCCAGTTCCTCCTTGCTGATCGAGTTGGTCAGGTTAATGTTGAACTGTGCAGTCATTGACGACACCTTTCAGTATTGTTTATTTGTTTTGCCCCAATCCAGGAGCTTGGTTCCTGTCTCCCGACAGTGATGACGTATGTACCCAGACCTGAGTCTGAGCGTACACCTAGTTGCTGTGTACTTTCACCCTTGAGAGGGTCAGGTGCGGTGTCACCCGCCTGTTTTTGCTTGGGTCGCTAGACCCAGTGAATCACCGAACCCAACTACTGCTCGGTAATCCACCTGCATCTAACGAACTATGAAAACATGCAAATCTTGGTGATCTCCACGCGGTCTGAGTACTCGTAGCCCTCTACCTCGAGGATGAGGTCATCCTCGTCCATTAGCAGGTGCCAGCGACGGAGCATCGAGTCACTGTCCATTGCCCACGAGTTACCCGCAGCAAGCACAGCCCCGAAGGTCTCATTCCTGGGAGCGACCATGATGATGGTTTCCTTCATAGTTATTACCTTTCTTTGTTTGAACTGACTGCCATCGTCAGGCCGTAGGCATCACCCTACGACGACCACAACGTCTCCCGACGTGATGGTTTCGGCGTTTGTTACTGCTCAGCCTTAGCAGATTCGTACTTAGCCTCCACAGCAGCTTCGTAGTCGGCAGCCAAAGCAGCTAAGTACTCAGCCTTAGCAGCGTCGCACTTAGCCCAAGCAGCCTCGTACTTAGCCTGAGCAGCGTAGTGCTCAGCCTCAGCAGCCTCGTACTTAGCCTCAGCAGCTTCGTACTTAGCCTTAGCCTTAGCAGCGTCGTAAGTTGTTACTTCCTTCATTATTTCTCCTAGTTAGGTTGTTTGTTTTGGTACTGCGTACACATAGACAGGGATCGAACCTGACCACACACGTACTTGTGTATACTCACCAGAGCATGGCTTGTGGCACACCTTGGATTGATGACCCACAGAGATATATGGATCACCATGTGTATGCGTGCATGGATACACACAGTCCTTAGATAGTGTGTACACGCTGACACTCCATGTGTTGCGACATTGTTATACGAACTCCATCGTCTGCTGCCTTACTTGTGTTACATGCAGACGAACGTCCAAGAAGTTCATAATCTTTTTTACTCCATGAACGAAGGAGCTAAGTAAGGCGTAAAATAGGATGGTAGGTTTTGACGTTTCCTGAACTACTGGGTTGTAGAGGGATCGACGGAGAGGGGCCTAAACGGGGCTATGGGGCTCTCTAATGGCTTTCTAATGGGTTGCCCTATGGGACCCACTTTACAGCGTAAAAACGCGTTTAAAAAATAGCGGCGGGCTCCCTAGAGCCTTTTGCAATACTAAGTGCACTAAAGTAAGTACACAATCTGTATAGAAATGTAAAAGCCCCTCCACAGGACTTTCCTATAGAGGGGACTTTCACGCATCGAGTACCGGAGTTTCAGGTTTGTTCCGGTACTACTCAGTATACAGGTTGGCAATGTAAAGTCAAACACTTTTTGAAGTAGGGGGTAGCGATTGTTTTTACTATTTCTACAGAGGTTTATACCATGACACAAACTAACGACTGGTCAAAGAGCTACCAGCATTCACTCGGCAACGTAAAAATTGCGGCGTGGTCCGACGACATAAACGAACTAGTTGGGCAAATCGAAGAGACCAATAAGACTAACCAAAAAAATATGATGCAAAATACGCATCAATTGTCTGATGCCTTGAAGCGTGTTAAGCCAGACAACACCCCAGAAGGAATGAAGAACCCCAGCGGGATTTACTGGCCTAAGAGCCAAGAGGAGTTCGAGCAACTCACGAAGCGCAAGGCTCCTCAGACAAACACCAAGTACGACCCTGAAGTCTACAAGCATGTCCGCGACGTCCCACCACTGAAGCCGAAGGAAGCCTCGGTAAAGGTAGCTATGACCCCAGACGAAGCAAATAACCACGCCGAGCACTGGTCAAGAATCGCTCAGCACCACTCAAACCTTGCTAGCCACTTTTCCCGAATGGGCCGTAATGATCTTGCTGATTTCCACGATGGTCACATGCACAATGCATTTAAAGCTTTTAACCATTACAAGAACTTGCACGAGGACTTGAAGAACAACCCTTTGAGCAACCCTCCAAAATCTAATCCCAGAGATCTATAAGCGATCTACAAGTAAAGCCTTATAAATAAAGGACATTCTAACTAATAAGTTAAAAGCCTTGTAAATAAAGGGAAATAGAAATTCGGAATCGGTTCGGTCTTTAGTAGTGCGCGTGGGCCCATTTTAACTTAACTAGGAGTAACTACATGTTTAATAGTAGGCTCGCCACAGCAGATGGCGGCTCATACGATCCAGAGCTTGATGCCAACGGTGACACGGATAGTGCTGTCACTGTTCGGTACGATAGACACACAAACCGTAGTCAACTAGAAGAAGATCCTGAATACGGCACTGGGTACACCGCTCGAGCTGCTAAAGGCGTTGCTAGGGCTGTTCTTAAGGCTACGGCTGCTGCGGGGTTGGCCGAGCCACCAGAGGGTGATGTCTTTTGCCACAAGTGCAACTCATTGAATACTTGTTCTAATCCTCAGCACGATGATGCCAAGGTGAGCGACCGTGATCTTTGTGGCATCATAAAGAATAAGAGAACCGGTGAATGGTCATATAGTCGAGCTAAGTCGAAGCTAGCTAATGTTCGTACATTGGCTGACTATGGCACCGTCCCCTTGGAAACGTTGTCATGGAAAGATGAGCCTAACCAGAACCGTAACATTACATTGCTGGATGGTGTTCTGCGCCCTAGTACTCATATTGGATTCGATCCTAATGGTGACCCTGTTGCCGCAGGTCAATATACGAACACTGACAAGAGCGGAAAGATTAAAACATACATTGCTAATCCTCTTCAGCACCTTGCAACAGCCGTTGCTCTCCGTAAAAGAATCTACAACATGCACCTCTCTGGCGAAGCCAACGAGGGTGGCGTTGATACTAAAGAGTTGTTTAAAGATTTAGCTGATGTAACCCACCTTTTCCATGGCTCTAAGATTACTGATCAGTCTCCCGCCACTGAAGATGATGAAAAAGGTTCATCTTGGCATGGATTACGTGCCGGTGAAGCACCACTTTATGGCGGTGAGCACGTAAACCACTGTGTTCGCAACGTTGCAAAGAACACACAGCCGAGAAGAAGCATGTTTTTTGGAAACAAAAGGCGTTCTGCAATAGCGAATGACATCCACCGCGATGCTAAAACCTCTGATTTTGTCCTTTGTAACTGTCCGACTTGTGCCACTGACCAACACGGCAACGTTTTTAACAGCCTTTGGGACATGCAACACCACAAAAAAGTTGCTTCTAGCTCAAATTCAATGTACAGAAAAGCTTATGCCAGCAAATATGGCTTTGGTAAGGGTAAAAATAGCGTTATTGGTGACCCATCTATCCTTGGACCGGTGGCCATAATGGCTCACCACGTTGGTCACTGGGCTACTGACTCGATCAAACGGCATATTAAGCACTTGTTCCGTCGCCACCAGGGCGAAAAACAAGCAATTGCCAACCACCAGTCAACTGAAAAGTACCGAAGCAGTGGTCCTTTCAACGGATCTACCATTTTTGGTATGGATGCTATGACTGGATTGTATCCAGAAGATCCAAACAGTGATTACACCATTGATTAATGAATGCATTTTTTCGTTCTTATCAAATTCTTATGTAAATAACATTGACAAGATCAAAAAAAATCTCTTATATATATAACTAAGGAAATCATGTCTAACAACCAGTGTGACTGTGAAGTTTGTATCATCAAACAAAAGTATCAAGCTAAAGAAAAAGAGATAGCTACTAACCGTGATTCCTCTTGGTTTAAGGAGAATACTCAAAATATCTACGATCAAGTAGAAAAAGGCTTAGAAGAAAACGTTTCTCTTGGCAAAAACAAGCAAAATATTAAGTTCTATCGCATTTCGCTTACTGAGTATGACAATGTTACCGGTGCTTGCATCGAATATTCTAAAGAAATAAGCAATTATGACTTTGCTTTCCTTTTGGATGAGCTTTTTGAGATAGATTTTGAGATCAACGAAGAAGAATCTGAAGAAAATACGTATGAAGAAGACATTTTAGTCTTTAAAAGCCTTGATGAAGCCATTGATTACCTCAAAAACAAGCATGAGGAGGACCAATGACCATCGAAGAACATTCAACCAACATAACGCATCACTACACGGTCCATTATCCACCTCATCCTGAGCGTGTAAACGACCCTCACTACGTAGATTTCAACCATTTTCGCCAACAAACCAAAGATACAGCACAATGTGCCATCGGTTTGCACCGAAATGACTTCAGTGAATGTGATTCTGAGCATCCTTTGGAGCTTCACCACTCACATGTCGAGTTTTCTTTGCAAAATGGCATTGAACTTAAATGGTTAGAGGCAGATTATCCCGGCATTAGCGACCCAAACAACGTTGGAGCCTGGGTTGAGAGCGCAACGAACCTCGAATGGCTCTGTTTATTCCATCACCGTGGTCATGGCGGCAAACATGTCGCTGCTTACAGTGATTTTGAAGCTGAAAAATATGTTAAAGGATTGATTAAATGAGTAATTGGTATGAACGTTACGCCAATAAAGATTATGAAGATGCTCGTAATGAATATCTTCAAAAATTTATTCGTCCAGGTAAGAAAGATACACCTGAAGCTAAAAAGTTTTACAGAGAAAAAGTGCTTTCTAAGAAACCCAAGCCTGCAGCAAAAGGATCGGCACCTGAAGATGAGCAGCTTAGCTTCGAAGGCATGCCAGAAGCAACCAACAATGGCACTATGTCTTGGGAAGATGCTATGAAAAATCCACACTTTGATGGTCAAGACTGGATGCCCGGTACCAAGGGCCCAAGAATAGTTTAAGGAAAATTATGACAGATCGTATTATAGGTAAACTAGGTAAACTAGATCCAAAACGTCCCGCAGGGCTTCATCAACTTGCTTTCTATCAAGGAAACCCGCTCCCGGTAGCTCCAGATGCTGTTGCGGTACCTAATATAAACAACTGGGGTGTTCTAGGGAATGATACTCATGGGGATTGTACTTTTGCTGGTATTGTTCACGCCAGAATGGCTAACGCTGCTTTTCTGGGAATTACAGAAACCTTCCCCTCCGACGCCGATGTGGTTAACGCGTACCTTTCTTATACGGGAGGAGCAGATGCGGGAGCAGTAGAAGCTGACCTTCTTAAGTTCTGGCAGAATAATGATTTGTTTGGTAGTAAGCTTTCTGCGTTTGCCCCTACTGACCACGCTGATTTGGATGAACTCCGTAGCGTAATTGCTAACTTTGGTCTTGCTTATATTGGTGTGCAATTGCCTGTTACGTTCAGCGATCAATTTAGAAACAACCAACCTTGGGATTTAACAGGTACGCCTGCTGATCAACAAATTGAAGGTGGTCACTGCGTAATACTTGCTGGGTACGATAAAGATTATGTTGAATGTATTACATGGGGTAAAGTGCAGAAGATTACGTGGCGATGGCTTCAAAGCTACATGGAAGAAAGCTGGGCTCTCATTACCCCAGAGATTGTTCAAAAAGGCGTCTATGGTGATATGCGCCTTGAAGACCTTACCGCTGACTTAGGAAAATTATAATGGCTACTATCCCACCAAGACTCAATGAAGTGCTTGAAGAGCAAAACAACAGAGTTCGCATTATTGCTAACACTGGCCCAATGCGTTATAAGACAGGTGGGGTTTTCGCTGGCCTTCTTGTTGAAGCAATGGTTGGAGATGACCGTGTTGGTTACCTTACAGCTGAGAAGCGTGGTAGCACATACGTTATGGATGGCGTTTACGTTGAGCCAGAGTACCGTCAGAATGGCATTGCAACCGATATGGTGCGTAAGGCTCACGAGACTGTTCCTATGACGCCATACATCTTGACTGAGAACCAGGTATACCAGTCAGAGATCGGTAAGAAGATTGCTATCAACGAATACCGAATGGTGACTGCAAGCACGATCGTTACTGCTGGGCCACTTCTTGCAGTACCTGAGTTGCTTGGTGCTGGTGAAGCTATTGCTGGAGCCGGTGAATCTGCTGCTGGTGCAGAAGAAGCCGGTGGCATGGGTAGCATGATGAAGAACATGCCTTCAATGGGTGGTGGATCAAGCAACCAACAATCTGACAACAGCAACGATATCAACAACCAACCATCAACTAGTTCTCAAGATTTTGCTAGTCCTGCTAACCCTGTTATGGGTAGCATCATGCCTCTTGAGACTCACCCGCTGACTCCTACTAAGCCATTTGAAGAACTTCTTGAAGAGAAGTCTGCTGCTCTCAAACTTCCTGGAGAAACGCAAACTAAAAGTGGTTTGATCGTTTCGGGCGAGGAACAAAAACGTCAAGACAAAGAAGACGAAGAAAAAGCAGAAGAGCCTGTCAAGGAACCAAAAGAAGTTGGTAGTTCAGGGGACGCTGGTCCACTTGATGCTTTAAAGAATCTTGACATGAGCGTCGACGTCCCAAGAGT
>Ga0208877_1000574_pt1 | contig 9845 bp, 7 predicted proteins | sample CryBogCBH29Jun09_FD_184624 | JGI IMG/M metagenome (GOLD analysis project Ga0208877, IMG submission 184624) | Freshwater microbial communities from Crystal Bog, Wisconsin, USA - CBH29Jun09 (SPAdes) | ecosystem: Environmental > Aquatic > Freshwater > Lake | place: Crystal Bog, Wisconsin, USA...
AATGTTCATCGCCAGGTCTTGCTTCTCCCACATCACCTTGAGCTCCAACACGGTTCCCCAAGGCGTTGGCATCGTGAGTGGTGGCACCAGCGACGACTTGGCCAGCGCGGTCCACCCCACGAGGATGATTACCGGCAGCGTCGCCTTGGTGACCCACGACCACGAACGTCGACGTCGCTGGACCTCGAGGACTTGTGGAGACTCAAGAACAACTGAGGAGTTGTTCGTTATTGACATGGTCACCACCTTATTTCGCGAATTGACCCCCTGCGAGCTCGTCGAAATCAAACGTTCCAATACTCTTCAGCACAAAACTTTCGGAATCTGACGAAATTCAACCCATGGACAATCCAACCGCCCATTTAAGTCAGTGATTGTCACCAATCAATGCAAACTCTTTGGTGAAAACAGATGTGAGTTTTTCAGCATTTTCTAGCAACCAACGGTGATAAGAAGGCCACTCAGCCGTATTCAATACATCGCAACTAAGGTCGAGACGCACTTGGCTTGCCTTGCGGCCGGGCATTTCCATCCAACTCAGCTCGGAACCAAACGCCTGTTCAATTTCCTCTCGGCGATCTTCAAATGCGTAGTAGATATCCTTACTACCGGTTACGTAGATTCCGCAGGTGAGGCGTTGCTCGGTCTTGCTTACCGTCAGTGTCACGTGCCACTTCGTAGTACCCACGCCAATGTCATACCAGACCTGCGCTCGAGCCTTTCGGAAGCTCAATTTCGAACCAGAATTCGTGCCGTAGTCGCGAAAGGCATCCCAAAAGTCTCTGTAGGTTTCCATCAGTTCGCTGGTCTCCGTGGATGGACCACGCCGATTCTGTGCTTCTCGAACCCACTCATTTGGCTGGCAAACGATAACGAACTTTGGTGCAGCGGGTGAGTTCCCAATTTTCCATAGTTCAATTCTGATTAAGAAAAAATTGACTTTGTCGACCGTATTTTCGTTCAGCCAGTCGATGGCCTGCCGATGTTCTTCGCGTTCAGTCTTGACGACCCAAATAATGTGCTTCGCGTTGACGCCGGAAGCGTACGTGATCAACTTTCCCAAGTGGTCATGGTCCGTTGTTTCGAGCTGATTTTCAATAATGACTTTGTCGCCGGTAGTCGTCTCTTCGGCCAAAATATCGACGTTGTAGCGGCCGACTTGCGCTTCAATGCTGTCGAGTGACAGGTCGAGTCCTATCTCGCTGCCGAGCATTTGCAGGTTCTCGTCTTCGGCCAGCCACTTTGTAAAGTTGTGCGCTTCGTGAAGCCACGTGTCACGGAGTTTTGCTTGCTCTAACTTGCCTAGTTTTTCCATTAGAAAACTGTAACTGTTAGAAACGTTTGGCACCCCGCCATGCCAAGTCAGTCGAGGATTGACTTAGTGCCAAATCAATTGGTCCGATGATGCGCACTCAGCGGATGACGGGAGCCTGAAGATTAAATCTTGCCCAGCGGCGACGTCAGCGCGGGTCCACTTCAGCTGAGCGGACTTTGTCCGACCACGAAAGTCCGTCCCAGTAGCGCTCTTCGAATTTTCCTGAAGGATCTGGGAGCCAGCCTGCTCCCTTTTTTCCCGAAGCAAGGAGTTCTTTGACTGACTTCAATTGATTGGTATTCCTGACCAACGAGGAAATAGTCCAGATAATTCCAGCGGGAAATCCCCACCAGCCCAGGAGGGCAGTCCACAACTGCGCTTTGCGATACTCGTCTTGGTGCTTCTTCAAGTCACCAGTGACTCGGACCGGCGTTCGGTTTGTGTAGATGATGAAACTCGTAACGCGATAGTACGAAACAACCGCGGCCGTGACTGATGGCGCTGGCCAGCTCCCCGAAGCAGTGTCGGTTGTTGTGCCGGACTTTTTCGCGCCGCACCCCGAACAAAATGCTGCGCCCTCCGCCAACTGGTTACCACAACTTGAACAAAACATTTCCCGTCTCCCGAATCAAGTCAAGGCTTCTTTACGACCACGGTTCTCATGATGCGATCGGCAATGGTCTGGCCAGTTGTAAGACCCACGATGTAGCCAATACCAATTGTTATCTCATCAAGAACGTGAAGAAATTGACGCCCCACACCACGGCCTGGTCCGATGACGCTGTGGTCTGTTTCCGACACGAGAAATTGCCCAGTGGCCATGTAGCCAATACTCTGCCCACCGAGACCTTTGATCCAACCAGCCCACACCAGGTAGGCAAGGCCAAGCAATCCAAAGGTAAATACCCCCAAGACAACACCAATGACGTAGTCAATAAATCCTGCGAGGAATCGACTTCCACCATCGGTCAAAGGATATGAAGCAACTACCTGAGGCGCCGGAACGCCAGCACGGCCCATCAATTTGTCAAAAAAATTGTCCTGACCAGATGACGTTCCGCTTGGCCGCGACAGGCTCGTATTCAACGGATTCGGCACGCCGCACTGATTACAGAAACCGAACATGGGCGCATTTTCGTGTCCGGACGGGCAAAACCACGGTCGGAGCGATGCACCGCATGCTGGGCAGTTATTCATACCCTGTTGAACGTCATGCCCGTTTGCGCATTTCATCGAATCACTGACCATTTTCCACAATCTCCTTGCTATTGGAAATCTCAACTAGAGAGGGTTCCAGACAAAATTTAACTAACTGTTCTTCTGTTTCCTTCGAGCGACCAGATTCACAATTGAGGCAGCCAAGTAAAGTCCAGCAGCGATTAAAGCCAATCCTCCGGCTGGGCCAACCGTAGCCGCACCGATTGTGGACACATAATCGTATCCAGCTACATAGTCGCGGCAATAGGAGACGTAGTGATCTGCCCCTACGATCCACAGAACACCAAAGGCAAGGCGAAGCCAATGGCTCCAGGTCGGCCACGTTGCAATCCGTCGAGCGCGAACAGCTAGCAGCAACGAAGCGACTCCGAGACTAATTAGTTCACTGCCGTATTGCGTTGAAGTGAAATTCGCCCCGAGGTGGAACGCGTTAAGTGACGATCCATCTGGCAAATTCACACCACTGGTAAATGCCGCGAGAAGCGCAGCAACAGCCGCTGCAATCGACAAGCCAACAATCCACTTATGTGACGTTTCGCTCCCGCCAACTAGATTCATCGTAGAAAGCCCATTAAATGATGCGGGGGTCTGCGAAGCGTTCTGTGCCACTTTCTCCTGCAAGGTTGTTGCGCTGCCGCAGTTTGCACAAAATGCATTTCCCTGAGTTGCTACGCCGCACTTTTGACAGTACTGACCAGGTCCAGCTGTTGATATCCCGCCACCACATTGTGCACAGAACTTTGTACCGTCAGCATTCAGGTGGCCATTAGTACAAGTTGGCATCGCGCCCCTCTCTATTGATAAATAAACGTAGCACCGTAGTCGAGGACATTTTTGTCATTTTGGTGTCCGCAAAGTGGTCGACACAACTCTCACGCATCTCAAGACCATTGCGAAAACCATCTCAGTCTCGGAAGAGCTCTTCTACCCGCGTGGATAGTCGCGGTACCAACCTTCAGCCTTCGTCGCTGAGTCAATAATTGCCCAAATATAGATGCCAATTACTCCGATAGCACCGATCCCAACTGCAGTCAGAATGATGCTGGCCACTCCAACTCCAAGTCCAATCCAAAATTTGCTCTTGTCTCTGTCGTATGTGTAGAGCCATGTCCAGAAACTCAAAAAAATAGCCAGGAGAACGGCGACGGTCTTTGACTTCGCCGCGCCCAAGGAAGGTGTCGGAGCGTTCGTAATCAGTGCGGGACCTGAAGTCGGAGCCCCACAATTTCCACAAAAGTTGTTAACCGACTGAGTACCGCACTTCACGCAAAATGCCACATTTGCCCCTAGATTCCGTCGTCACTAACTTCGACATGGTCTCTCGCACCCAAAACTGATGGGACATGACCAGTTGCAGACTTTCCTGCAAAGAGCTTCAAATCGCTCGGCTGAATCGGACCCACCTGATCCATTCGAACGAGAATTTCGATTGAGGACCTGGTCGATGCGTCGTAACTTTCGTAGCTGACATTTGGCAGACCGGAGACCAACGAGCTGAATCTCTCGGGACCGACAATTCGACTGGTCACATGACTGTGGCGACCTGCAGCCAAACCGGAGTCACTAAATGCTGACTTACCCAATGCGGTCTCAGCACGAAGCTTGTCTTGAAGCACGTGGCCGAGGAATTCGTCCCATGCTTCGTGATTCGCCTGCTCTGCATCGAAATTACTGTCGCCCGAATTTCCGCCGGCTGCGAATTTCAGTTCGACAACTGGTGGACGAACCTTTTCGACTACCTCGACTTCAACTTCATGAATAAGGGGCAGAATGTTGTTCCGAGCAACCGTCTTCAGCACATCCGGGCTACTGATTCTGTTCAGGAGCAGGGCCCTTGGGCCATTCGGCGAATAGCTCACATCCGAATCGAGCTGTTCAATACCAAATCGGTTGGGGGCAAATCCAAGTTCTTCACGGACGACATCGATTTGAGAATCAAATGTACGTGCCCGCCACCCGCGGACCATGAATCGCTCCGCGGCGAATCTCTCCATCGCAAGCATTTCCGGGCCCGGCTCTTCAAAGGCCTGAGCAATTCTGATTGAAAATGGTAATTCCTGGACTCCAATTTGATCATCACTCATTGCCGTCCACTCATCAGGAATGCTCCAGGGATGATGAATTGAACGCCCCACCAATTCGAGCCAATCCTGTAATTGCGGCTGCACTGCTTGAAGCCGACGAATTTCGGAACGCACCTCTGCTGAATGCTCCGAAATTCGTCTCAGCTTCCAAGACACCATCAATACTGATCGTTCAAACTTTGACCATGCCCTGTAGTAGTCGACCAGAAATGACCACGCCGTTACCGTCAAAAGCAGCAATGCATAGATAGCAATCTTTGCTGCGGTCAGCGAGAACGCCATGTAAATCCAATGAACTATCGCATGGCAAATTCTGTTATGTACGTGTGGGAGCACCAGAAGTAGGAGTGTGATCAAAATTATTGGAGACCACGTCCGGTTCATTTGCTTTGTGAAGCGGGAACGCATTTGGTGCATTTGTCCGCTCGCGGGGATTTCCACGGCCGCAAGCTGAGCATTGAATTCCGCCAAATCAGATTCGGCCCTTGAAATGTGACTTTTCAGCGTAGACAGCACTTGTGTTGAAACTGAATCGGCACACTTTCTCGTCCAGTCCTCAAATATACGAATGTTTGTCGTAGTCTCATCGAGCAGCTTTTTGCTACTAGCAATCTCGTCAGTTAGCTCTGCCGCTTGCGTCTCCAAATTTGAGACTTTCTCTGCGACTTCAGCCTCTTCCTTAGCTTTCGCTTCAGCCTCTTCCTTAGCTTTCGCTTCAGCTTCTTGCTTGGCTTTCGCTTCAGCTTCTTGCTCAGCCTTGGCTTCGGCTTCTTGCTTGGCTTTCGCTTCAGCCTCTTCCTTAGCTTTCGCTTCAGCCTCTTCCTTAGCTTTCGCTTCAGCTTCTTGCTTGGCTTTCGCTTCAGCTTCTTGCTCAGCCTTGGCTTCGGCTTCTTGCTTGGCTTTCGCTTCAGCTTCTTGCTCAGCCTTGGCTTCGGCTTCTTGCTTGGCTTTCGCTTCAGCTTCTTGCTCAGCCTTGGCTTCGGCCTCTTCCTTAGCTTTCGCTTCAGCTTCTTGCTCAGCCTTGGTATCAGTCACAGAATCCTCGTCGACCTTCAGTTGGGTTGGCACCACCACGTCGCTTACAGGCGCTCCGCAACTTGTGCAAAATTTTTGCCCATCATTGATCGCTGCTTGGCACTTGGCACACTTCATTCAGACTCCTTCAATGATTGAATCTCTCGCTCTATCTCGTCTTTCTTTTTAGAGCCGTCTTCGATTTCCACACTCAAGTTGGCGACTAATTCATCCAATTCCGTTCTCAGCGACTGCTGCGATGGACGATCGAAGGCCTGAACCTTTGCTGTCGTCAACAGCGAGCTAATCGCCTCGGGTGCGACCCAGGCGTCGTCAGGATCTTGCAGAAGTGATTTAGCTGATGCGAAAACAGGAACCGGGCCATTCGTCGCCGAAATTCCAAAATCTTCTAAATCAGAACCGTCAACGAGTCCGAAGAGGAGCCTCCGAATGCCCCCCCAGAGACCAGGCTTCGAGAGCTCCGTGTTGTCGCCCAACGCAATTGGAGCGTTCAACGCCTCCCTTGCCTTCTTTTCATCCTCAACAGCTCGCTCGATTGTCTTTAATACAATTCGGTCGCGTCGATCCAGCGACTCGTTTTGGTCAAGCCCAACTTGCACAAGTCCATCATCACCGTGGAAGCGCTTCGTCATTCGGGCGCCGACTTTCTTACGTGCCGACTGCCACATCCAGCCAGGGATAGAGATGAGTTTGTCGAATCCAAATTTCAGGAAATGCACTAACTGCTGGAGCTCAAACCAGCGATACTTCGGTGGCTCTCCTGCCTGTGGAGAATTGCGGTATTGAAGGAACGCATCATCGAGGGCGAAAATATGTTGCACCACCCAATCTCGATACGCGGCCTCTTCGCTCGGGGGAATGATTTGAGTTCCGGGAATCGAAACTCCTAAACGTGCATCAAACAGTGCATCCGTCGATGCCCCGATCGTTCTCAATGTTCGTGCCGCAACACGGCGTGCGAGGGAATCGGCAACAATGGCACCGACAAACGAACGTTCAACGTAGATTTTCCCTGTGACGCCGCCGGCCTGCTCAACATCATCAAATGGTCCGACCTGCATCCCGCTCCACAATGCGCCAATATTCCCAACGTGCAGCATCGAGAACGCAGGGAATTTCGAGTCATCTTCAACAAATGCGTCCGGCGACCATGGGCTCGTGCGGTCTTCAGGTGACGCGATTACGTTGAAGTCCCAATTCGCTGAAAAGAGCCCTGGATCTACATCGACACCTGAAAAGCTTGTGCTCACTACTAAATTGATTTTGACAAACGCCATTGATTTGCGCTGCATGTTCGCGCCCAGGCCCGTGAGAGGCAGGACATTCGCCACGTGGGTTGCAACGTCATTCAACAACTGGTCTCTTGTGGGGCTGAATCCGAATCGTTCGCTGACCGGCTGGATGGCAATGAGGCGTACCGTTTGCCACTCTTTGCTGGCCAGTTCCTGGAAGAGATTGATTTCGGCAGACTCAACCTCACCACCACCGGCCGAGCTCCACAGCTGTGCCTCAAGGGCTGGCGGCCGAGGTGACCGGGATTCGTAACCACTTGAACTCACCACTACAAATTGCTTAAGGATCCCTGCGGCGACCCATTCCGCAATGACCCCACGCAGGGAGTCCGCAAAGTCCGCATTTGGGACTACAACGATTGAGATGTCATCACTTTCCCACTGAGGTGCCATGCCTAAATTCCTGACTCGTCTGGACTCAAGCTCTCAACAAATGCAACGATTTCCGTGAGGGCAGCGAGAATTTCTTCTCGAATTTCCCAAGTAATAATTGGAGGCTGGACGCCCGGACGCACTTCTTGGTTGTAAACACCCATGAATTCGGTCCGCTCCTTCTCGAGGTGTGCAAGCACTTTGGCTTTGCGGGCATCCCACGGATCGGCACTCGTTCCAGCCCGCTGAGGATTAATCGGGTGATTTGCATCAGGTCCAATGCCGTTCAAAATCCACTCTTTGAGTGGTAGCAGGGCCTCACCCAATTCCCTCAACCGTCCGTACGCCTGAAGCGCGTTCAGATTATTTTCCAAGTTCGACATGACAAGCGCTATTGATAAGGAGTAAAGGACTAAGCCTGGATAGTCGGCTGATGATGGATTACTAACGTGAAGCAATGGGTGTGGGAACTCGTAATTATCCTTGCGGTTCCCATAGCCCTGCTTGCCGGACCAAACCTCGAGCTTGGGGCCCAAATTCTGATCCTGCGACAAGTCCAATTGACCCAGCAGTTTTGCCACGTACCAGCCCTTGAGCATCGCCTTCCACACCGAGGATGAAGCAGCAATCGCTTCATTGAGAGGTCGCGCCTTGCGCCAGCGCAGGAAGTCCTCTCGGCCATTGGCGTCGTTACGGTTCTCGAGCCAGGTTCGCCCGATGGGCTCAAGGATTGAATCCATCACGATTGGCTGGTAAGGATTTTGCAGCGAGAAGATGTCAATTCGCCGCACGTTCACCGACGAGTCAAACCAGTCTTCCGACTTTTGGTCATCCCACTCACCTGCGTCAATAAGCACTTCACGGCAGATGTCGTAAGCGCGACTTCCGGGGCCAAACGGAATCTGGCTCAAGGTGATGTCGCTTTGTGCAATGCCACCGTGAACGGCTTGTATCATTGCCGCGTTGAGTTTGATGAGGGGCTTCGACGCCTTCACGGCACCCGCAAACTGTTCCCTGAACTTTGAGAGTCGGCTCAAGAGAAGTGACTGGTCGGCTTGAGTGTCATCCAAATAGTTGCTCAAGGACTCATTGAGGTAGGAATTGAACGCGGTGCCTTCTCGATTGAGCCAGCGATTCGTGCGCTCAAGATAAATTGAGGGGTCGATTGCGATTTCAAATTTCGCTCGCGATGCAGCTTCTCCCTCGCGACGGCAGTCTGAGCGTTGAGGAACCCATCTGGTGTTGATCTGGACAAGACTCCACTTGTCCTTTTCGTCAATTTGCGCTGCCACAACGGGATCTGCGGACCCTACAAGAATTTGAGTTAGTACGACTTGACGAGCATTTCTGCCTTGGGAATCGCCAATTGACGAGTTGAGCACCGTGTCAAATTCCGCCGGATATTGATCGGTGTCGAGCAGAAGAAATTCATTCTTCGCTGGATAGAACTTGGCCGGGATTTGTGTGCTTGAGAATAGTGGCCACGACGAGAAATTGTTCTCGCTTACGCCGCTGTCACCATCGCGCAACGTCACCGCGAGAGCGGAATACGAGTTGTCGAGTGCGCCCCGCAACTCTCCTAGAAAGTTGTCAGCAAAGTCCCTGAGTAACTTCGAAGCGGTCTCGAGCAGGTCCCCTTCAACCCGAAAGCCAAAGCATTGCACGGCCCGGTCGAGTGCCTGCTGCACCATGGGGTGCTGTGGTGGGAGCTTCTCCTGGATTCCTGAGGTAAAGGTTTGGGCAACCAGCGTTTGGCAGTCCGAACCCCACCCCTGGTATCTCGACGCGAGTGAAGCAAGATCAGATGCAGACTTATTGACGGCGTCACTCAATTTTGCAACCAAGGCCGAAGCAACCTGGATTGACCGTTGCGCTGCGTACCGGCCCACGACCTCAATGGCTCGCTTCTGCTGATTCGCTACCCAATCAATCAGTAACTTCTTCCGAGCCTGAGCGTCAGCCTCAACGTTCACTGCAATATCTTGGTTGTAGAAATACGCAATTTTGTTAATCCACGCCTCGACGGTCTGCGTATTCTGCTTATTCAATCCTTGCTGAGATCCCAGTTGGATTTTGCTGCGCAGCTGAGATTGAATCGTGGCCCGATCGGCGTCGGGGCGAATCTGCGGCAACACGTCACTGACGGTTTGACCATCTTCCCGAAGGTTCATGTCTTTGATGAAATCTTCGAAGACTTGATTGGCCGAAATCTCAACGTACTCTTCGCGAGTCTTCAGCGTAAGGTTTGGATCTTCCTTAATAACGGCATCCATCAATGTGTCGAGGGCGCCTTGCGTCAGCCGCTCAGATGCATACTTTCCGAAAATCTCTCGGCCCAGTCCGACTCGACCGAAGCCGAGTGCCGAGAAGGGCGGTGAATCTGTTGTCATCGATCGCAGATGGGAATTGTCGTCCATGTTCATTGCGCCAGTTGAAGCGACAAAGTTGGCAACGGTGTATGCACCGATTTTGCTCTGAACCAATTCGGAAGTCACCCATGTTGAGAGGCCCGCGGCAACCGCCTTGTAC
>Ga0208877_1000585_pt1 | contig 9702 bp, 9 predicted proteins | sample CryBogCBH29Jun09_FD_184624 | JGI IMG/M metagenome (GOLD analysis project Ga0208877, IMG submission 184624) | Freshwater microbial communities from Crystal Bog, Wisconsin, USA - CBH29Jun09 (SPAdes) | ecosystem: Environmental > Aquatic > Freshwater > Lake | place: Crystal Bog, Wisconsin, USA...
ATTGGCGAGATGGCTGCGGAGATGGGATCGGTGGCGCTCGAGGACCTCGTCGAACAACTCGGTGGACTCGCACCTGAGCCTGACGCTCGAGCCATCGACGGCCCCATGGGTCCCTACCTCGTCGAGTCCTTCCACCACGCGGTTGAGAACGGTGCGGGAGGGTGGGTCGACGATGACCTGGCCTTCGTGAAGGACTGGGGCTTCGACCTCAACCGCATCACGGTTCCGGTGACGATCGTCCAAGGGGCGCATGACACCATGGTCCCCTTGGGCCACGGCGAGTGGTTGGCCAGCCACGTTCCAGGTGCCGTTGCCCGCATGGAGTCAACCCATGGGCACATCTCGCTGTGGTCCATGGCGGGAACGTTGCTCACCGATTTGGCGGGCGCGCTTCGAGCGTGACGCTTCGCCTGGAGGCAGTGCGGCAACGTCCCCCTGTGCGGTGCTCAGTCGGTCGTTGAGACGATGAGACCCTCTTGGCGGGCGAGCCGTTCGGCTCGCTGAACAATCGGACAGGGGTACGCCACGAAACCATCGCAGCAGGAGCAGCAGCCAAATTCGTCGGCGGTGTGCTGTGCGGCAATGGCCAGGCGCTCATCGATCGAGGTCCGCACTCGCGGCCGGTTGAGCGTCGGCGGTTCAACGGTGTCCCACTTGTCCTTCGGGAGGAACGTCACGAGTGCCCTGCGCTGGTGGTCGTAGGCCACGTGGTAGGCCGATCCATCGAGCCACACGGTGTACGTCGCCACTCGGATGCTGCGGCGTCCACGGAGGAGTGCCGTCCCGCGCTCAATCGACTTCACCAACCCGTCGTGGAGCTCATCGCTCAGGTGGACGCCGTAGCGCTGGCTGCAGCGAATGGTCGCGTGGTTGCGCAGGGTCAGCGTCCGTTGGTCGCTCGTCTGGTGTCGTCGTCCCATGTCGCCATCCTTCGTATCGATGAATCGGCGGGGAGGGTACTGGATGGGTGTGACGTTCAGATGGTTGAGCGACCACCGTCGAGGTGCAGCAGAGGTCGGTAGAGCTCGGGACGGCGGTCTCGGAAGAACCCAAACGCTCGCCGCTGCTCTTCAATGGCGTCGAGGTCCACGGTGCTGGTCACAACTGCCCTGCTCGTGCGGTCGGCATCGGCCAGGATCTCGCCAGTCTGGTCAGCGATGAACGACGTGCCGTAGAAGGTGATCGAACTCGATCCGAAGACCTCGGTCCCGACGCGGTTGGAGGCCATGACGGGGACCATGTTGGCAGCGGCGTGGCCCTGCATGGTCCGGCGCCAGTGGCCTGAGGATTCGAGCGTTGGATCTTGGGGCTCAGAACCAATGGCGGTTGGGTAGCAGAGGATCTCGGCGCCGAGCAGCGTCATCGCTCTGGCAGCTTCGGGGAACCACTGGTCCCAGCAGATCCCGACGCCGAGGGTGCCGAACGCGGTTTCGGTGGCGACGAATCCGGTGTCTCCGGGGCTGAAGTAGTACTTCTCCTCATACCCCGGTCCATCGGGGATGTGGGACTTGCGGTAGTTCGAGCGAATGGTGCCATCGGCATCGGCGATCGCCACTGAGTTGAAGAACGCTCGACCGGCTCGCTCGAAGTAGGAGATGGGGAGCACCACGCCGAGTTCTCGTGCCAACGCTGCGAAGCGAGCGACCACCGTGGATGCCGACGCCTCCTCAGCCTCGTTGAAGTGTGCAGGATTCTCCTCTTGGCAGAAGTAGTGCCCGGCGAAGAGTTCTTGGAGGAGGATCACCTGTCCGCCAGCAGCTGCGGCGTCGCGAACGATGGCCTCGGCGTCGTCGAGGTCTTGGGCGCGGTTCCCGGAGCAGGATTTCTGGGTCACGGCCAGGGTCACGGTGCGCATGGTGCCTCCACGAGGGGTTCTTGTTGGGTGATGCAGTGCACCCCTCCGCCCAAGGCGAAGAGGGTTCGAGCGTCGACTGGAGTCACGGTTCGACCGGGGAACGCGTCGGCCAAGATGGCGAGTGCTGCGTCGTCGGCGGGGTCGTCGTAGGTGCCGACGATGAGGCCGCCGTTGACGGGGTAGCAGTTGACGTAGCTCCAGTCGCAGATCCGGCCATCGACCTCGAGTCGGCTCGGGCCGACGAGTGGGATTGCCGTGATCCCGGCGGCCTCGAGGAGCGGGGCGACGGTGGCCAAGATCGAGGCGTCAGGGTGCTCGGGGTTGCGCTGGTCGTGCACGAGGGCGGTCGCAGAATCGACGAACTTGACCACCAGATCCACGTGCCCACGCGTCGAGTAGTCGCCGTAGTCACCAGCGAGTCCAGTGGGCAGCCACACCGCTCGGGTGGTGCCGAGGGCATCGTGAATCGTCGCTTCGACCTGGGCGCGATCCCAGCCGGGGTTTCGACCTGGGTCGAGCTGGACGCTCTCGGTGAGCACAATGAGCCCGTCGCCGTTGGTCTCGATACCACCGCCCTCGTTCACGAGGTCAACGGGCACCACGGTGGCGTTGGCCGATCGACCAATGGCGGCGCCGACGGCACGGTCGTGGTTGTAGGCGGCCCACCATTGGGCCCCCCATCCATTGAAGGTCCAGTCGACCGCGACCAGTGCGCCATCGTCGATCACGAAAGTCGGCCCGATGTCTCGTGCCCAGGCATCGTCGAGTGGCTGTTCGAGCAGGGTCACCGAGCTCCCGAACAGCGACTGGGCGTCGGCCACATCGCGGGGATCGACGACCATGGTCACGGGTTCAAACAGAGCAGTGGCGAGGGCAACTGCCCCCCAGGCCGATCGAGCTTGGTCGAGCGGGATCGGGGCGTCGTAGGTGGAGCGGGGGAAGCACATCCACGTGCGGGCGTGCGGTCCCCACTCTGGTGGCATCTGCCTCATGCCATGGTCGCCAAGATCTCGGCCACGATGGCTTCGGTCGTATGGGGGTTGAGGAAGGCGAAGCGGGCACAGGTCTCGCCCTCCCAACCCGTTGGGGTGACGAAGGCAATCTGATCGCGCACCAGTTGCTCAGACCATCGGGCGTAGTCATCAGGTCCCCACCCGAGCCGCCGGAAGAGGACAACGGAGAGTCCCGGTTCTCGAACGAGTTCGACGTGGGGTGCGGCGTCGATCATCTGTGCTGCCCGATGAGCGATGTCGATCGCGGCGTCGACGGCCGCGCCGTAAGCGGCGGTTCCGTGGACCGCGAGGGAGAACCAGATGGGCAATCCCTTCGGTCGCCGCGAGAGTTGGATGGCGTAGTCCGACGGGTTCCACTCGACGTTGCGGTCGTCGTGGAGGATGTCCAAGTAGCTGGCGTGCTGGGTATGCACCGATCGAGCGAGGTGGGGCTGGCGATAGAGAAGGGCGCAGCTGTCGAAGGGGGCGAAGAGCCACTTGTGGGGGTCGACAATGAAGGAGTCGGCGAGTTCAATCCCGTCGTAGGCGGAGCGAATGGTGGGGGAGAACAGCCCGGCGAGCCCATAGGCGCCATCAACGTGGAACCACAAGTCGTTCGCTGTGGCATACGCCCCGATGCCGGCCAAGTCGTCGATAATGCCGGCGTTAGTCGTCCCGGCGGTTGCGGCCACACCGATGACCCGGTCTGGGTGTGGGTCATTGGCAATCGCTGCGGCGAGTGCCTCGGCCGTCAAGCGATGGTCAACAGCGGGCACGTACAGCGGTTCGACGCCGATGATGCGCAGCGCACTGGCAATGGAGGAGTGAGCGTCGCCGGAGAGGGCGATCTTGAGCGGTCCGTCGCCCCCGACGCGGTGCGCCCCGACATCTCGAGCGACGACGAGGGCCGAGAGATTCCCAATGGAACCTCCACCAACGAAGGTGCCACCTGCACCGTCGGGGAGGCCGGCCAACCGCGCGAGGAGTTCCAAAACCTGGTTCTCGGCGGCGACCGCACCAGCGGACTCGAGCCAACTCGCTGCATGGAGTGACGACGCCGAGACCACCATGTCCATGAGGAGCGCGGCCTTGGTGGGGGCTGCGGGGATAAAGGCCAAGAAGCGTTCAGAATCTGCCGAGATCACCCGAGGGGCGAGGACGTTGGTGAAGAGTTCCATGACCGCAGTTGGGTCGTTCCCCTCAGCAGTCAACAGTCCCTCGAGGGCCTGGGCGAAGTCCACGCTCGTTCCGCCGAAGTCGAGTTCGACCGGCTGGAGTTGGAGTCGGTTGCGGCAGTACTCAAGGATCGGTGCGGCGAGGTTGTCATCGAAGCTGAACATGTCGCGAGTCACGTCGCTCGTCCTCTCTCGTCGGCAGCCTTCCACTCACTACGCTACGGCCATGCACGAGCCCTCTCCACACGGCCAAGCGTTCGAGCCAACTTGGCTCACGACCTCGTCCTTCTCGGTGGAGGTCGAGGATCGATCGGTGCCGACGGTCCTGTGGACGCCGACCGACGGTCCTGCCCGAGGACTCATCCTCATTGGACACGGCGCATCAGGGACGAAGACCGAAGGGTACGTCGTCGCCCTCGCCCGAGGCCTTGTCCGCCGAGCCCGGGTTGCAGTGTGCGCCATTGACGGCCCCGTGCACGGTGATCGCCGAGAAGATGGCGCCGTCACGGGCGTCGTCCCGTTCTTGGAGTTCAGTCAACGTTGGGCCAATGACCACCACCTGACCGATGAAGCAGTGGCTGATTGGCGAGGAGTCCTCGACCACATCCTCGGTGTCCTCGGTGACCCAGAACTTCCCGTTGGCTACTGGGGAGTCTCCATGGGAACAATCCTCGGACTCCCCTTCGTGGCCGCTGAGCCACGGATTGGAGCGGCGGTCCTTGGACTCATGGGGCTCACGGGGCCGACGAAGCACCGCTTGGAACGAGATGCCGCAGCACTCACCTGTCCGATTGAGTTCCTCGTCCAGTGGGATGATCAGCTCTTCGATCGCCATTTGGCCTTCAAGCTCTTCGAGGCAATTGGCAGCGACGACAAGCACCTCGTGGCCAGTCCCGGTGCGCACGGCGACGTGCCGACTCGGACCTTCCGGGCATCGGCGGACTTCCTCATCTCGGCGCTCGGCTTAGCTGCAGCGCCCTGAGGTTCTCAGGGTGGTCCACCTCTGTGACCCAACCCAACCTCACTACGATGGGGAAATGACGACGCCGCGCACCATCTGCTACTTCGGTCCCGCGTCAACCTTCACCGAAGAAGCGCTGCGCACCCAAGAGGACCTGGCCGCCTTCACGCACACGCCGGTGGGCTCGATCTCTGATGTCCTCGCCACTGTTGCGAGTGGTGCCTGCGACTTCGGGTTCGTTCCCCTCGAGAACGCCATTGAGGGCACGGTCAACGTGACGCTCGATGGCTTGCTCTTCGACCATGACCTCCGAATCGTCCGAGAGGTCATCTTGGACATCCACCTCCACCTTTTGGCGGCCCCTGGTCAGACCTTGGAGAGCATCGATACGGTGATGTCGTTCCCTCATGCGCTCGCGCAGTGTCGGGCATTCCTCGCCGCCAACCTGCCCGGCGTGATGACGGTGCCGGCCGAATCAACCGCCGATGCCGCTCGTTTCGTGAGTGAAGAAGCACAGTACGTCTCGTCCACTGCGGTCATCGCATCGAAGTTGGCCGGGGAGACCTACGGCCTCGTCACCGTGGCCGAGGCCATTGAGGACCATCCCGACAACCAGACGCGCTTCGTCCTCGTGGCCCGAAACGGCGTGCCCGCACCGACTGGACACGACCGGACCGCGATCGTCTGTTTCCAAGACGCCGATCGTCCCGGTTCGCTCTATGGCATCTTGGGGCAGTTCGCCGCTCGGGGGATTAACTTGACCAAACTCGAGTCTCGCCCGACCAAGCAAGGCTTGGGCGAGTACTGCTTCATCGTGGAGTTCGACGGCCACCTCGCCGACCCGGTGATCGCTGACTGCCTTACCGATCTGGCGGCCACCGTTGCCCGGGTGAAGTTTCTCGGGTCCTACCCCGTCGCTGGTCTCGCTGCCGCGTCGTCACGGGCAGAAGCGTCCGCAGCCCGCAGCGACGCCCGCCAGTGGGTCGACGGCCTGCTCGCAGAACGCCTGGAGATCTGACCGTGGCCGGGGCTGGTCGAGGAGGGAAGAAGGATCCCGTCACCTGGGCGATCCCGCTGTTCTTCCTCTCCATGGCGATCGAGTACCGCCACAACAAGAAGAAGGCAGCCACGAACGGCACGTCGGGGGGAACCTACGAACGCCGAGACACCGCGGCGAGTCTGACGATGGGCACGTTGTCGACCATCGCCCCACTAGTGCTGCCACGACTGCTGCGGCCCATCACCCCGGGACGCGGCCGCTACGCCACCCACGTCATCGGCGCCACCGCTGTAGCTGCCGCAGCGGCCACACTCGCCGATCGAGTGAGCGCCACGAAGCGTCGTCGTGGGGACGACCCCTCGCCGGCAGCCGAGCGCATTGCTTCGGTTGCGGGAACTGCGGCGACGAGCGCAGGGCTCGTATCGGTGGCAACGGGATGGGCGGCACTCACCTCCATCGACCGGCTGTGGCGACGTCGGCTGTTCACCTTGGGTTCTGGCCCCTTGGCGTGGGCCGTTGCGCTGCTCGGGTGGGACTTCATCTACTACTGGAACCACCGGTCCATGCACGAGCGCCGGTTCTTGTGGTCAGTGCACGTCGTGCACCACTCGAGTGAGCACTACAACCTCTCGACCGCGCTCCGCCAGACCGTCTCGGACACCTTCGGTGTCTTCATCCCCTACTCCGCACTCTGCCTCCTCGGCGTCTCACCCGAGCTGGTGTTGGCCTCTCGAGGGATCAACCTGATCTACCAGTACTGGATCCATACCGAAGCCATTGACCGCCTCGGGCGAGCTGAAACAGTGCTCAACTCACCTGCTGCGCACCGGGTGCACCACGGCGTGAACCCGCAGTACATCGACCGTAACCACGGCGGAATCTTGATCACCTGGGACCGAATCTTCGGGACGTTCACCGAAGAGGAGGAGCCGCCCACCTACGGCCTCACCGAGAACATCTCCTCGTTCTCCCCGTGGGTGATCGCCACTCACGAGTACCGCACCATGCTCGGTGACCTCTCCATGGCGCGGTCGTGGTCGGATCGACTGGGCTTCCTGCTGAAGGGCCCAGGATGGGCCAAGCGCCGACGGCGTGAACTCGACGCCCGAGCGTTGGCATCTGCTGGTTGAGGAACAGGCGAGGGGTGCCCTCGAGGAGCCACTCGAGGAATTTCCTCGTTCAATGACCTCTGGGCGTAACCGCGCCAGTGAGGAATGCAACGATCCCATACAGCGGGATATTGGTCAGCGCTGATTGCTCGCGGTAGTCGGCGAGGGAGAACCGCCAGGCTGCTTCGGGCTCGAACTGGTTGACGTAGCTCTGGAGGCTCTTGGACTTGAGGTTCGCCGCTGCCTTAACCTCAATGGGGATGAGCGCGCCGTGCGCTTCGATCGCGAAGTCGACCTCCGCTGACCCCGAGGCTGGCTTCCAGTACATCGGGAGTGTGGTGCGAGTGGCGAGGATCTGCTGGAGCACGTACTGCTCGGTGAGCGCGCCTTTGAATTCTTCGAAGATTCCCGTACCGTGGACGACGACCGAGGCATCGAGATCGGCCATGGCGCCGAGGAGCCCGACGTCGAGGAGGTAGAGCTTGAAGATCGATGGGTCCTCGTAGGAGCGGACGGGATGTCCTGGTTTCGTGAAGCGACTCACCTTGCGGATGAGGCCTGCGTCGCTGAGCCACTGGATTGCCGAATCGAATTCCCGAGCACGTGCCCCCTGGCGGACGTGACCCAAGATGAAGCGGGCATTCTCTTTGGCCAGTTGCCCAGGAATGCTGGCCCACACCTCGGCAATGCGGCGGCTGGTGGTCGCGTTGGCGTACTTGGCGAAGTCCTGGACGTATCCAGTGATGATGGATCGCTGGATGGACCGAACCTCGGAGAGCGGAGCACCGAGGCTGAAGCGGTGGACGGCTTCGGGCATTCCACCGATGAAGAGGTACTGGCGGAGGAGCTCGGTGAGTCGCTCCGCGAATGGCGCGATCAGGCTCCAGTCCAATGAGGAGAGCGCAGCATCGAGGTGCTCTTCACCAATGCCACGGAGGAATTCGCTGAAGTCGAGCGGTTGGAGGTCGAGGAAATCGACCTTGCCGACCGGGAAGGACTGATCGGATCGGAGCGCCACGCCGAGGAGCGAGCCCGCAACGGCGATGTGGAGATCTGGCTGCTCTTCGGCGAAGTACTTGAGCGCCGTGAGGGCTCGAGGAGCATCTTGGACTTCGTCGATGACGATCAGCGTCGATGCTTGGGTGATGGTGGTCCGCGTGGCAATCGACAGGGCCCGGAGGATCCGAGAGGGATCGAGGTCTCCGTCGAAGATCGAGCGGACCGAGGCGTCCCGTTCGCAGTTGACGTAGACCGTCGTGTCGAATGTGCGGCGTCCGAACTCCTTCAGGAGCCACGTCTTACCAACTTGGCGCGCACCGCGCACGACGAGTGGTTTGCGATTCGGGTCGGATTTCCATTCGAGCAGTGTGGTGAGCGCCCTGCGATCCATACCTCAATTCTAGCAGGATACACATTTTTCCCACGAATAATGTGTAAATTTACACATTATTCCAACGAATAGTGTGTATGTACGGGGAATCTGGGGGTTGGTAGCGTGGGCTCCATGGTTCATGGCCACCTGCAGAGCAGCGACGCATGACGCAAGCTCCGCCTCCACCACCTCCCCCCTCGGCGAATGGTCAAGCACCGAGGACTGCAGCCGAAACGTCACCGCGATTCATCGTGATGGTTGGCCTCATCGTTCTGGTCATCGGGGGAGCACTGCTGGCATGGGGACTCTCCAAAGACGCTCAACGGAGAGATCTCGCTGCCCACGGTGTTGCGGTCACCTACCACCTCACCACCTGTGACGCGGGGTTGAAGGGCGGCCTCACCTGCCGTGGCTCCTTCAGGTTCAACGGCGTGATCTATCGAGAATCGCTCTCGGGAGTTCTCGACTCGCCGCCGGATGGGTCGATGGTCGCCGCGCTCGTCGATCCCGCCCATCCAGGGACGTCGGTGTGGACGGTCGCCGCCGTTAGGGGCCCAGATGCCTCGGTTTCCTCAGAAACGGTGGGTGGTGTGGCCGCACTGGTGGTGGGACTCTGCATCGTGGTCTTCGGCCTGCGCCGCAAGCGGAGCAGTCAACGACCCTCTGCGTAGAAAGCACACGGCAGGCTAGGTCACGTCGAGGCGTGGAAGAGCCCCGCGACGACGAGGCAACAACTTGGCGGAACGGGAGGGATTCGAACCCTCGGGAGGCGTGAACCCCCAACAGTTTTCAAGACTGTCGCATTCGTCCGCTCTGCCACCGTTCCGAGTACAACCCTACTCGGCGAGCGATCTGCGCTCTGCTAGCTGTTCTTCATGTTCTTGCGCAGCCGTCCACGAGTGTTCTGGTCGAGGACGATCTTGCGGAGGCGGACGACCTTCGGCGTGGCTTCCACGCACTCATCATCGGCGATGAACTCAAGCGCCTGTTCGAGCGACATGAGCGTCGCTGGGGTCAGGCGTTCGAAGTTGTCCGCAGCAGCAGAACGCATGTTGGTGAGCTGCTTCTCCTTGGTTGGGTTGACGTCCATCTCTTCCGAGCGGGCGTTCTCGCCGACGACCATGCCTTCGTAGACCTCGGTCTGGGGTCCGACGAAGAGGGTGCCACGGTCTTGGAGGCCGGTGAGGGCGAAGTTGGTGGTCACCCCACGGCGGTCGGCCACGAGCGATCCGTTGCGA
>Ga0208877_1000599_pt1 | contig 9560 bp, 12 predicted proteins | sample CryBogCBH29Jun09_FD_184624 | JGI IMG/M metagenome (GOLD analysis project Ga0208877, IMG submission 184624) | Freshwater microbial communities from Crystal Bog, Wisconsin, USA - CBH29Jun09 (SPAdes) | ecosystem: Environmental > Aquatic > Freshwater > Lake | place: Crystal Bog, Wisconsin, USA...
GCCCAAACGGCAAGATCATTGTTATAACTAAGTTCCGTATTTCTAAATACTGTCGGTTTTTTTCCAAATACTTCCCAGATTTTATCTCGGTGCATTTGTACTTGATTATTAAATTCAGCGAGTGAATAAAAGAAAGCGAGTGAATGATGATAGGTCTCACCAACTATTTCAACTTTATCCGTTGCAACAAGCTCCTTAAAACTTTCCAATGTAAGCGGTGACCATTTCTCGAGTTGTTCAATAAGGGTACCAGTGATGGATAAACTGATTTTGAACTCAGGGTGCTGTTGAATCAGTTCTAAGAGTTTTCGATTCGTCGGAATATAAGATTTTTGTATCACTTTGTCTAATACTGCGCGGTTATTAGCTCGCATGTCATTAGGTTCATCAAAATAATTCTTATTTTCACCGATGTCAAAAGTAGAAAAATGACCTATTCGAAACGGCTGGTGCGCGTGTAAGTACAGTACTATGGCACGCTTAGTCACCCGCTTACTCCTCGAACTGCTTTTGCGTAAATTTCTTCTAGTTGATTGGCAGCTTTGGACCAATTCATTGACTCATATTCTTTACTTCCATTTACTATGAGCTCGTTTTTAAGACTTTGGTTTTGTAGCACTGCAAGCATCTGATTGGCCATTTCATTAACATCCCAAAAATCTACTTTAAGTGCATTTTTCAAAACTTCGGAAACACCCGATTGTTTTGATATGAGAACTGGGACACCGAGCGCGACTGCTTCAAGTGGAGTTAAGCCAAATGGCTCTGATACAGATGGCATCACAAAAAGATCAGCAATGGTATATGCATCACGCCACCGTTTCCCCCTTTGAAACCCAGCAAACATAACATTTCTCGAAATGCCAAGTTCAGCCGCGAGCAGTAAAAGCTCCGTCTCTTGTTCGCCATTCCCTACAAAAAGTAGAATAGCTTTTGGTTCTATATCAGTAACAAGCTTAAATGCATGCAAAAGGTTAATCAGATTTTTTTGAATAGTCAGTCGACCGATACTAGATATGACCTTATACCCATGATTTTTGAGCGCTGCAAGGTATTTGTATGAATTGAGTTCGCTCAAATTCACTTCATCTATTTTGCCAATACTATTATGAATCACTTCTATTTTATCTGCTGGAATTGCATAGTCGGCTATGATGATGTTTTTAGTATGCTGACTGACTGCAACTATTTTATCTGCCATAAGCATAGATTCTTGTTCTATTTCTCGTGCCAAGGGATTGCCGTAATTTCCACCCGATCGATCACTTTCAACAGAGTGTACGTGTAGAATAAGCGGCTTTCCTGTTTTTTGCTTAAGGAGTACCCCCGCTTTAAAGGTTAACCAGTCATGAGCATGAATAATATCAAACGATTCATAGCCGGTAAGCTGTGCTGCTGCTTGCTCGTAAAGTTTTTGTTGGTCGAATATCGAAAGCCACTGCTCATTACCTTGCGTATCAATATACTTAAAACTATCGTAAGCAATACCACTTATACGAAGACTCCCAGCAGAGTGCGAAAGCGCAGCCCGCACTTTCATAAAGTCAATGGAGTGAACCTCGTTATATGGAAGCACGAATTCAATATCTATATCTTTAACAGACAATGCTTCACAAAGCTGATAGCAAGCAACACCCAAACCCCCACTATTGTGAGGTGGTAGCTCCCAGCCCAGCATTAAAATTTTCATTGTATTTTTTTGGTGCCCTTTTACTCTTTATTTACGCTTATGATTATAGCCTCAAAGATAGGTTGTCGCAACCTTTTTTAGCAACTAAATCTCAATATTTTGGTAGATTATTTTACGAGCTGCGCGAAAACAATGACACGTTTATCGTACTGGTAGGTTCCCTTATTTACTGTACCGGAACAAGTGATCAAATTCAGTCCAGGAATTTTACTATTCACCGGATTTAAGAGCGCACTCATATCAACATTAGCAAGTGGATAGGTTTTGACGCTTACGACGGAATAATTTAATTTCGTGCCATCACCTCTTTGTATTTGTACGATCGTACCTGGCTTAAGGCCACTGATACCTGAAAAAATTCCCTTTGTCTGCCACGTACCAAAGTGGCCATCAATAACCGTTGCGCCGGCTTGACCTGGCTTACTACTTTGGTTAAACCATCCTGTATTATAGATTGAATTTGGCGTATCAATTTGATTGTTCTTTGTCAGCCCAACTGGTTGCACAATCGCCTTAACATTAATCGATGGTATAAAAATATATCGTGGTAAGGAAGCGGCGACGGTATATTTTTGAAAATCGCTTTCACTCAGTTTTTTAGTTGTCGGTAAAGTAATACCCTCGGATGAAGCTATTTTTATAATTTTTTCGTTTTGCTTTTGCTGCGTAAATGCTATCGCTACACCAGTTATGATTAGACCAAATCCAATAGCGATCATCACATAAGGAATATACTTCTTAACTCTCATCACTACTTAGTATATCTTCGAACGAATTCTGCTACAACAAAGATCATGAGAGCTGCAGAGAAATATTCAAGTAAAGTTTGAGCACTATTTATCTGAATAGTTCCTGTGCCAGTATTGGGCGGCAGAATAGCACTTACTCCTGGACCACTTATCATCCTTATAACACCATTCGCTGGTTGAAAATTATCTAGAGCTCCTCCATCAGTAACTTGGTAAACGACTTTCAGCACTGGTTGACCTGCAATGGTTATATTGCTTAGTGTAGCGCCAGGAATCGTCGTGTAAGTGCTTGCGCCGTCCCAATTGCGCATTACTAATTTAGAAACATCAAAACTACCATAAAAATATTCCGTTATAGTGGCAGTCGCTCCTGGTGCGCAGAACGTAGTAAATCCAATTAGACCAGCTGGATAATCATAAGTGATGTCCTTGCCGTTGCCACTCGCTTCTCCACCGACTTGGACGTTATAACTTACTGCACAGCTTGATTCGAGTACAACATATTTTCCAGTAGTTGGATCGACCTGGGAGATTACATTTGCTTGATACGAGTCTTGCATGCCATCATTATTTGCATCCCCATTATTGGGCACTGCTGGATCGATAAAGGCAGCCTCATTCTTGAGAATTGGGTAGGATGCATTCTGTTGCCAAATTGTTGTAAAGTCCCAGTTTGATAAAGGACCATTAGTGGTATTATTTTTGAAAAAATTAGGGTATGAATTACCGTAATTCTCTTGAGCACAAGCTGGAGCTATTATACTAAAGTCAGATCCAACACAATTAGCGGGCCCTTTACTCTGATCAAAATAATCATTAACTAGAGGAGTGGAGTTATACCTTTGTCCTATGACAGCACCTACATTTGCTCCTGTGCCAGAAATTGTTGCTGCCGCAAAAGAGTTTTCGAGCCTACCTCCATTCGTACCATCCAAGCCAATAAGACCACCTGCACCGTTTATACCAGCCGCGCTGAATGTAACCGTCGAGTAAACATTAGTTATAGAGCCGCCCGAAAAATTTGAACCCACGATACCACCTATACTATAGCCCCCAGAGGGAGGATATATCGTCCCGGTAGTATAACTATTAGTAATACTACTAGCAGAATCAAAAATAAGGCCCGCAATACCACCCGTATAGCTATCCGTATCTGTCCCAGATAAATTTCCAGAAAAAGAGCTTTCAGCTATAGTGTCATTATTATAAATAATACCTACCAAACCCCCCAGATAACCATATGAGTTAGAATTAATGGTTTGATTGGAATGAACATTAGTCAATGTTGTATTTTGAGCAAAGCCAACAACACCACCTACATACGGGTTCAGTGGGCTTATTGATAGGGTTCCACCCTCTAACTTTAAGTTTTTAATTACTGCACCGTCGGTGGCGCCAAATAAACCTATCGCAAATGATCCATCAGCAGGAACTAAATTTAGTATTGTGTGACTTCCGCCGTCTAATTGCCCACTAAACTTTGCTGCTAAATTTCCTACAGCTCTAAAATTAAATCCACTACAATCTACATTGGATACCAACGTGTAGTAACCTGTAAGGTTTTGATTCATGTCTTGAAGCTCTTGACATGAACTAATTAGATACGGGTCGTGCGAAGTCCCCATTCCATAGCCCGAATAGGCGAAAGCGAGTGATGGGGAAAAAAGAGAAGAAATTAACCCAAAGCTAGTTACTACTGTTAATACAAATTTACCAGGTCTAATTTGTTTCATTTTTTTCTCCCAAAAAAAGTTCTAATAAAATAATACCATAAGCACTGAATAATAGTGCTGAAGTTTCTGATATATCTATGCTACAATTGCATTTATAAATTTTTTCTTAAATGTACCAAATTAGTAATTACATCAATAAGGGGTCTACACATTCATGAAATTATCGACTGGAGTGGTTCACGAAATCCCTGATGATATGCTTAAGGTGCTATCATCGGATGAGTCGGCAATTGAGCGATGGGAAGATTTAACCCCGCTTGCTCGCAATGAATGGATATGTTGGGTAGTCTCAACAAAAAAACCTGAGACAAGAAATAATCACATCGAACGAACGGAGACAGAACTTTTGATGGGCAAGCGTCGCCCTTGTTGTTGGGCGGGATGCCCACATCGAAATAAATAAATTATTCTATATGGTGTCGTTTTTCGTATTCTACGACAATTATTGTTCCTAGAAATGCGCCGAGACATAGCGGTATCAAATATAATTTTTGGTGAACGTAACTCACTACACCAATTGCACCTAACAAGTAGACAAAAATACTCATTGTACCCGCAAGCATTGTTTTATGCTTTGTGAGTGAAAAGGTATAAATTGCATAAACTGCATCAAGCAACATTGCGACTAAAAATAACATCACTGCATAAAGAAAACTAAAGTGCATACGATTCAATTATAACTGAAATTAGTTTTATTTACTTGATGTCTTTTTTTGAAAAAAAATATTTGAAAACTATTTTATAATTTTTATAAAGCGTGGCTGCACAAAGCAGGGTCTACTCAAACCCCACGTCGGCAGCTAGTAAGTGAACTACTTGATAGGTATTCAAGCCTTGAAAGCGCGCTTCGTATGTTTCGGGGGTTTCGTTTTGTCGCCGTCAATCCTAAAATAGCGCTGGTTTTATAAGTGTTACTTCGTACTTTGTTTAATATGCCTAGTGGTAGTCAAACTCTAGTTTAGTAGTTCGGTCGGGTGTAGAATATACGAAAAGAAGTTCTGCGTAATAGTGAGGGCATATGGGCAATATATTCGAAACAATTAAGATTCTAAGTCTATCAAGTAAAGTAGGTAGCCATGGAACGCTTCGGGGAGCCGACGGCGTAGATGTAGATTGTATAGCCGAAGCATTTAGTATGCGTAAACGTACGGCTACTGTTAGTTGTGAGATAGATGGGCAGAAGTACCGTATAGACCTAGCGCTAAAACCAGAAGGTCATGACGAAACAGACGGGGAACCAACGAGTTACCCTGAGGCAGTCTATACAGTATCGGGTAAATTAGTTTACCTTATGCAGTAGCAGCCGACTTTAATCAGGCTTGTACTAGTTTTTTAGCTGACTTAGTCTTACTAGCTTCTTTTAGCGCATTTAGTTCCAGTGTAAGCTCACGGTACTTTTCTACTTGCTCTTGGTACATACTCCATGAACTAGCTTTGTCTTCATTAAAGTAGTATTCACCTTTTGATTCATCAATACGAGGCTCAAACGGTACGTCAAGCTCGTATTGCGACCTTATCGTTGCAATGTTTTGCGGTCGGTAACCTTCATACTCTACTTTCTTTTCTTCATAGTCCTTCTTGTTCTCGTCAAGGCATTTCTTTTGATATTTAAGCCGTTCTTTTAGGTTAGCAATAACCTCAGACTTAGTCTTAACGACTTTGTTAAAGTTAGTGCTAAGTACCTTAGTCGTGCCAATCATTTGGTACTCGTCTTTGTACATACTTGTCGGCGGTCGAAGCAATCCAATCTCGTCCTCGGCGATTGCAATCTTCCATATAAGCTCATCTCCTAAGTGTCTAAAGTACGCCATATCTGCTTGCTGTTGCTTGCGATATTCAGGTGAGTTAAGCATTTGCTGCTGCGCGATAGTGGCATTATTTACTGCATTAGTTACCGTACTACGGTTAATGGCTCTCACTATCAAGATACCTACAATGACGACCGCGAGTATTAGCCAAAACATAATAATCTAATAATAACTTATTAGGTCAAGCACTTCTACTTGTTAATGTGTTTCAGAATGAAATAAAGTATCAGACTTCCTGCAACGAAAATAACTATTCCAGTAATAACTTTTATTAGCCATTGCTTAAAGCTCTTACCGTGTTTGGTAATACGACCTCTAAGTCTTCCAACTATACCGCCATCATCTGTGACTAAGGCGTAAGTTCCATAAGCGTCTGCGTGTTCAGTCGCTTCACCCCTACCGAATATTTTAATTTTCAATTGATAGGCTTTTCGCTTAATGTTTAGAGCCATAATTAGCGCTCAATCTCTGATTTAATTTGCTGTTCGGCTACTTGTACCAGCTTCTTTTCTTTAGCTGCTTCATAGGCCTGTTGTGCTGTATAACCAATGTAAATTATCAGTAATGCTATTAGCGTATATTGATAAGTCTTAAATGAAATGTGAACCTCGTTTAGCAGCTGCGAACTTAACATAAATATCGGGAAGACTAATAATCCGAAAACTACGTTTACTAAACTAGCTAGCACGATGTATTTAGTCCAACCATACCAGTTATAAGTAGCTACCCGTTTTTCATAGTCATCGACGGCGTGCTGCCTAACTTTCTCAAAGTCTTTTACTCTGCTGTTATTGTCGTTTGATAGCTCTAGGGCTATATTTCTAGCAGTCCAGAAGTCGGCTTCCGCTTGTTTAAGATTAGGTAGGTTTGAGGATTCTTTATCAAGCTCAACCTTACGAACTAAAAATATAAAAATACCATTTGCAATAAGCAAGATTGAACCCCACCAAAATAGTGATGGGTGAACAATGCCACCCGTGACAGCCTTATCGGAGCCAACTGATATCGATATTCCACCGACCGCAAAACAAACAGCTGTAATAGCAACGTACCACTCACTAATCTGTGACTTTAGAAACTTCATCGTATCTAGATAAAGTTTGCCGAGTTCGTCCTTTAGCTCGTCAAAGTTCTTGGCGTCTGCTAGGTATTTATTCCTGTCCTTATCACTAATACTCATTGAAGGTATATTAACAGACCTCTGTGCGACGGTTAAGGGGCTATTCATGTTGTTCTTAGTATTGGTAAAATATAGTTAGGTAAATATCAAATGTCTGCAACGATTAAAACTAAATAACGATTCATTGAACTCCTTGCCGAAAACGTGAGCTTCGATAAAATAGCCCTCAAACTCAACGTTAGTAAGACCACTTTAATAGCATGGACAATTGGTTCTTAGTCAAAACTTTTACGGATGAGGATATAGTTGTTTCAGCAATAGAAGATTTGCTAGCAAGTGAGAATATAGACTCATGAGTTACAATCCGAAATGGTTATCATTCGGATAATTGGCGATTTTTCAATTCTATTATCAAAATAGATTCATAATCTAAAATATTTTCAGAATCATTCAATATCAGACTATAATACAAATATGAAGCAAAAAATAATTGAAGCGAAAAACCTAACTAAGTCTTATGGCAATCATACAGTTGTTAAAGGAATTAATTTTTCAGTTTATAAAGGTCAAATTTTTGCATTTTTAGGACCGAACGGTGCAGGTAAAAGTACAACTATAAAAATGCTAACAACCCTCCTTAAACCGACTAGTGGAGAAATAACCATCGATGGCAATAATGTTATCAATGAGAAAAATGAAGCTAGATTTGCTTTCGGAATAGTTTTTCGGACCCAAGCTTGGATGATGAATTAACTGCCATGGAAAATATGGAACTACATGCAGTTCTATATCATCTGTCTAAAAAACAAAGACTCCAAAGAACCGAGGAGCTATTAAAGCTCGTTGAACTTTGGGATAGGAAAGATAGTTTAGTTAAAACATTCTCAGGAGGAATGAAAAGGAGACTTGAAATTGCGAGGGGTCTACTGCATCACCCAAAAGTTTTATTTCTTGATGAACCAACTCTTGGCTTAGACACTCAGACACGTAATTTACTCTGGGATTATGTTAAAAAACTTAACAAAACCGAGGACACTACGATTTTTTTCACTACTCATTATCTTGAAGAAGCAGAAGAAATTGCCCAAGAAATAAATATAATCGATGATGGTAATATAATTGCAAAAGGATCAGTCCATGAACTTATGAAACTAACCGAAACAAATGATCTTGAGCAAGCATATCTAAAACTAACTGGCAAAAACATAAGAGAAGAAAAAGTTGATCCAGCGGAAGCATGGAAGATGAGAGCTCGATCTAGGAGGATGAATTGATGGACATATACATTCTATGGTTAAGACAAATTAGACGATATACTCGTTCAAAATCTAGAATAATTGGTGCGGTCGGCCAACCACTCTTATTTCTTTTGGCACTTGGGTATGGCATAGGATCTTTATACAAAAGAGCTGGAGGAGGTAATTATATAGAATTTTTAGTGCCAGGAATTATTATCCAAACTATACTTTTCGGAGCCATATTTTGGGGTATTAATATTATATGGGATAAACAATTTGGGTTTCTCAAAGAAACACTTGTGGCTCCGGTTAGTCGCCTAAGGATTCTAATCGGTAGTGCGCTTGGAGGAGCAACAACGACATTGATTCAGGCGTTACTTGTTTTCTTTCTATCAATGCTCTTAGGATTCAGGCCGTATAATTGGGCTCTTACCGTACCTGCTCTTTTTATTATTGCGGTATTTGCTTTTGCAATAACATGTTTTGGCGCAGGACTCGCAGCAAGGGTTAATGATTTTCAAGGGTTTCAGGCTATTAATCAGTTCCTCATTTTTCCGTTATTTTTTCTTTCAGGTGCTCTCTTCCCTATCCAGGGCTTTCCAAAAGCACTTCGAATCATTGCTTCAGTAAATCCAGTCTCCTACGCTGTTGATGCTCTAAGACACATTTTAATCAATCAGGGACATTTTAATTTAACTGTTGATTTACTTGTAATACTACTCACTCTTATAGTCTTAACTATATTTGGTGTTAATAGCTTTGAAAAAATTGAAACATAAAATTTCAATCTACAAATCGTAATAACTTCATGAAATACAAATTCAGATATTTCTTAGACAAAAATAATTTGAAGATGATACTTCTGTCAACCAATAATGTTGCCCCAAATGATTTGTAATTAGTGTGTTTTTATATTTAGGTCATATTAAGATCTATTCAATTCTGACTGGTGCTGGCAAAACTTAATTTATATTATTCGTTTAGATTCATTACAGAATTTATATAAAAAGCTGATTGAATACTGCTTGCAAATCATTACTGGGGGTGAGGTATTCGAACATTTATGATAACAGTGTAGACATTGACTTGTTTACAGTAAACAGTTTAGTGTAAACTATAAGCATGATTGAAAATACACTACAAGAGCTAATAGACTTTTTGGAAAAAGAGCCCGGATCAAGGCCCAAGGTGATTGCTGAGGAACTAGGGATAAGTCGTCAAT
>Ga0208877_1000603_pt1 | contig 9486 bp, 9 predicted proteins | sample CryBogCBH29Jun09_FD_184624 | JGI IMG/M metagenome (GOLD analysis project Ga0208877, IMG submission 184624) | Freshwater microbial communities from Crystal Bog, Wisconsin, USA - CBH29Jun09 (SPAdes) | ecosystem: Environmental > Aquatic > Freshwater > Lake | place: Crystal Bog, Wisconsin, USA...
GGCTTGCTGTGCAGCTTGACCTTGTGATTGTGCAGCTCTAACTTGAGATGCACCCAAAACAGCCTCAAGCCCACCAATACCTAACCTGTACTTTGTCTCTTCGGATAAACCCTTAGATGGCTGAGTTTGATCTTGTTTGGGTACGGTTACACCAGCCTCTTGTGCTGGCGTTGTTGTTGCACCATAACCTTGATCGCCATACAGAGCTTTTGTTTGATCAGAAGTTAATCCGCCACCAGCAGCCAAAGAGGGGCTTATTTGAGTTGGTGCTGGAGTGGGTGTAAAAGTGCCAGGTCCAAATCCAATGTCAACAGGTGCGGACTCAGGAGCAGAAGGCGCAGAAACAGTTCCACCGCCACCAATTTCACCACCACCACCTCCAGCAGAAATGGGTTGCTCGACAGGAGCTGGTTCAGTAGCTGGTGATGCGCCAGGTATTTGCAAACTTTCATCAAGTTCGTATGAAGGAATACCCGATTCGGTGATGCGACCAGAGCCACCACGAGCTTTCAGTAACGCTGCCTCTTCCTCATTGATGTAGGCCAGCTTGTGTCCTGGGGGGGCTTTTTTCTGTAAAAGTCTGGCTATCTGGCGTACATCTGTACCCAGTCTAGTTAAGTCTTTAAGTGCTGTTGCCATGTTATATCCCCAGTGCCGATGATAAATTGCTGTAATCTGCCGCCTCTTCTTCTCCAGGTTTAAGCCTCAAAGACGCAATATTCCATACAGGTGCTTGTTCTTTACCCGATTCTACATTTACTCCTCCGCCACCGCCACCCAATCCTACAGACTCTCCAGCAGCAGCTTGAGTGGCTTGTCCAAAAGGACTTCCAGCCAAGGCTTTGGGAACACTACCATACACAAACACATCTGGTGTGTAAGAAGGTAACGTGGTCTTTTCTGTAGAAGGTCCAGCTGGTGGTTGAGGAGGCTTAACATCTGGCGTTTGAATGACAGAAGGTTGGACAACTGGAGGTTGCTCTACAGTTGGTAAAACGGGTTTGGGAGATTGAACGTCTGGTGTCTGTACTGATGGTGTTTGCACTGTTGGTGGAGTTACCACAGGAGGAGTTACATCTGGAGGCGTTAAAGTTGTTGGTGTTACGTTTGGCGGAGTTACATTTGTAACAGGCGTTGACGAGGTAATTGTGTTGGTTGTTGGTAAATTAAGAGCCGTTGTTAACGTCTGACTGCTAGTTGTTGGGGACGTGCTAGTAGTTGGAAATGTTTGAGTAGCGGGTTGCGTTTCTGTGCTTGTAGACGTTTGTGTAGAAACTTTGCCTACAGTAATTGGCTGGGCCTCAATTGTTTGTTGAGTTTGTGTGCTTGTAATTGTATTTGTAGAAGGGTCTACAACAACAGTTTGACCAGGTTCAACCGTTTGATTTGCCGTACTGACAATTGATATTTCACCACTAGGGGTAATTACCAATGCTGTTTGTGTAGAAGGATCAGTTGTCATTACCAACTGACTTTGTGGCTGTGCTGGTGTTGCAACAGGACTTTGCAAAGTGGCTGTTGGAGTTTGACCGTTAGGCAAAATAATATTGTCGTTGGCCCCACCTGTTGGGTTTATAACCAAATCAGTAGACTTCATCGTCTCTGGATTGGCGGGTATAAATGCAGTTTGATCCCCAGTTCCACTGATGTTTTTAAACAAATTGGGATTGGTTTGTTGCAATTGCAACGCTTGTTCTGTACTGATATTTAGTGCGGTAGCAACATTTGCAACATCAGCAGTCACAGGAGTAACAGGATAAGGTGTTACTGTGCCTGTTTGCAAAGGCGTTAAAGGCGCATAAGAACCAGGCGTTTGTGATACTTGATTTTGTATAACCTGATATTTGGCAGCAATTTGTTGCGCCTCTGTTGGGTCACCAGCGGAAGAAGGAGTCAACAAAAGACCAATAGCCCCCAATGCTCTACCAAACACAGCTGGGTCTATAAATTTACTTGCGCTTTGAGTTAAAGTTTGCAATTCTTCAGCTGTTGTTTGTGGGTTTACGGCAGCAGCTTGAAGTCTATTTAAGATTTGATTTGTTAAATCAGTTACTGTTTGTGTGGCTTGAGGGCCTAATTCTGGTCCAGCAAAAGCGGTACTAGATGCACGATAAAGCTGACTGTTTAAGTCATTGATTTGACTTTCAGCATCAGCAGCTGAAATTGTTGTTGGCGGTGTTGTTGTACCTGTGGGTGAAACAGACCTAGCAGCGCCTCCAGCAGCACCTGTCAATGCAGCTAAAGTGTTACCGCCAGCCTGACTAGCACCACCAACTGCCCCACCCAATACATTTGCAGTGGTTGTTCCAGCACCAAGCGCACTAGCACCAGCAGCACTACCCGCAGCTCCAGCACCAGCTAAAGCATTTTGCAAAATAGTAGATGCGTTGCCACCCATAATAGCCGTCTGTGCAGCAGAGCCAGCAGCAGAACCAGCAATGTTAGCTAAAGTCGTTGTTGTTGCGTCAGGAGCTGTTCCAGCAACACTGGTTCCAGTTGCAGTAGATACATAACTACCCACCGCAGCAGCAGCGGCAGCTTTTGCAATATCGTCAACATTACCACCATTGGCAGCAACCACAGCAGCGTTAGACACGGCAGCAGTAGCTGGCGCACCAATGTTAGATGAAAGGTCTAAACCTTCTGGGCCAAGAGCAAGTGTGACCGCAACCACTTCAATGATAGGAATGGGATTGTTAACGGCTGTTTCAACAACATTACTTACGTCATTGACCACCGTGTTGACGGCATTGCCTACATCATTGACTACACTGTTGACTGCATTACTCATACGTTCACCACCGCCATCATTTGACCACTAGGCGTGGGCATTAATTGATATTGCACACCAATCATTTTCAATATTTTTTCCATTTGTGGATTAGACATGGAAAATCTGCCTTGTTTAAACTTGGCTGCTTTCATGGCTTTCACAAATTCTTTGATACTTTTGACTAATTCTCTGGGCGTGTCAGCGGTATCCATGGCAACGTCTGCAACACCATTGCCTTTGTTGTAATAGCTAAAAAGAGTGTTGCCAGCCCGCATAACTCTAAATTTAGGGTCGGTTTTGACCAATTTAGCCATGGCATTATGGACACGAGTTGGGTCTTGACGAGAACCTTGTAAGCTCTTTTCCAGTATTTGTATGGGTTCCATTCTTGCCATTACTGCACCTTTAAAGCCTGGGCTATCTGTTGGTGAATGTCTTGATGCACACCAATCCAATCATAGAAATCTTCTTCCACGTTCCAATCCGCATCTAACAATTGGAAAGGGTTGGCAAGGTTAAGTATCTTTGCCAAAGACTCGTGCATCTGATTGTGAATCAACAACCAATCATCTAAGTTGTCTGGGTTAGCCTCTTCTATAGGGTAGAAAGGCGTAGCTACACCCACTCTGTTTAGCGTTTGCCAGAACAGCCTGTGTTGCTGAAAGTTCTCGAACACGAGCCTTCCAAGACCTTCTTTGTCTCCAAACTCAACATAGGCTAAGTCGTTTTGGTTAATAGATTTACCCTACCTTTCTTACACCGCATAGTAAGGCACTTTTACAACCGTACCATTAAGATCAACTTCCATGAATCCTAAAGGCTGGAGAGGCAAACTAGCAGTACCATAAGTGGCAGTAGAGGCAGTAGTTGCATTAACATTTGCAGTAGTGACATTGATGGTTCCACCAGTGATGGTTACATTACTGCTTGATAAAGATGGAATAGTTACAGCATTGTTAACTGCAACTGTTATGGCATCTGTTGTTGCATTATTAGCAACAATGTGAATAGCATTTGCAGTAATAGTACCAATATAAAGATCGGCAGAACCAGCATAAAGGTAAGGAGCATTGGGTTTATAAAAAGAACCTGTTCCCGTGTATTGGCTAGATGTAACGCCAAAATCCGCATAAGCTGAACCCGTGTCATTTACAACCACAAAGTCACTGGATGCGTTTGTACCACTGCTTGTGTTTTGCAAAACAATTTGAACATAGTTGTTAGAACTGTTTGCATAAGACGCAAGGATTCCCACATCTGAATAACCAAGTGTTCCGTAAGAAAATGCACCAGCTGTTACGTTTGCATAAATGTTTGCAGTGGCAATATGGTTCTGTGCAGTAACATTGGTGAATGTTGCATTACCACTTTGTATGGTTACATTTGCAAGAGTAATGTTACCAATGTTGGCTGTAGAACTACCTAAAGCAATCGTGACATTGCCAACAATGACGTTAGAGTTTGCTAACCCACTGTTGGGTATGGTTGTAGACGCTGTTACATTAGCCGTACCGTTGGCATATACATAACCCGTGGCAGATGTGATCGCTACGTTGGCAAAAGACTCGGTTGTTCCACCCAACACCTTTTCCCAGACTGTGCCGTTAAAGATAGCCCAGTCCCCTACAGACCATGTAGATATTCCATCTAACGTGGTTGTTCCAGCAACGGAAACAACGTAATAATTGTTTTTAGTACCTACACCAGATGTAAGCGTAGGCGAGTTTGTATTGGCATTCCATGTGCCAGCATAAACCAACTGCCCCGATAATCCGATAAAAGATACTGTTTTTAACATGATCAGTCCCCGTCACCCGCTACGATGTATAGCGTGGCTGTGCCTGTAGATACATTTGCACTGAAATAAGCATTGGGTACAAACGTGATGATTTCATCTGTACCAGGCAAAAGTGCTAAACAATTGTTTTGAGTTGATGTAGGAATCACCGCACCAGCAGCTGCAAGCGCAGATGTTTGCCCATAACCCAAAAATGCAGTAACAGTACCACTGTTAATGATTCTGTATTGGTTTCCCCCAAGCGTACTAGACGTGATCTGTACGGGTGCGGGCGCAGTAGTAGACGCTGTAATGACTACAGTGTTACCAGATGGGGCAAATGGTGCGGATACACTCATTGTTGTGGTTCCTGTGGTGCGGGAGGCGTGGCTTGCTTTTGCAATTCCGCAATCAAGTTAGCTACTTCAGCATAAGGCTTGGTAGCCAAATATTGAACAATAGCATTAGCCAATTGAGTTGTGATTGTGATGTTTTCCATTAGTTGCTCCAAGGCAATGCTGGTGTGACAACGGTTGGGTTGATTTGGCTTGCAATCATGTTATCCAATGCGGTTTGTGTTCCGCTTTCAGAAACACCACCTCCCCAAATCCAACCTAACACTTGTTGTTGTGTCAATTGTGCGTAAGGGGTAAATGGTGAACCCGCAACGTAAGTTACTCCACAAGTAGAGTAAATCGTGGCATTGTGTGTTCCATCAGTAGCGTTGCATCTCCAATGAATTGTGAAAGCCACATCTGTTTGGCCTTCAGCTTGGGGGTAGCAATCAATTGCTTCTACGATCCAGTTGTATGTATTTGACATATTAAGCTCCTTTAAGTGTGGCTACTTCAGCCTTGAGGGATTGAATTTCTTTGATCATCATTGGGACAAGTTTGGAATAATCCACACCCATCATTTCATCAGGGTTTGCGGGCACATGGACTGCATAAGGCGCTACTTCTAATAGCTCTTGAGCAATAACACCATAAGTGTTGTGTGATCCATCAGATTTCCAATCAAATGATCTAATCTTAATTTGGTCAATGTTTCCTACTGGGGCATCAACGATATTTGTTTTTAAACGTTGGTCAGATGTGATGTTGTAAAGAACACCTGTTGTTCCGTTTTGAGCAATAGAACCAATACCAGAACCGTTATATCCAAAAAGAACAAACCCAGCTCCACTTCCAGAACCAGTTGTGTGCCCAAGATTTAAGACGGCACCATTTGCATCGCTATATATAGCAACTCCATTAGCATAAGCTGAATAAGATGTCATTCCAACTAATAATTTACCGTTGTAATCTAAGCGCATTTGTTCTGTTGGTGAAGTATTTCCATTGTTACTTGTGCTAAAAGTTATTCCACTTCCAGAATTAGAAATATTTATTCCACTTATTGCTGAACGATATTTGTTACCACTTCCAGAAATATCAGCATAAAAATACAAATTTCCACCGTTAGAACTACCATTCCCATCAAGAATTAAATTTGCTGTTGCTGATGAACCGCTAACATGAAGTTGGGCACTAGGACTACTTGTACCTATACCTAGATAGCCTGCGCTTGTGAGGCGCATTTTTTCTGAGCCACCAGTATAAAATGTTAAAGGTATTGCTGATGTGCCAGTTGTAATAATTGCACCAATAGAATTATCTGCATAAAACTGTATCGTAGATGTGTTTGAACCCGAACCAATTAAATCAAGAACATAATTGCTTGTTGATGCAACTCTTGTTCTGTCACGAACATCTAACGCATAACCGCTAGTTGGACTACTTGTTCCTACGCCTAATTGTGTACCATTCCAAGTTAACGCTGACCCAGTAGCCAAAGCACTTGTACTAGACGCATACACTACTCCATTTGCTGTAAATGGAGTTGATCCTGACAATCCTGTACCACCTTCTGCCGTTGTAATAGGAGTTGCAAGACTGCTCAATGTGGCATTTGTAAGTGTTACGTTTCCAATGGTGCTTGCAGATGAACCTAGCGCAACAGCCGTGTTACCGATGGTGACAGAGCTGTTAGACAAGTAATTGTTGGGAAACGTGCTTGCAACAGATGTGATGGTGACGTTGCCTAGCGTTGAATTGCTGACAGTTGCGTTTGCAAGAGTGACGTTTCCAATACTAGATACGGTATTACCCAACTGAATAGCCACGTTACCGATGGTAATGGGCGTAGCAAAATTGTTGTCTAGTTGTGATAAAGGTATTGCAGCGGTTGCGTTTGCAAATGTGTACGTTACTGGCATTTTAGAACCTCACTCTTAATTCATGTTCAAACTCGTATGTGTTAACGATGAACGCAGCAGAATTACTGGTCATGGTTAACCCTAAATACTTACCGTACTGCTCAGCATCTGACTTGTACAGATAATATCCCGTTTGCGTAGTCCAAATTATCGTTGCACCTGAACTATTTGTCCAACCTATAAACGAACCCAGATTGTTTGTCCAGCTGATTTCGTTAGACAATGTGTAAGACGGACTAGACCCATTTTCTGAGTCCACTGTGACATTGAAAATACCACCTGTTGACACCGTTGCCTCAACCGCAAATTTCAATGCTTGCTTGGTGCGGATAGGGTCCCCCATGTCTTGCAAAGCAGTCTGGATATAACTGCTAATAGCACTTGTACTGTCTTTGTACAGTTGTTTTAATACTTTATTATTATCTGTACCGTACAAATTGACAATGCCACCATAAGGCACAGAAGTCACATATTGAATTGTGCCTTGGCTGGTGATAAACCATTTCTTCTCAAAGAACACAGCTTGTATGTACCTTGATCCACCAGGGCCAATGGGAAAAGAACTGTTCACATAGAAGTTGAACACCGCACACAAGATGTTGTTGAGCAGTGCTTGACCAGCCGTCACAGGCTTGCTGAAGTCTATGTAAGGGAAAATACCATCTAACGGGTCTGAAATCTTGGTTGTTGTAGAACCGACAAGGGCATAAATACCATAGTCGTTCATGAACAAAACAGACCTGAAATACGGAAAAACCGCATAAATCCGCTTAGTACCAATAGATGCTGACACGTTGGTGTTGGTGAACACCGTGGCCCCCGTAGCGGTCACCTGAAGGTCAGAAAACACGTTGATACTGTCATCACCAAACACATACAAGAAGTTATTGGCTGACAACAAGCCTTGAATGTTGCCGTGTAGCGTACTGTCCGTGATGTTGAAAGCCACAGCAGATACAGACGTGAAATCTGTGGGACTTGTAGAGGCAGATGCGTACACTGTTCTTCCAGCTGCCACCCAAACACGACCACTAAATGTGGCTACATCCACAATTTTGTTGGTGTTTATGGTTGCGCTGATGTTTGCGCCTGATCCAGTGCCACCAGAAATGCTCACGGCTGGCGGTGAAGTGTATCCAGAACCAGGATTGTTCATCACCACTTCTGTGACCACGTTACCGCTGATAATGGCAGTTGCATTTGCATTTGCACCGCCTCCACCAGTAATCGTGACCGCCAAATTACCATATTGACCGTATCCTGTGCCCCCATTATTGACTTGGATGGACACTGTACCCGTGGCAAAAGTCACAAGTTGAGCGATGGCATTGGCATTTGTGCCTCCACCACCAGAGATGGTCACCGTAGGCTGAGTTGTGTACCCGCTACCCGCATTTGTGAGGGTAATAGAGTTAACAATACCTGTGGATAAAGTTGCATTGGCAGTTGCACTAGAACCACCACCCCCAGAAATGGTCACAGACGGGGGGTTGAGATAACCTGATCCTGGTTGAACCACAGAAATGGCAACCACATTGCCACCAGAAATGGTAGCTGAACCCACTGCCGTATTGCCACCCACAACGTCAGGTGTGCTGATAATTACTTTAGGAACAGACGTATAGCCTGACCCCGTATTAGTCATCTGAATGCTTAAAACACCGCCAGAACCAGACGTGATACTGGCTACAGCTGTTGCTTGCACCCCGTTTGCATTGTTGGGCGTAGAAATGGTAACGCTAGGAGCAGATGTGTAGTTGATACCAGGATTGGTGATGGCAATCAAACCAACAGAACCCACAGGAATCAAACTTGTGCCATTCCAATCAAATAAACCCTTGTCTGGGTCACCGATGAAAAGGTCAGTGTTCTGGTATTGGGCAGCAGAAACATTGGCGTTAGAGAGCGTTCCAGAGCTTGCAATGGTGACCATCGCATTGCCTTGCAAGTCATAACCTTGTGCGCTGCCGTCTGACTCAAAAGCAACGACATAATCATCGTTGATGTTGGCAGAATAAAGGGCTGTGACGTTACTGGTGAACACCACGCTATTGCCAGCGTTGCTGACGTTAGAACTGGTGGGAATGATACGCATATTGCCAGCCCCAATAGGCATGGCATTTTCTATCCAGTAAAACTCATCTTTATCAATAGCAGTTCTGTTGGCTTTGGTGTCAAGCCCTTTGAATTGCTTAATGACCGCATAAGATTTCTTTTGTTCTGCGGAGGCCATGTTTAACCTCCAGAACTATAAGGATCAGGAATTCTTCTCGTGAACACGCTGTTAAGCACGTTCAAAATGTGTTTATCGTATTGTTGCTTGAAGATTTCAGACTCACCGTAAGATTGTTCGTAAAACTTGGCCTTGTAAGCTGCGTAGTATTGCACAGCCGTTGAATACGGATCAATGATGGTGTCAGTCACATTTGGATTGGTCAACACCAACGGACTAGGCAAAATGTTGGTGTCTACTTCAATGTAGTATTGCTGATCTGGTATGGGTGCGATGTAAATTTGTTGTTGTCCGTACACTGAAAAGCATATGGGTCTACCCACATAATTTTGCCAGTACCGCAACTGCGCTGTGAAATTAGACCAGGGCAAATAGCGAAGAGGTATCCGAGAATTGCCCCAGTAAAGGTTAATGTTGACAATATCGTATACATTTAACTGTTGAGG
>Ga0208877_1000605_pt1 | contig 9432 bp, 9 predicted proteins | sample CryBogCBH29Jun09_FD_184624 | JGI IMG/M metagenome (GOLD analysis project Ga0208877, IMG submission 184624) | Freshwater microbial communities from Crystal Bog, Wisconsin, USA - CBH29Jun09 (SPAdes) | ecosystem: Environmental > Aquatic > Freshwater > Lake | place: Crystal Bog, Wisconsin, USA...
ACTGAGCAAAGCTCTGGATCGAGATTGCGCTGAGCCAACTCTTCTTTGATAGCGGCGGTAACCTTATCTGCAGTACCTACGGGAACAGTGGATTTGTCTACGATCACTTTAGGAGTGGTCATATGGCGGCCAATATTGCGAGCTGCAGCCACTACATATTGCAAATCTGCAGAACCATCTTCATCGGGAGGTGTACCAACAGCAATAAACTGAACATCACCATGAGCTACTGAAGCCGCTATATCAGTAGAAAACTGTAAGCGTCCTGCTGCGCGATTGCGCTCAATCATTTCCTTAAGGCCGGGCTCGTAAATCGGCACACCACCAGAATTGAGAATCTCAATCTTTTTAGGATCCACGTCTACACAAAAGACATTGTTGCCCTGCTCAGCAAGACAAGCGCCGGTCACTAAACCAACATACCCACTACCAATAATGGTGACTTTCAAGTGAACTCCAATATATTTCTAATTGATCTACTGCTATTAAACACAAAATTCATTACGGTCTTGTTAATGTATTACATTGAAGGTCCGCTGGGTACAGCACCCTCACTGCGTCTTGGGGAATAGGCCTCCCAATGATTGCAGCCAGGGCATTGCCAATAAAAACGTCTCGCACGGAAACCGCAATTCCCACAGGTATAGCGCGCCAAACTATTGGTTCGTTGTTTTAACAGGCCTAGGATAGATTGGATTTCTGAAATCTTCTCAGGAGGAGAATGTTGCATCACGTCTACCAGCATTAGCTCAGCTGCTTGAGGCCCACGCATCTGAGTCACGTGTTTCTGAACAATCTCCAGCAACTCACCAGAAGCTTGTGTCTTTAACAACGCGCAAAGTCTCTCTAGACCAGGCTCTGCTTTATCTAGCGCAGTATGTGCAGCCATCCAACGATCAGCAAGTAAATGCATATAAGCCGGGTGAGTGTCTGCAACAACACTCCAAACTGCTATAGCTTGACCAGGGCGATCCGACGCCACCAAATAGTCGCCTTGCAATATCAATGCACGCGCGTGATTTGGGACGGCCTGAAGTGCCCGTTCAATAGACTGCTCAGCTTCTACTAAATCCTTACGACGCAGAGCCTCTTGTGCCAACTCACAATGAAACTGGGCGATCTCAGTTTGATGGGATTTACCTTGTAAACCCTCAAGCTCAGCGGCGGCAATGATGGCCTTTTTCCAATCTCGCTCTACTTGATACATCTCCAAGAGACTCTCTTTAGCGGGAGCTGCATATTTTCCATCACCCACCCGATTGAGAGAAGCTTCTGCACGATCTAATAAACCTGCGCGCAAGAAATCGCGTCCCAGCTCATATGCGGCATGATCACGATCACGTGGTTTTAAATCATCACGGTTAGCCAAGTGTTGATGCACCCGAATTGCACGCTCTGTTTCACCACGGCGACGGAATAAATTACCCAAAGAAAAATGTAATTCAATGGTTTCTGGGTCTAGCTGTGCAATCTTGACCAAAGTCTCGATGGCTTGATCGGGCTGCTCATTCAAGAGCAGACTTAAACCTTTAAATGTCGAGCGCTGCTGACGCATACGCTCACGTTCATCCATGCGATTCTCAAGACGCAAATCCCAGCGTGATGCCAACCAACCCAATCCAAACAAGATGGGTAATAACAATAGCCAGGATGTTGCAATTTGAATCATCGTGGAGATAACTTAAATGAAGGGCTTAAATAAAAAATGGTCCAAACGGACCACTGACGTGCTTGCTGATTAAGCACCAGAACCCTCTTTAGGGCCCGCCTGCTTTAGTGGCTTGTAATCAACGCGCTCACGCAACTCCTTGCCAGGCTTAAAGTGTGGAACTCGTTTTTCTGGGATCAATACTTTTTCGCCAGACTTTGGGTTACGGCCAGTACGCGCAGGACGATGATGCAATACAAAACTGCCAACGCCACGCAACTCAATCCGCTTGCCTTCGGCCAAAGCGTGAGTCATCGTATCTAATAAAGTTTTTACCGCCAACTCCACATCCCTAGGTAGAAGCTGCGGAAACTGCTCCGCTAAGCTCTCCACTAGTTCGGAGCGGGTGATTGCTTGTTGCTCTTGATCTGTCATGATCTATCAATAAAAACCGCCGCTCTCCTAGTGGAAAGCGGCGATATTGATTTAGCCTTGATTGTCCATTTTTGCTTTTAACAAAGCTCCCAAATTGGTAGTGCCAGACTGCGCATCACCTTGGAGCTTGCTCATAGCATCTTGTTGATCAGAGCTGTCTTTTGCTTTGATTGAAAGATTGATAACGCGTGACTTGCGATCAATGTTAATGATCATGGCAGTTACGCTATCGCCTTCTTTCAATACATTGCGTGCATCTTCAACGCGATCGGTTGAGATCTCAGAAGCGCGCAAATAAGCTTCAACTTCGTCAGCCAAGTGAATCGTTGCACCCTTAGCATCAACAGCTTTCACAGTGCCAGTTACAAGGCTACCCTTGTCGCTAACGGATGTGTAGTTATTGAATGGGTCACCAGACAATTGCTTGATACCGAGAGAGATACGCTCTTTCTCAACATCAATTGCCAATACGGTGGCTTCAATTTCATCGCCTTTTTTGAATTTCTTAACGGCTTCTTCACCAGGCTCATTCCATGAAAGGTCTGAAAGGTGAACTAAACCGTCGATGCCGCCAGGCAAACCAATGAACACACCAAAGTCAGTAATTGACTTGATTGCGCCAGTAAGCTTGTCGCCTTTTTGCTGAGCACGTGAGAACTCTTCCCAAGGATTGGCTTTGCACTGTTTGATGCCCAAGCTAATACGACGCTTGTCTTCATCAATATCCAGAACCATTACTTCAACCTCGGTTCCTAATGCGGTGGCTTTGCTTGGAGCAACGTTCTTGTTAGTCCAGTCCATTTCGGATACGTGTACCAAACCTTCAATGCCAGACTCGATTTCAACGAACGCACCGTAGTCAGTCAAGTTGGTTACTTTGCCGAATAAACGGGTGTTTGGTGGGTAACGACGTGCGATACCAACCCATGGATCATCACCAAGCTGTTTCACACCGAGTGAAACACGATTCCCAAGCTGTTTCACACCGAGTGAAACACGATTCTTCTCTTGGTCGAACTTCAAAATCTTAGCAGTAACTTCTTGACCAACAGTCAACATCTCGCTTGGGTGACGCACACGACGCCATGCCAAATCGGTAATGTGCAAGAGGCCATCGATACCACCGAGGTCCACGAATGCGCCGTAGTCAGTGATGTTCTTAACGATACCTTGAACAACGCTACCTTCTTTAAGGTTAGACATCAACTTAGCGCGCTCTTCACCTTGGCTAGCTTCAACAACCGCACGACGTGACAACACTACGTTGTTACGCTTACGATCAAGCTTAATAACCTTGAACTCCATGGTCTTGCCCTCGTAAGGGCTAGTGTCTTTGATTGGACGTGTGTCAACGAGTGAGCCAGGCAAGAATGCGCGGATACCGTTCACCATCACTGTCAAGCCACCTTTAACCTTACCAGTCACAGTACCGGTAACGATCTCAGCTTGCTCGAGCGCTTTTTCCAAGTTCATCCATGATGCCAAGCGTTTTGCTTTATCACGGGAGAGGATGGTGTCGCCATAGCCATTTTCAAGGGCATCGATAGCAACAGAAACGAAATCGCCAGGAGCTACTTCAATCTCGCCAGCATCGTTATGGAATTCTTCCACAGGAATAAACGCTTCAGACTTTAAGCCAGCGTTAACAACGACGAAGTTATGGTCGATGCGAAGGACTTCAGCCGAAATAACTTGGCCGGTCTTCATATTCGATCGGGTTAATGATTCTTCAAATAATTCTGCAAATGATTCAGACATTTATATATTCACTTTTTGCCGCCAGAAGACCTGACGGGTTAGGTTAAAAAAGTCTCAAGAAACACGCTAATTTGATCATCGCGTTGTAGAGTTCCTCAAAACACCAAAAACTACTGCTACTTCTACTGCACTCAAGGTTTAAGCAATTTTTGATTGATACCAATCCAAAACCGTCTTAACTGCTTGATCTATCGATAAATCTGATGTTTCAAGCACTTGTGCGCCTTCTGCAACTAGCAAAGGTGCGGTGCCTCGACTACTATCTCGGGCATCGCGCTCCTGCAAATCTCGCAGTAAGTCGTCAAGTTTAGCAGGAATTCCCTTAGCTATCAATTGCTTATAACGACGCTCTGCCCTGGCAGCGGCCGTTGCAGTCAAAAAAACCTTCAAAACTGCGTCTGGGAATATGACGCTCGCCATATCTCTACCATCAGCTACGAGGCCCGGAGCCTTGCGAAATCCACGCTGGAGGCCCACTAAAGCACGTCTTACCTCTGGATGAGCTGCTAAAGCTGAAGCCCTTAAACCAATCGCTTCAGCCCGAATACTTTCGGTTGCATCCTCCCCATTTAAGAGGATTTGCCCTTTTTCAAATGAAATCAATAACTTGGGTACTAAAAAACCTAACTCTGGACCATTTTTTACATCGATTCCCTCTTTCTCACTTGCCAGGGCTACCAGACGATAAAGTGCCCCGCTATCCAGATAATGAAAGCCCAACTTCTCCGCCACTAAAGACGCAACCGTCCCTTTTCCAGAGGCGGTAGGTCCGTCCATCGCGATAACCGGGGCTAATGTCATTAAATTAACAAGTAAGTATTAACTGACTATCTTTGCAAATTCTGCAAAGTAAGTTGGGAAAGTTTTGGCAACACAGTTTGGATCATTAATCTTCAAAGTATTTGGGCCAAGGGCAGCCAAAGAAAAACACATTGCCATGCGATGGTCATCGTAGGTATCAATACCATCAGAAGGCGAGCGCCAATCATCCAGCTTCTTGGGGGCGCTAACAACAATATAGTCCGCACCCTCCTCAACAATGGCTCCTACCTTCTTTAATTCTTTTGCCATCGCTGCAATACGATCGGTTTCTTTAACGCGCCAACTGGCAATGCCATTTAAGCGAGTCTCACCGTCAGCAAACAGAGCGGCGACTGCCAATGTCATTGCCGCATCCGGAATCTCTGTGCAATCAATCGTGATGCCCTTCAGTTTGCCATCTGCATTCTTGACGCCTGACACTTCAATCCAATCTTCACCGGCAGTAATGTTTGCACCCATCAAAGTAAGGGCATCTGCAAAAGCAACATCCCCCTGAATACTATCTTTACCAACGCCTAGAACGCGAACCGGCCCACCACCAATAGCGCCAAGCGCCAAGAAGTAGGATGCCGAAGACGCATCGCCTTCAACAGATAATTGACCAGGACTCTTATAGACTGCATCAGAAGTCTTCTTAGGAATCACGAAAGACTGCGCATCAGGACATGCAACATTCACGCCAAAGCGTGCCATTAATTTCAGTGTGATTTCAATATAAGGACGAGAAATGAGTTCGCCAATCACTTCAATACGCACTGGCTCTGTTGCGACTAAAGGCAAAGCCATTAACAATGCCGTGAGAAATTGGCTAGATACATCTCCACGGACCTTCACGAGATCTTTAATCTGAATATTCGCTGAAGAAATTTGGATTGGTGGGTAACCTTCTTGCAATTCGTAAGCAATATCGGCGCCAACCTGTCGCAAACCATCTACTAGGTCGCGAATGGGGCGTTCATGCATCCGCGCTACCCCTGATAAACGGTAGTTACCGCCCTGCATAGCTAATGCAGCCGTAAGGGGGCGAATCGCGGTACCAGCATTGCCCATAAAGAGATCAGCCTCGCGCACCGGGAACTGACCACCACAACCATTGACGATGCAAACATTATTTGGCTGGTCAATCACAGACAAGCCCAGGGTACGTAAAGCATTACGCATAACCTGCGTGTCATCAGCGTCCAATAAATTGGTGAGGGTAGTTTGACCTGATGAGAGTGCCGCCAAAAGTAAGGCACGATTAGAGATACTTTTAGATCCAGGTAAAACAATCGAGCCTTGAGCTCGAGTAAATGGTCCTATTTCAATACTGGGTAACGCACTGATTAAGACACTCATTAAAGTGCATCCAAATCTTGGCGCGCTTTACTCGCCTTATTGAATAATTTTTCTAAACCAGCACCATCGTTTTCAGAGATCAATTTGCGCATATGGTTCACGATCAAAAGATACTGATCCAACTCTTTCAGAATAGCCGTGCGATTACCTAAGCAAATATCGCGCCACATCTCAGGGCTCGATGCAGCAATGCGTGTGAAATCTTTAAAGCCTGCACCCACATGACTGAGTTTTTGATCAACGTCTTCTGAGTTAACTACGCTAGCCATTAAGGCATAAGAAAGAATATGAGGCAAATGAGAAACTGCCGCGTAGATTGCATCATGTTGTACGTTTGAGATCTTTTTTACAACTGAGCCAACAGACTCCCAAAAACCAACAATCAGTGCAGTATCTTCTGGAGAGTTCTCTTGTATGGGGCAAACAATTGTTTGTTTACCCTGAAATAAATCTGCCTTAGCGGCACCAGCACCATGCTGAGCGCCACCAGCGATGGGATGGGCCGGCACAAACTGACACGCCTTCTTGCCCAACACTTCTTTAGCAGCCAAGATCACATCACCTTTGGTGCTGCCAGCGTCGGTAATCATGGTCTTCGATTCAAGATGCGGCTCAATAGCTTCAAATGCAGCTCGCATCTGAGCAACCGGCACACACAAAACAATCACATCGGATTGTTTAGCGGCATCCACTAAATCCACTACGCCATCAATCGCACCCATCTTTTGCGCTTGATCTACATTTTCTTTACTACGGCCAACACCCAAGACCTTAGTCACTACACCAGCTTGTTTCAGAGCTAACCCCAAAGAGGCGCCAATCAGTCCAACACCCACAATGGTGACGGTACCAAACTGAGCTTTAGTTGTAGTCATGATTTAGCCAAAATTTCACGGAAAGCATTGATGAAGGCAGCATTTTCTTCTGGCAGGCCAATGGAAATACGTAACCATTTTGGCAGGCCGTAATTACCAACCGGCCGAACAATGATGCCGCGCTTGAGTAAAGCTAAATTGACTCTCACACCTGCCTCATCATCTTCGCCCACTTTAACCAAGACAAAGTTACCAGCCGATGGAAGATAAGTCAGCCCCATCTCAGTAAATGCCTGAGTTAACTGCAGATAACCAGCGCGATTGACCTCATAACCTTGTTGTAAAAACGCGCTGTCTTGAAATGCAGCAATTGCTGCAACTTGAGCAAGGCTGTTGACATTAAAGGGTTGGCGAATGCGATTGAGTAAATCCGTTAACGCAGGTTGCGCAACGCCATAGCCTATCCGTAAACCGGCTAAACCGTAGGCCTTAGAAAAGCTACGCGACAAAATCATATTGGGGAAACGCTTCACCCAGGCAATGGCGTCATAGCGTTGCTCAGGCGCAAGATACTCGTTATAAGCCTCATCCAACACGACCACAACATTGGCTGGCACAGCTTGCAAGAATGATTCAATCTCGGCTGGCTGCAAATAACTGCCAGTAGGATTATTCGGGTTTGCCACAAAAACCAACTTCGCTTTATCGCCAGAGGACTGAACCGCTTTGAGCATTGCTGGCAAATCGTGGCCGTAGCTTGCAGTAGGCGCAACCTCAATAGCGCGCGCACCAACTGCTTGCGAAGCTAGTGGGTATACGGCAAACGCATGGCGTGAAAAAATAATATCGTCACCTAGTTGCGCAACCGCACGAGCAGCTAACTCCAAAATGTCATTACTGCCATTACCTAAAGTAATCCAATCAGCAGGGACATCTAGACGCTCAGACAATACCTTTTTTAGTTCAAAGCCATTGGAGTCTGGGTAGCGCCCTAAATCACCTACGGCAGCCAGCATGGCGTCTTGCGCTGACTTTGGCATGCCTAGCGGATTTTCATTGGAAGCGAGCTTCACAATTTTGCTTTCATCCAAACCATACTCACGCGCCACCTCACTAATAGGGCGACCGCCGACATACGGCGCAATTGCTTGGATATGTTTTAAACCCAGTTTTGAAGTCATTACCAATAACGTACGTTATAAATTCGTTAAACCGCTGAGCGAGGATAAGAGCCCAACTTCTTATAGAAAGCAGCTGTATTTTTTAATTCTTCTAAAGCCTTGACCACCTTTGCATCATCAGCATGACCAGCAATATCAATATAAAAGTGATACTCCCAAGTGCCTTTACGAGCTGGGCGTGATTCAAAGCGATTCATGGATACACCATGCTTCGCTAAAGGCGCTAATAAACTATGTACCGCACCTGGTTGGTTATCCACTGATAACACCAAAGAGGTTTGGTCGTCACCTGTAGGCTGACATAAATAATCACCAATCACCACAAAGCGTGTGCGATTGTGTGGGTCATCCTGAATCTGCAAGGCAACCGCTTGCAAACCGTAAGCTATTTGAGCGGGATCGCCAGCAATCGCGGCCAAACTAGGATCTGCTGCAGCCATGCGAGCAGCTTCAGCATTACTACTGACCGCTTGACGCTTTAACTGAGGCGCGTGCTGACTCAACCATTGCTGACATTGCGCCAAAGCTTGAGCGTGCGCACAAACAGTCGTAACACCATCTAAGTTGCCGCTCTTACTGAGTAAATGATGATGAATCGGCAATACAACCTCACCACTAATTTGCATTGGAGAATCCAAGAGCAAATCTAATGTACGCGAGATGGCACCTTCACTGGAGTTCTCTACAGGAACTACGCCAAATTGTGCGGCACCTTTTTCTACTGCCTTGAATACCTCATCAAGACTGACGCAAGGCAAGCCAGCAATGGAAGTTCCAAAATAGGTTTGGGCAGCTTGCTCGGAAAAGGTCCCAACTGGGCCTAAATAGGCAATCGTTTGGCGAGCTTCAAGCGCTCTACATGCCGACATAATCTCGCGCCAGATAGCAGCAATGCCATCAGGCAATAAAGGGCCCGCATTAATGTCCTGCAATCTTGTCACAACCTGACGCTCACGCTCAGGCCGAAATACTGGTGATGAGAACCCACCTTTGACATGCCCAACGTCTTGAGCAGCTTTTGCTCGCTGACTTAAAAGCTCCAGAATCTGGGCATCTAAGGCATCAATTTTTTCTCGTAAGGGTGCGAGACGCTGTTCTTCCGTACTCATTAAGCCCGCCTTTAATCTGGGCATCTAAGGCATCAATTTTTTCTCGTAAGGGTGCGAGACGCTGTTCTTCCGTACTCATTAAGCCCGCCTTTCAAAGTCGCGCATAAATTCAATCAAGGCTTGTACGCCTTCTAAGGGCATTGCATTGTAAATACTGGCTCGCATTCCGCCAGCAGCCTTATGACCGCGCAAAGCCGCCAAACCAGCAGCATTCGATTGAGCCAAGAACTCTGCGTTTAAATTCTCATCCTTCAAGAAGAAGGTGACATTCATTCTAGAGCGATATTCCTTTGTCACGCGATTCTCATACAAGCTACTTTGATCAA
>Ga0208877_1000607_pt1 | contig 9409 bp, 10 predicted proteins | sample CryBogCBH29Jun09_FD_184624 | JGI IMG/M metagenome (GOLD analysis project Ga0208877, IMG submission 184624) | Freshwater microbial communities from Crystal Bog, Wisconsin, USA - CBH29Jun09 (SPAdes) | ecosystem: Environmental > Aquatic > Freshwater > Lake | place: Crystal Bog, Wisconsin, USA...
GAACACCGCGCTGTGGAGTCGCGTACCGATGAAGAGAGAGCAGTGCCGGGCTCGCGCGAAGAAGTCGGCGGGGGTGGCCGGTACCGACACGCTGACTCGGTCACTGTCGCCGAGGGCGTGGACAATGCGCGTGGTGATGGCCCGGTCGTGCATGGGCCAGAAGATAAAAAACTGCAGCGTCCAGCCGTCACGCAGGAGTGAGCGGGCCACGCCGAGGTTGGCGTCAAAGAGTCGTTCGACACTCGATTCCCAGACCCCGTCGGCCGGGGCGGCCACGCAGATACCCAGATGCTTCTCCCGGGGCGTGGGCGGTGGGGTCGTGATGCCGAGGGCGACGTCACCGCAGATGGGGGCGTCGATGCCGTAGACGTCGCGGAGGGTGGCGGCCGACTGGGGGCCCCGCACGGCGAGGTAGGCCATGTCAGTGAGAATCGACCGCCATTGGTCGACGGCTTCGTCGCTGGTGATCCCCCACTGCGCCGCGAGGGGCGACTCGACCCCCGTTCCGAGCGCGATCGTTGGTGCCCGCAGTTCTTTGGCGACGTGACGGAACCCCTCAGCGAAGCCCATCGAGCCAATCAGTGTTCCGCCACCGAGTTGGACGCCGTCGACCCGTGGGCGACCGCGCAGGGTGGTGGGGGCGTACTCGTCGATCCGACGCCAGTCGAGCACCGTGCGCCCTGGTGAGAGCTCGCGCGCACCGACCAGGCAGGCGTCGTCGCCGAGGTTATTGACGGCGGTGTAGCCGTAGTAGGCGAGGGCGCCGGCATCGTTGCGTCGGGCCCGGACGCTTTCGCGCACCCCGTTGAGATAGTTCGCCGCTTGGGTGACACCGAGGTCGTAGGCCATGGTGCCAAGGCCCCGCACCCCGCCGTCGCCCATGGCGGACACGACCATATCGGCGGCCAGCCGCCATCGGGGGGCACTAGCCACGAGCGGTCTTACTGTGGGCAACGTCGATGAGTAAGCGGTAATTCGGCACTGTGCTGAACCTACACCACGGCGCGAGTTGTCTCGCGCCGTGGTGGTCCATTAGTTCTCTTGGTAGTGCCGCCGCCAGATCAAGCGGTAGAGCTTGACACGGCGAGGCAGTGACCGTAGGCCCGGAATGAAGGGCACGAAGACCACGAGAGCCGAGAGCAGCATCATCGTGCCCCAGACCAGCGCGTCGGCGTTGGCGCTCGACGAGTAGGGCGGCACTTGGTAGAGGAACGTATAGAGCCAGAGCCACGCTTGCCCGGGGAAACTCCCCGTCTCGTTCATCATGCCCCACTGGTCACCAGCTAAATGCTTGTCGCTGGCGAGTCCGGCGAAGTAGGTGCCGTCACTCAAGAACAACAGGGGCTCGGTGTAGTTCGTGGAGTAGTAACTCGTCGAGTTGCTAAGCAGGGCGTTGTCGAGCGCACCCGACTGGGCCATGGTGGTCAGGCCGCCAATCAGCGTCGGGACTGGCCCCGCCGTGTTGGGGGTCAGTACCATCTCCGAGTCGCGGATCGCCGTGGGCAGGTGGCGTCCGTAGTTGGCGAGCCACGTCTGCTGCTGGGAGGCACTGGCGTGGTTCCAAGTACCGAGGGCGCTGGCCAGCGCTGGCACGCTCGTCTGGGTGGCGAGCGGCCGCAGGACGAAGTCCGCGGCGGCGTTGATGGGGATGGTGACCCCCAACAAGTTGCCCAGCGACACCGGACCGATGAACTGACCGGTTCCGGGAACGTGGTTATACGGCGCGCCGTACTGGGCCACCGGGGACGTGCCAGCGAGTTCCTGGTAGGCCGTGGAGGCGAAGTCGATGGGTGCGGCGTTACTCCACTGCTTTAGCGTGACCGGCTTGTCGTCGGGGGAGCCGAACAGGAAAGACAGGGCCAAGACCACCACCAGGACGAAGGCGAGGGCGATGGTGCCCTCCTTCAGAATGTCGTAGGGGCGTTGCCCGCCCGTCCAGTCAGCGACGTCCACGTCGGGACGAAAGGCGCGAGTTTTCATGCTGCCACCTCCGATGTGTGCTCAGCGAAGGGGGGCACCACGCCACGCTTGCGCACCAGGATGACGTGCACGGCGGTGAGCCCGAGTGCCACCAGGGGAAGCAGCACAATGTGCCACATCAGCATCTGGCCCAGGTTGAGGACGTTGAACACCGATCCCGCTCCCGTGGCGTTGATGCCATCCTTGGCCTGCGTGGCGATCCACTGCGAGTCAAAGTTGGTCTGGGATAGGTAGCCAGTGAAGGCCGCCCCGATGGAGGTCAGGAACGTGACGGCACCGGTAACCCAGGTCATTGATCGTCCCCCACGCCAGGCCGCCATGAAGTACTTGCCCCACAGGTGAATCACCATGGCGAAGAAGAAGACCTCGACACTCCACAGGTGCATGGAGTTGATGAAGTGTCCGACGCCACTGACGTGCCACCAGGTGGGTCCCATGATGGCCAGGAGACAGCCCGTCACGATGACCATCACCAGGGCCGCCAGGGTTAGCACGCCAAAAACGTAGATCCACGAGGCGACGTAGCTCGGCTGGGTGTCAGGCAGGATTTTTTCTGGGGGAAAGGTGCCCTCGACCCGCAGACGCAGTCGAGTGGTCCACTGTCGGGCAATGCGGGGGTCGTTCACTGTTCCTCCTTGTCGTGTCCGGGAAAGGGGACGAGTAGTGCGGCCACGAAGGCCGCCACCATGAGGACGATGACGACGGCGTTGCCGTAGGAGACCTGCAGCACGCCCCAGTGAATGAAGTGGCCGGGGTGACTCAGATTGAACACCGCCGCGAATCGCTCGGGGTGAACCATACGCGTACCTCGCTTCCTGTTGGACTACGTCTTATGTCTACACCTTTACGACGATTAACTATCACGAATTCAAACGTAATGACTAATTTCGGCAATAACTCCTACGTCGATGTGCGAAATAAGTACTATGGAGACGGCACGACGTGTCGCGGGGCGGCACGAGTCGTAGCATGAAACGGTGACGAGGTACCTCTTCGAGCCTACGGGGCCCAACGCCATAATCGCTGGTGACAATTTGCCGGTGCTGCAGTCGCTGCCTGAGGGTGTTATTGACCTGATCTATATCGACCCCCCCTTCAACACGGGTCGGGTGCAGTCTCGCCAGTCGTTACAGACGTCGCGATCGACCACGGGAACCCGCATTGGCTTCAAGGGTCACTCCTACGAGACCATCAAGGGCGTGCTCACGTCCTACGACGACGACTTCGAGGACTACTGGGGATTTCTCGAACCCCGGCTGGTCGAAGCGTGGCGGGTACTGGCGCCCACGGGCACGCTCTATCTTCACCTTGACTACCGTGAGGTGCACTACGCCAAGGTCATGCTCGACGCGCTGTTCGGCCGGGAGAGTTTCTTGAATGAAATCATCTGGGCCTACGACTACGGGGCACGGTCAAAATCGAAGTGGCCGGCCAAGCACGACAACATCCTCGTCTACGTCAAGAATCCCCGGGACTACACGTTCAACGCGACCGCGGTTGACCGCGAACCCTACATGGCCCCCGGCCTCGTAACCCCCGAAAAGGCCGCGCTCGGCAAGCTCCCGACCGACGTGTGGTGGCACACCATTGTCTCGCCCATGGGAAAAGAAAAAACCGGGTACGCCACGCAGAAGCCCGAGGGCATTCTTCGTCGCATCGTGCAGGCCAGTTCACACGAGGGCGACTGGGTACTGGACTTCTTCGCCGGTAGCGGCACCACGGGGGCCGTTGCGCGCCAGCTCGGTCGTCGCTTCATTCTGGTGGATCAGAACCCCGAGGCCCTCGCCGTCATGCAACGCCGTCTCGACGCGGGGGATTGTGACGACCTCGTGGTTTATGACGAAGGCGCGTCGGGCTGAGGCACCGGCGGAGCGAGGCGGGCCACCGCGTGGTGGTGCTGGGCGAACGTGCAGCAGCCCCTGGTCCACCAGGTCGACCACGCGCTCACTACCGTGGCGGCACCCGCGAGTGCCGCGGAGAGGTGTTGATGCTGCCCAATGAGGGCCAGTGAGCACACGGCGAGTTCGACGGTGATGATGGCGACCATCCACAGCGCCACCGGACCGTATTCGAGTGCGGCGTCGAGCACCTTCTGGTCGAGGTGGGAGCGTCGGCTCCAGAAACTGTGGAGCAGCGCACGCTTTTCACCACGAGAACAGGCACGGTAGGTCGTCAGGGTCACCGCCGACACCTTAGGTCGGGTGAGGCGGTACGGTGACGACTATGGATTCCACGTCACGACCCACCCCTTCGATCCCCGGACCCGTAGCGCTCGTGGGCTCGGGCGAGTACCTCGAGGTCATGGCTGGTATTGAGGGGGCCCTGCTTGAGGGGCGCCCGCCTCGCTACGTCCAACTAGCGACCGCGGCTGCGCCCGACGGCCCCGACGTGGTGGCGAAGTGGCATCGCCTCGGGCGCACGCAGGCCGAGCGACTCGGTGTGGAGCAGGTCATTCTTGACGTGGAAAGCCGAGCGGATGCCAACGATCCGGCCATCGCCGCCCTGGTCGCCGGAGCGGGACTTATTTATCTCTCCGGAGGTCACCCCACCTTCTTGGCGGAGACACTGCGTGACACCCTGGTGTGGTCAGCAATCGTCGAAGCCTGGACCGGTGGCGCAGCCCTGGCGGGATGTTCGGCGGGCGCGATGGCCATGGGCACTTGGGTGCCCTCTATTCGCCACCCGCGGGGTGGTGGAGGGGTTGCCGGGTTGGGCGTCGTGCCCCAACTCCGCGTCATTCCCCACTTTGACGCCTACTTTTCGAAGACCCCCGACGTAGTGACCCGCTTTCTCGCCGGTGGCGACGACGCGGTGACGGTCGTCGGGGTGGATGAGAATACGGCCCTCGTGGGCGGTCCCCACGCCTGGGAAGTGCAGGGCGCATCAGCGGTCTGGGTTCTGACCCCCGAGGCGCGTACGCCCCACCCCGCCGGCACCACGTTGCATTTCTGACCTACTTCTATGCTGGGTGGGTGCTTGACCCTCACCCCCAATCGCAACCGCTCGCATTCCTCAGCGCTACCGAGATACTGGCCAAATTTGACGACGGTTCTCTGACCTCTCACCACCTGGTCGACACCCTGCTTGAACGCATCATCGCTCTCGACGGCCCCGGTGGCCCGATTGCGTTGCACGCCATTGCCGCCGTGGCCCACGACGCCCTGGCCGTGGCCGAGCAGCGAGATGTTGAACGGAAGAATGGTGACATTCGCGGTCTCCTCCACGGGGTGCCGGTCCTGATCAAGGACAACATTGAAGCCACGGGTCTGCCAGGTACCGCCGGGGCGACGGCCCTCGTGGGCCGACCGGCCCACGACGCTGAACTGGTCACCCGTCTACGCGACGCCGGCGCCATTGTGCTCGGCAGCACCAATCTCAGTCAGTGGGCCAATCTGCGCTCGAATAAGTCGGCCTCGGGGTATTCCGCCACGGGCGGCCTCGTGGGGAACCCCTGGTCGCTCGACCGATCGGCTGGCGGTTCGTCGTCGGGCTCCGGCGCCGCCGCGGCGGCGGCCTTCGCACCACTCGTCGTTGGCACCGAGACGGACGGATCGATCACCTGTCCCGCATCACTCAATGGGGTGGTGGGGCTGAAGCCCACGGTGGGGAATGTCTCACGACAGGGCGTCGTGCCCATCTCGCACGTGCAAGATAGCCCTGGTCCGTTGACGCGTACCGTGGCCGATGCCCGTCTCCTCTACGCCACCCTCTCGGGAACGACGCCCCCCGTCGAACCTGTGCGCCCACGCCTCGTGCGTGCGACGACGTGGAATACGGGACACATCGCCACCGACAAGCTCTTCGCCGACTTCCTCGCCGCCGCTCGTGAGAGTGGCCTCGAGATTCCTGATCGGGAGTTCGCCGTGTTTGGCAAGGACCAGGGTAACGACGAACAGCACGCCCTCCTCTGTGAGTTCTACGACGACCTGAGTGCCTACTTGGCCGCCCGACCGGGCGAGGGCGTGCACTCATTCGACGACGTGATCGCCTTCGAGAACCGGCACGGCGACGTCGAGCACCGCTACTCCGGTCACGAACACTTCCTCGCGGCGAAGGCCACTGGTGGTATGAGTAACCCGACGTACCGAGAGAGCCGCGACCGCGTGGTCCACTGGGCGACGACCGAGTGCCTCGAACCGGGACTAGGTGACGACGACATCGTCATCGCCCCCGCCTACGCCCCGGCGTGGAAGAGCGACCTCGTCCTCGGCGATCTGGGTATTTGGTTCAATAGCGGTATCAGTGCCGCGGCCGTGTCGGGCTGGCCCATTGCCACGGTGCCCATTGGCTTGCTGCACGGGCTCCCCGTCGGCATGACGTTGATTGGGCGCCCACACACGGAGTACGCGTTACTGGAGGCCGCCGAGGCCTTCGAGTCGGTGGCTCGTGCGCGGGGCTGGACGGGCTTGCCCCACTGGCGCCACCAGCGCGGTCTCTAGGACTTCGACGGGGCAATACCGATTTCGCGGTCGTGGGCCGTTTGGCGTAGGTGAAACTGCGTCACGCCGATGCACAGTGATGTCGCCCCGAGAACGTGGAGTTCGACCAAAACGGGTGGGACGTGGGTGAGGTACTGCACGGCCCCGATGAGGGCCTGCGCGAGGGCAATGATCACCAGACGCCGGACGCCCTTCTGCAGAGCGAGGGGGGCCTTCGATTGCCAAACGGCGACGAAGAGACCGAGGACAATGCCGACGAAGAGCGTGGCGGCCAGAGAGTGCACCCACGTGGCCGAGGCGAAGGCGAACGGCAGTCGTCGGGCGTGGAGTTGACCGATTGAGGAACCGGCGTGGGGACCCGAGCCGGTCGCCATCGTGCCGGTGGCCAGGAGGACGACGAAGGGGACCCACAACAAACGGGCGATCCACAAGAACTGGCGGCTTCGCACCTCGGCCCGGGTGCCGGCTCCGTACTGGTACTTGGAACGGTGGTAGAGCACCGCGCTGGCCACGACCATGGAGAGCGAGAGGAGCAGGTGGATCGAGACCAACCAGGGATTGAGCTTCGAGTACACGACGAAGGCGCCCAGTACGGCGTCGAGTACGACTCCTAGCACGAGGAGCCCCGAGAGCACGATGAGGTCACGGCGACGGGGCGAACGCAACCAGGCGGCGATAAAGGTCACGCCAGTGAGAACGACCAAGGTGACGGTGACCATGCGGTTGGCGTATTCAATGAGGGGGTGAATCGACCACGAACCCGCCACCTTGTTGTGAAAACAGGTGGGCCAGTCGGGGCAGCCCAAGCCCGAGCCGGTGAGGCGAACGGCGGCTCCCGTTAACACGATGACGATCATGGAGAGAAAGGCGGCGTAGGCGAACCAACGGAAGACGGCGGGGGTCAGGGAGAATCGGGTACGGGCCATAACAACAGCCTAGAGAGTCGACTCCGCGTCGTAGACTGCGGATTGTGTCAGTAACGCAGACGTCCACCTTTACGCCCATGGAAAAAGTCAAGGGATACGTCGCGCTCACCAAGCCGCGCATCATTGAGCTGCTCCTCGTGACGACGCTCCCCACCATGGTCGTCGCCGCTAAGGGCGTGCCCGGCATCGGCCTGATGGTCGCCACGTTGATTGGCGGCACCCTCGCCGCCGGCGGGGCCAACGCCATCAACATGGTGGTGGACCGAGACATCGACGCCATCATGAAGCGGACCCAGGGTCGCCCACTCGTGCGAGGCGTCATGTCACCCCGCGCGGCGCTCCTGTTCGCTCTCGCGATCGAACTCGCCGCCTTCGTTGTCCTAGCGGTCTTTGTCAATCAGCTCTCGGCGTGGCTCGCACTGGCCGCGACGGCCTTCTACGTCTTTATCTACACCCTGTGGCTCAAGCGTCGCTCGAAGCAGAACATCGTGATCGGTGGCGCAGCCGGTGCCGTGCCCGTGCTCATTGGTTGGTCGGCCGTGCAGAACAACGTCACCTGGACACCCGTTCTGCTGTTCATGGTGATTTTCATCTGGACCCCACCGCACTTCTGGGCCCTGGCGGTGCGGTACCGCGACGACTACGAAGCGGCCAACGTACCGATGATGCCGGTGGTGACGTCACTGCGTCGGACCACGCTCGAAATTCTCGTCTACTCCGTCATCATGTGGGTGACGACGATTGCCGTTGGACCCATCGCCCACTTGGGGTGGATCTACGCCCTGTCGGCCACCATCTTGGGGGGTGCCTTCACGTGGATGGCACTACGCCTCTACCAGCACGCCCGCATCGGTACGGCCGACGTGGCCGAGGCTATGAAGTTGTTTCACTACTCGATCTCGTACCTCACGGGTCTTTTCGTGCTGATGGCGGTGGACGTTCTTGTCCGAGGTCACTAAGCAGCGGGGGCGCCCGTCGCCCATGATGTTCATTTCTCTGGGCATCGGTGCGGTGGTGGCCACCGTGCTGATTACCATCGTGTCCTACTTCACTGGGGGCACCGTGACGACCCCGAACTCACAGTCGGCCCTGGTTGGCCGTGCGGTGCCGTCGTTCACCGTCAAAGACCTGCAGGGCGCGACGATCACCGCCCCGTGGTCGTCGGGACACCCCACGTTGTTGGTCTTTCTCGCCAGTTGGTGCGCCCCGTGTCGCAAGGAGCTGCCGGGTCTCGCGGCCTACCTCGAGCACCACGCGCTCGGGTACCTCGCCGTGGTGGGCGTCAACTACAACGACGCACCCACGAGTGCTCGGACGCTGCTGCAGACGTCGAACTTCACGTTCCCCGTCATTCCCGACAGTGGGGCACTGACCACCACCGACTTTGGCCTCCCCGGCCTCCCCGACACCGTGTTGGTGTCATCGACCGGTACGGTGCTCGCCGTGACGACCGGCGCGACGAGTACCGCTCGCTTGGCGCAGTACCTTACGCTCGCGCACTAGTCGAAGCGAAACGTACGAGCCGCGAAGAGCGGTGCCACGAGGGCCCACAGGCCCAGTACGAGCCACTCGCGCACCGAAGCGGTGGTCCCCGCCCCCAGCACCTGGTGGACGACGTCGGCCATCGCCGCAGACGGTAGCCACAACACGACGGTGCGCAGCACACTGGGCAGTGAACTGAGGGGCACCACGATGCCGGAGAACAACAGTAAGAGGAGATAGAGGCCGTTGCTGGCCGCGAGGTTGACTTCAGCGCGCAGACGTCCGGCGAGGAGCAGGCCAATGCCCGCACAGCCCGCCGATCCGAGCACCAGCGCCAGGGCTGTCATCGCCGCCGCGGCGACCCCACCGCGGGGCTGCCAGCCGAGAACGATGGCCACAACGGCCAGCACAGCGACCTGCAAGGCCTCGGTGACGAGTACGCCCGCCAGTTTGGCGGCGATGAGTCGTGGCCGCCCCAGTGGGGTCACGTGGAGGCGACGGAGGACGCCGTAGGAACGTTCGAAGCCGGTGGCGATAGAGAGGGCGACCAGTGATGTCGAGAGGACGCACAGGGCCAGGATC
>Ga0208877_1000652_pt1 | contig 8937 bp, 8 predicted proteins | sample CryBogCBH29Jun09_FD_184624 | JGI IMG/M metagenome (GOLD analysis project Ga0208877, IMG submission 184624) | Freshwater microbial communities from Crystal Bog, Wisconsin, USA - CBH29Jun09 (SPAdes) | ecosystem: Environmental > Aquatic > Freshwater > Lake | place: Crystal Bog, Wisconsin, USA...
GATATACAGCGGTATGCCCGCCTTGTGCCAGCGCTTCAGCCCATCCACCGCATCGGGATAGATATGCCCGCGCAAGGCACCCGAGGCGAAGCCCTCCGCCCAGATCATGCCCTGCAATGTCTTGAGCGGCTCGATCTTGCGGTCGGCGTCGTGCCATTCGAGGAGGAGCGCCACACAGGCGGCGTCATCGCCTCCCGCGCCCTCTTCCATGGCGCGAACCCGGGCCAGAATGGGGGCCACTTCCGCGCTATGCTCCGCCACAAAATCCGCCAGCCGCGCCCGCGAATAGGGGAACATCACCTCATGCACGAAGGCGATACTCGAGGTGGTGCCCTCTATGTCGGTAACGATGGCGCGTGGCCTTGTGGCCAGTGTCATGGGGCGCTTTCATAGAGGGGGATGGCATTGGCGATGCCATCGCCGGTGTAGCGTGCCACCCAGCCTTCCGGGGTGACGAACAGCCGGATGGCGGTGAAATGGGGCCTCTCGCCGGTGTCAAACCAGTGCGCGGTTCCGGCGGGGAGCACGATCAGATCGCCGGCGGTGCATTCCAGCGCGTGCACCATGCCGTCCACGCGGACATAAAACATGCCGGAGCCCTCGACGAAGAAGCGCACCTCGTCGTCATCGTGGATATGCTCCGCCAGAAACTTCGCGCGCAGCGCTACCTTGTCGGGATGCTCCGGTGTCATGCGCAGCACGTCGCAGCTTTGATAGCCGCCGCGCGCCTTCAGCCTCTCGATATCGGCGCTGTAAGCGGCCAGAATATCCTCGTTGCCGGGCTGATCGGGCAGGGCGGCACCCGCCTGCCAACGCTCCAGCCCCACCCCATGGGGCGCGAGCGCCGCAGCAATCGTGGCGATATTGCTGGAACTGCCCCGCCTGGCGAAGGGAGCCTTGTCGTCATAAGTGGTAAGCTGGGTCATGGTTTGGCTCCATAAAGCTTCATTTCCTCCCAGGCGCAGCTTAGCAGGAACTCGCTGGCCTCGGCCACATTTTCGGTTTCATCCATGGTGGGGGCCCAGGCATAAAGGCCATGACCGCCGATATAGAAAGCGGGAACCAGCGGTTGCCGCGCCTGCAACAGCGGCCGGGTCAGCGCCGCCAGCGCGGCCATATCCTGACTATTCTCCACCAGCGGCATGGCGATAGTGGTATCATGCGTGCCGGTGCCGGGGAATATCTTGAGCAGCTCATAGCCTGCCAGCACAATCGCCCCTTGCCCGGCCAGCGCGCGGCTCAGCACCGTGCCCGCGATGCTGTGGGTGTGCAGCACGGCCCCGGCATTGGGATCGACCTCGTAGATCAGGCAATGCAGCAGGGTCTCGGCGGATGGCTTTTTGCCGTCGAGCGGCGTGCCATGGGGGGCGACGCGCATGATCTGATCCGGGGTGAGGCGGCCCTTGTGCGCGCCCGATACGGTGATGGCGATGCTGCCATCCGCCAGCCGGATTGAATAATTGCCAGCCGTGGCGGGGGCGAGGCCACGGCGATCCAGCCTGCCGCCCACGGCGATGATTTGCGTTGTCGCAAGGGCAAAATCGGTCATGCGAGGCTCCGGCGAAAGGCGGCAAGCTGCTCGACGGCCTTATCCAGCGTGTCATCCTGCTTGGCAAAGCACAGGCGGACAAAATTGCGTTCCGCTTGCTTGGGGTAGAAGGCGGAGACGGGGATGGCGGCGACGCCAGCCTCGGCAATCAGCCGCTCGCAAAAGGCCACATCCTCCAGCGGAATACCCGATGCCGCCAGATCCAGATTGACGAACCACGTGGCGGAATTGGGCAGCACCGCATAGCCCGCAGCGATCAGGCCATCGACAAACCGCGAGCGGGCGCGCTGATAGCGGGCGCGGTGCGTTTCATGCCAGCCGGGCGGCAGGGCCAAGCCTTCCGCCACCGCCCATTGCAGCGGCGTGGCGGTGGTGAAAGTGAGGAACTGGTGCTGCGCGGCGATGGCATCGGCCAGGGGCGGCGCGGCCACCGCCCAGCCAACCTTCCAGCCGGTCAGCGAGAATATCTTGCCCGCCGAGCCGATCTTGACCGTGCGATCCCGCAGCGCTGGCACAGCAAGCGCGGAGTGATGGCAAGCGCCATCCCACACCATCGCCTCCCACACCTCGTCGCACAGCAGCGTAATGTCATGGCGCTGGCACAGCGCGCCAATGCCCTCCAGCGTCTCGCGGGCGAGGATAGTGCCGGTGGGGTTGTTGGGCGTGTTGAGGATGATCAGGCGGGTGCGAGGGGTGATCGCCGCCGCCAGCGCCGCCAGATCCAGCCCCCAGTGCGGTGGCTCCAGAGGCACCAGCCGCACGATCCCCCCCGCGCGCTGCACCAGCGGGAGATAGGCGTCGTAGATCGGCGGGATCAGGATCACCTCGTCGCCCGGCCGCACCAGCGCCAGAATCGTGGCAGCGAGCGCCTCCGTGGCACCCGAGGTGACCACGATCTCGTCCTCCCGCACGGCAAGGCCCTGATTGGTGGCATAATAGGCGCTGATGGCATGGCGCAGCTCGCCAAGCCCCCGCATCGGCGGATATTGGTTCGAACGCTCCCCCAGCGCGCGCCGGGCGGCTTCCAGCAGCGCGGGGGGATCGGGCATATCCGGAAAGCCCTGCCCCAGATTAATCGCCCCATACTCCCGAGCGAGGCGCGACATATGCTCGAAGATGGTGGTGGCTGGGGAGGGGGCCATTAGCTGATTTCGCGCCTCATCTGGGCCATGTCTTACCGTAGCATGTCACGCTGGGTAAAAGGCCGCGCGCAGATCGGCCACCATGATGTCCGGCTGCTCGAATGGCGCGAAGTGACCGCCGTGGGGATAGGTTTTGTAGCTTTTCAGATTGAAATAACCCTCCGCCCATTTCCTCGGCATCATCAGAACGTCGTTGACGAACAACGAGGTGGTGGTTGGCGCGGAAACGACCGGTGTCCCGGCGTGCGATGGTTTCCACGGGTTATGCGCGCCCTCGTAATAGTAACGGGCCGAGCTGCCCCCGCTCTGGGTGACCCAATAGAGCGTCGCAATGGTCAGCAGATCATCCTTGCTGAACACCGTTTCCACCTCGCCGCCGCAATCGCTCCACGACCGGCGCTTTTCCAAAAGCCAGGCCAGCTGACCCACCGGAGAATCCTCCAGCCCGAAGGCCAGGGTTTGTGGCTGGGTGGCCTGAATGGCCGAATATCCGCTTTTGGTCTGGAAGAAATGCTGCGACTTTTCATACCAGCCCGCCTCTTCTGGCCCATACAGCTCCGCGCCGGGCAGGGGGACGGAGAAGAAATCCAGCGGCAGGGTCAGGCTTAGATGAATGCCAATCAAGCGGTCGGCGTATTTATGGCCCAATTGGGTGCTGACCATCGCCCCCCAATCGCCGCCATAGGTGGCGAAGCGGTCGTAACCCAGGCGCGTCATCAGCTCCACCCACATGTCGGCGGTTTTGCAAAAATCCACCCCGGTGCGCTGCAGCGGCGTGGAGAAACCAAACCCCGGCAGAGATGGCACAATCACATCGAAGGAATGGGCCGGATCGCCGCCGTAAGCCGCCGGATCGGTGAGGGGGCCGATCAATTTCCGCAAGTCCCAAAAGGTCCATGGCCAGCCGTGGTTGAGCATGATGGGGATGGGGTTTGGCCCTTTGCCCCGCACATGGATGAAGTGGATGGGATTGCCGTCGATCTCGGTGCGAAAATGGGGATAGGCGTTCATCTCCCGCTCCGCTGCCCGCCAATCATACTGGTTTAGCCAGTAATCGGTCAGCAGGCGGACATAGGTGGCGTTGGTGCCGTAATCCCAATTGCAATTGCCCAGATCCGAGGGGAAACGCGCCCGGCGCAATCTTTCTTTCAGATCGTCTAAAACCGCATCGGTAATTGCGATGGTGAAACTTTCCATCCGAACCCCCCGTCAGATTTTTGAATAACTCAGACCGCCCCTGCGCAGGGCCCAGCTACGCCGTAAGGTATGCGAAAACAGGGCTCTGTCAAAGAAAATGGGGCAACGGGGTGCAAGGCGGCCTCTGGCCTGAAAACGGCGGAAGCTCCTGCCAAAGCTGACGCGGCGGTGGGTGATTAGGCGGTTGCGCCATGGGCTGGGCTGTGCGAAATACAGCAAACGATGTAATAATGCGGCTGGCTTAAAGCTGGATGTGGGCGAGGCGCCATAGGCCGTTTGCGGTTGGTGGCGGGAATAATGGAGAGGTTCTGTGGACCTTGGTATTGCCGGCAAGCTGGCGTTGGTTGTGGGTGGCAGTCGTGGCTTGGGTTACGCTTGTGCAAAAGCACTGGGGGATGAAGGTGCTACCGTCCTGATCCTGGCGAGATCGGCTGGTGGCATAGAAGATGCTGTCGGAAAATTGCGCGCGGCCGGTGTGGAGGCGCATGGGGTTGTGGCGGATATATCCGATCGGCAAAGCGCCAAATCGGCCATTGAGGCGGTAAAAAACCAATATGGGACGCCAGACATCTTCGTTTATAATAACGGTGGTGCTGGTGATATGTATTTCGAGGAATCTTCGGACGAAGATTATTACAATGCCTTCAATGTATACATCATGGGCTTTGTGTGGTGCATGAATGAGCTACTTGCCGATATGAAGGCAAAGGGCTGGAGCCGGGTCGTTTCGCTGGGGTCGCTTTGCGCCAAAGAGCCGCATAAGCAATATCCTATGATTATGCACAATATGGGGCGTGCCGCTCAGTTGGGCATGAACAAGACCCTCGCCAATAGCGTCGGCAATACCGGCCTTACCATCAATATAATCGCCACGGGCATGATAGATCACGATGGTGGATCTATTAAGCGGGCTTATGAAGCGCATTCCAGCGCTCAGAATATGTCCAAAGAAGACATTAATTATTTTAGAACCAAGGATATCCCGGTGGGTCACATGGGCAAGCCGGAAGATATTGCCAGCATGTGTGCCTTCCTGTGCTCTGACAAGGCTGGCTTCGTGAATGGCCAAACCATACTGGTTGATGGCGGCAGGGTAGGGTCTTTATTATAACTATAAATACAGGGTGAGATGGTGATGACTAGTATCTTGTTTGTGCGATCGGTCGTGAACGCCTCTGTTGATCGTCCGGCCTTCGATGCGTGGTATGGGCAAGAGCACTCGATGATCGCCTATAAGGCCTTCGCGCCGATCAAATTCTGGCGATGCTGGAGCGACACAGATCCCTTGGTTCATTATGCATTTTATGAATTCGCAAATGTGGAGCGCATTCATGAAGTTACGGCAAGTGCAGAATTCGCGGAACTTGTGAGTGATTATACCAATACATGGGGGGATTACGTTTCCCGCTCTCGGGATATTGTGACGGTGGTGCATCAATATCCGTAATATTATTTATAAAACTGGTTTTGCGAAGGTGGATGAAATGAAGCGGCGGGCTGGAAAGATTGGCGCCGAGCTGGAAGTGCTTGAGGGTAGTGAGAAAAATGCTGAGGAGAGGCAATAATGGCAAACAACGCAGTGGCCGATAAGGTGCCGACGAAGGCTGAACTCGAGGCCCGTTTCGGCCGCGATATTTTCAACGACTTCGATTACAACGATCCACGCTTCAACGATCAGTTCAACGAGGTGCTCGAAGAGCATCTGGCGCACTGCCCGGTGGCGTGGAGCAACGATGGCCACGGCTATTGGTGGATCAGCCGCAACGAGGACGTGCGCCGCGTGGCGCAGGATTGGCAAACCTTCTCCAACGCCAAGGGCTATGCGCCCAACCGCCCCGAGGGCCTACCCCTGCTCTACCCCGAGGAATGCGATCCGCCCTACCAGTCCGCCTGGCGCAAAGTGCTTAATCCGCACCTCAGCCCCAAGGTCGTCGCCAATTACGAGCAGGCGATCATCGACGACACCAACGAGCTGATCGACCGCTTCATCGCCAAGGGCGGCTGCGAATTCATCGCCGATTTCGGCTCGATCCTGCCGGGTCTGGTCTTTTTCAAGAACGTGCTGGGCGTTCCTGTCGACGATCTGCCGTGGCTGGTCGAAAGCGCCGAATTGGCCAACTTCGCGCCAAACGAGGAGCGGCAGATCCATATCGACAAGGTTTGGGCCTATCTCGATAATTTCCTCAAGCAGCGCGCCAAGCTGCCCCCGCGCGGCGACATGGTGGATGCGATCCTCGCGGGTGTGAAATATACGGAAGATCAGGATTCCCCATGGGAGCACAAGGTCAGCGTGCTGGTGGACATCACTTTCGGCGGCATCAACACCACCACCTATGTGCTGGCCTCGGCGGTCAAGCATCTGGCGGAGAACCCCGAGGATCGCGCTTTCCTCGCCGCCAATCCCGACAAAATGGTGGGCGCGGTGGAAGAGTTCGCCCGCATGTTCCCGCCGATCGTGGGCATGGGCCGCAGCTGCACCCGCGATGTCGAGATTGCCGGCACGCCGATCAAAGAGGGTGACTTTGTGATGATCGCCTATTCGGCCAGCTCGCGCGATCCGCGTGGGGTGGAGAATGCCAGCGTGGTCGATATCCATCGCGAGCCCGTGCCGCACTATACTTTCGGTGCCGGCCCGCATCGCTGCATCGGCTCGCATCTGGCCCGTTTGGAAATTACCAACGTGCTGCAGCAATGGCTCGTGCGCTTTCCGCATTTCAGCGTGAAGCCGGATAGCGAGGCGGTGTATATCACCGGCTTCCTGCGCGCCATGCGCCAGCTCGATCTCGTGTGGTAAGCAGCGCCTGAAAAAATATCCCCGGAGTGACAGGTTTCTGCCGCTCCGGGGATACAGGTAGGATCAATCAGTTTCTCTATGCTTCAGAAGGCCACACGAGCCTTCCCGCCAGTATTCAGGCCGCGGCCTTCAGCTGACGACGCAGGTAAGAGATCATCAGGAAGGTGTATACGGCGAACCAGACGAGCCAGGCACCAAACGTAACATAGAAGTCGATGAGACCGTTCCACGCGAAGGGGCCGTGACCGAAGTAGGGAATGGATGAATCGACTACGAAGGTCAGTCCGCAGAAAATCGAGACCCAGCCAGCCCATACCGGGAAAATCGGCTCTTTGCTGTTGTCGATCAGCGCATAAACGCCGCAAGCCACCATCTGGACCGTGGTGATCATGTAGGTGAGCATGTAGATGAACCACCCAAAGCGCCACAGCATAACGGTCAGCATCGGGTTGGAGCCGTTGTACCAGGCGGAAAGAGCCCAGATGGCGGGGCACATCGCCAACAGCCAGGCGGTGACGGCGCCACCGAGCAACTGCATATTGGCCAATACCGAGGAATCATGCTCCTTGCGCCGCATCAGCGTTCCCAGCACGGCCACCCAGGGCAGGTAAAGGATGCCGACCACCGCACAGCCAACCATCCCGGCCAAAATGTCGGAATGATACGGAATGAAGTATCGCGACATCAGTTCGTCGGTGCTCCACTCCGGCGTTGGAGGCGGAATATTGTGCCCCAGGATACCCCAGAAGACGAGGTATCCAAGAATGAAGATGGGCCCAAACCAGGCGCAGACCAACTGTATCTTATGGTCAAGTCTTGTAGTTTCGTTCATTTTATTCCCCTCCTATAATTTATTTATTATACGGTTATGCTTGTGAGGTGAATCTATCGCACGGCGCTTATCGCGCAAGCCCATTGATTTTTGTTTGGCGGCATCGAAATATGCAGCGCTGCTCACCCACTCCTTCCCGTTTTCATTCACGTCTGAGAGCGGAGCCCCAAGCCGGACACGGATAAGTTCTTTTTCTTTGTGCCTCTAGAAACCACTCTCTGAAGATAGAGTCAATGAGTGATTTTAAGGCGAGCGGGCGTGGCGCGGAAAAACGGCTCAAAAAACGGCGGATGCGCGGGCCGCGCCATCCTTGCGGCTGACAGCACCCGCGCCCAAACCGCCGCTCAAGAGGCCAGCATTGCCTTCACATAGTCCGGCCGCAGCGGAAGCCGCCGCGCCGGTTTGCCGGTGGCATCGAGGAAGGCCCCCGCTATCGCCGGGGCCGCCAGCGCATTGGCGCTTTCCGATCCCTGCCCATAGCCCTGCGCGCCAGCCAGCGGCGCGAGCACCACCTTCACCTCGGGCGCTTCGGCCATGGTCAGGATGGGATAGGTATACCAATCGGAGCTGGTGATCGCCCCCTCGTCAAACGACACTTCCTCGTGCAGCGCCTCGCTGACCCCCATCAGCAGCCCCGCCTGCGCCTGCCGCCGCAGTTGCAACGGATTGACCACCAGACCGGGGTCGACCACCAGCGTCATCCGCTCCACCTTCACTTCGCCCGTGGCGGGCACCACCGCGATATGCGCGGCGCAGGCCCAATAGCCACTGTCGCGCAGCATCAGCGACACCCCGCGCCCGCGCACCACCGCCTCGCCGCTGGCGCGCGCCTTGGGGGATGGCGAGGGACGCGCATCCCAATCCGCCTCCACCGCCAGCCGCTCCAGCACCGCCCTCACGCGCGGATCGTCGGTATGCTCGATGCGGAAGCGCAGGGCATCCTTGCCCGCCAGCGCCGCCGCCTCGCTGATCGCCATCTCGCGGGGGAAGTTCTGCTGAAACTGGATCGGAGTCCGCATCGAATGATCGCGCAGCCCCACCCCGATTGGCGATTCCCGCATCCCGATCTGATCGGTGCCGCGCCCGGTTTCCGAGACATGGGCCACCGCGCCATAGACCCAGAGATCGGCGATGCTGATCTTCGCGGTGTGGATCGGGCTGGGATTGCCGGGCCCGGGCGGATCAATCGTCGGCAATCCTGCCAGCAGCGCCCCGATGGGCCGGTCGTCCTGCATCGGCGGGCCGGAATGGGTGGCCTCATAGCTGTGGATCACCCCTGCCTCGTCCAGCCCGATGCGTATATCGGAAACCATGGGGGAGGATTGGGTGGACCATTGCATATCATCAGCCCGCATCCACTGCACGCGCACCGGCACGCCGAGCGCGCGGCTGAGCAACACGGCCTCGTCTTCCGACCCGGCGT
>Ga0208877_1000688_pt1 | contig 8723 bp, 7 predicted proteins | sample CryBogCBH29Jun09_FD_184624 | JGI IMG/M metagenome (GOLD analysis project Ga0208877, IMG submission 184624) | Freshwater microbial communities from Crystal Bog, Wisconsin, USA - CBH29Jun09 (SPAdes) | ecosystem: Environmental > Aquatic > Freshwater > Lake | place: Crystal Bog, Wisconsin, USA...
AAATCCTTGGTCGGTCGGCTAGGATAGAACTCCTGCATCATTGCGGCTGTAGCTCAGCGGATTAGAGCATCGGTCTACGGAACCGAGGGTCGGGGGTTCGAATCCCTCCAGCCGCACCATTTAGAAACGCCATACAGGACCGAGCATTTGAGGTCTAATGGCAGTTTTTGTTCCCCGTCGAAGGTATTCTTCGACACCTATCTCAACACTTATGTTGACGAGCCACGCCTGACGTGGCCATATTTGTTTGCTCGTGTCAGCGAATCCAAAAGTCGCCATGGATCGACTTTTATTTGGCGACACACAGTAAACCCATCTCATACTTGTGGAGTCCTGAGGAGGAAATTTTGCGGGTGCAGTCTGCCCGCGAGTTTTGCCATTTCCATCTCTAGCCAACTCAGGATTATGACGAACAAACTCGGGACAACCAAGATGCTGTACAGCGTGGCTGAGGCTGCGATACTCCTGTCGCTTTCGAGGGGATCTGTTTACAAGCTCATCGCCTCAGGGCGCCTCCTGGCCGTTTATCCAACGTCGCAGGCACGAATCTCAGCCGACGCCCTTCATCGGTATGTTGCTCTTCTTGAAAAAGAGCAACGTGAAGGAAGTCTGCAATTGAGTCGGGCGCTCGCATGAAGCGCTCAACCAAAGGCCTCGGAAGCATTACGCAACTCCCGACTGGGGTGTGGCGCGTCAAAGTCCCAGTTGGGCGCACTCCTAGTGGGGCGACGCGCTATCGCACGAAGCACTGTGCCACCAAGTCGGATGCTCGGAATTGGCAACGTCAACTCATCTCATTGCGCGAGCAGCAACAATTAGTCGCTGGACCCCAGACTACGTTTCGAGCGTTCGCAACGGAGTATTTGCTTACCCCGTCAGATCACGTCCGTGAACGAACGCACGACCAGTATTACCGCAACCTGAGAAACCACGTCTTCCCAACACTTGGTGGAAGGGCCCTTCATGACATTCGCCCATGGGACATAGAAGCGCTTTTGAAGCAGCTCAGAAAATCCCGTTCCGCGAGCACTGTCAACAATGTTCGAATCGCAATGAGCAAGGTCTTTAGGGTTGCAGAACGTCATGAATTGGTACTCAGCAACCCTGTGCGACGAACTGAGAAGGCGCGTCGAAATGAATTTGAGCCTACGCAGGTCAAGTTGCCGTGGAGCCGAGAAGAGGCCCAAAGGGTGCTGAAGTGTGCCGAGGGGACTCAAATTGAACTTTTCATCGTGTTGGTCCTCTCGACGGGGATGCGACGCGGCGAGGCTCTCGGTCTTCGATGGAGTGACATTGACTTTGATGCAGGCACTGTCTCTATTGAGCGAAGTGTGCATCGGGAATCAATTATTCAGAAAGATGGTTCAAAAATCTCGAGAATTGCAGTGACGCCACCTAAGACGGCCCAAAGTCGTCGGGTAAATCAACTCACCCTCCCGGTGATTGACGTACTGCGTCGGCACCAATTGGAACAGCATCTCCAAGGACTGAATCAATCTCAATCGATTGACGGCGATCAATATGTGTTCACAAACTCAGTCGGCGGCCTATTGGATGAGTCGAAACTCTCGCGACGATTCAAGAAGTTCTGCATCGAAAATGGCATTCGCGACATTCGGCCCCATGACATGCGCCACACATTTGCAACAATTCTGATTGACGATGACGCGAGAAACATTGGAGCGGTTTCAAAGGCTCTTGGGCACTCCTCGTCATCCATAACTTTGGACATTTATGGAAAAACTGCCAAGGTTGAATCACAAGCAATAAATCGGATGGGTGAGCTTCTGTTCCCAGATCGAGCAATTACTGCAATTTCGTCGCCGACCGTTCCAGTCCAATTTGTTCATTCTTCGAAGAGATTCAAGGATGTGGGCTAGTCAGTCGTCTCTACAGACCCTGTCCCAATTTTCCCTGCAATATATATGCCGCAACAAAAAGGAATTGACGTGTCACGACCTACCGCATCAGGTTTTGAGCGCACTGAAGATGACGCCAAAAACACAGCGCTGACGCTCAAACTGCGTTCTCAAGGCCTTACCTATCGCGAAATCGGTCAGGTGATTGGAGTGGATGCCAGTACGGCGCAGCGACGAGTCAAGAAAGCTCTGGCTGAGATTCCAATGGAATCAGTTGACGAACTCCGTCGACTCGAAGGTGAGCGTCTTGACGCTCTCCTGAACGCTCTGTGGCCTAAGGCTATGGAGGGGAACGCCCAGGCAGTCCGTGGCGTCCTGGCTATCTGTGATCGCAGGGCAAAACTCTGTGGGCTCGACCAGCCTCACCAGATAACCGTCGAGCAGTGGTCTATGGAGAGCATCGATGCTGAGGTGGCACGTCTGACACGCCTCCTGGCTGAAAACCCCGATTACTAGGGGAAAGGGACTGCTGAAATGGCTCTGGCTGTGCAGTTGAATGGCCGAAACTTTTTCGTGCCAGATTGCCCACTTTGTTAGCGGCCTTTACCTCCAGAAAGCATTTCCTTGTAGCATCTGAAACATCAAATAAAAAGTGAGGACATGATCGTGAGAATCAATCCGACCCTGAAAGTTCTTGCAGTGGGGCTTGCCGCGCTGACACTCGCGAGTTGCGGGGGGCCCACAGCTCCAAAAAAAGCTCTCCCTGGTCTCTCATTCGCTCAAGTTAAGAATCTGTACAGCGTTAGCAAGGGATCCGGAGAAGAGGTCGATCTTTACGTTCTCAAGAAGACGGCAAAGTTTGAAATCGCAAGCATCTCCATGTCCTGGACTAAAGCTGCAACGGCCGCTGGCCTAGATGGACAAGGCTGCAACGATATCTACTATGTCGAAAACGAACGCTGGTTTGAGGCAGCAAAGAAACTTGACGGCTGTTATTCTGTTCCCTCCCGTGACCAGGCGACCAAGGTTATGAATAATCGCGCCTCTGCAATCTTTACGTGGAATTTTGTCTGGCCGTCAAAGTACAAGGTTCTGAAGGCAGACCCGACGACAGTTTTCCCCACAACGACCACTACTTTGAGCGCCTATGAGATTGCTCGGCAATCCGCTTTGAGTTACGCACGTGCATGGAATAACTCCCCTCAAGGACAAGCGGGGTCGGAATACCCGACCCAGGTCACGATTCAGGTTTCGACCATTGATGGCACGTTCTTCACATTAAGCCTCGGTAGCAATTTGCAGCAATACTCGAATTACGTCGCATCGTCGGATACTTGGTACGGCCTTGGGCTGGGTAATGGTTACAACTCATGCCCTGGGCAGGTGCCGTTGAACGTTTGCGAAGGTAATTGGTTTACGTTCACCTTCAACACCGATGGTAAAGGAAACATTTCCTGAGCAACCAACTCTCATGCGTGGATAGGGAAGGTTAGGAACTTGGGTGACAGCAAAGACGAAAGGCTGTACCTCCCGCCTTGGCCTGTGGCCACGCCGCCAGTGGTTATTTGCTCGGAATCAGCGAAAATCATCTTCGTAACAACTTGATTTGAAACCAACCGCGAACCTAGGTACTTCTAGTGCTGCATCAAGTGTTGAACGAATCAGTCTTCTCAACGGTGCCACTTCTCCCAACGGCCTAATTGGTCGCATTGCTAACTGCGACCCACTTCATGCCGAGAGCTCGATTAAAAGCAGGCCGGTGCCGATGGTCTTCATGTGAAGTCGAACATCAGGCTTCGTCATTATGGACAAGATTCATGAGATCGTAAAGACTCTGAGCAGGCCAGGTTTCTTCAATCCACGCTTCCGTGAAACCATCAAAGGAATTCTTAGACCCCCTTTGCCCCAGATCTGTATTGCGCCTTCGAAGACTTTTGAGGATTGATTGCTCCCAGCTCTTCGCAATATCACCAGGTAAGGGTCCTCGCACTTCAATCACATCCCAGCCGAGGCTCCGGTGAGCTGCCAGCCGCTTCTCGGGGTGGTTGGTAATGCCTATCTGGAGCATTCCCCATGTCTCATGACGTAGGAAGTAGATGTAGCCATCAATGTTTGGATCAAAACCTGACTTGGCGCAAGAAGGGCAGCCAGTCCCATTGTTTCTGTTCGCTGGGCTGGCCTTCCACGTGTGGCCGCTTTCACAGCGCCATTCAACAGCCTTATTGCTACCTGCCATCAATTTCGTCGGGTCAGCACTGACGAGCTCGAGAGCCAAATCGGGTCGTGTGGTTGCTAGGTCATTAAAACCAACCAAAATTTGAACGCTGGAGCAATACGGACAGCCAGAACCGGCAACTCTTTTCGCCCCCGACGCGAGGAATTGGTGCCCCACAGGGCAGGCCCACCGAAGTTTCTTGGTCGTACCGGCGATGACCGTTCTTGGGTCCCAGCCAAGGGCTTCACGAGCCAACTCGTAGTGAGTGGTTTCCATATCGTTATATCCAGTGAGAACTGTTTGGTTGGAGCAAAACGGGCAACCCGAGTGCATCCTTGTTCGATTCGACACCGTGGCTATATATTCGTGGCCTTGTGGGCAGAGCCACTTCATTTTCTTTCCGCTGAATGCAGAGACCTTTTTCGGATCCCAGCCAAGCGCTTCTGCGGCAATCTGCGGAAATTTGGTGAGGATGTCACTCTCACCCTCTACGGCAAGACGCCCAGAGCAATATGGGCAACCGGTTCCCTGAAGGGTTCGACTTTTGATAACAGCTTCGTATTCGTGTCCCGAAGAGCAACGCCAGCGCTTCTTTTTCTCGCTACCGGGTAAGACTTGTGAGGGGTCCCAGCCTACGGCTTCTCGGGCAAATTCCGGATAAAGCGTCGCAATGTCATTTGTGCCCGGAATTGCGTTTCTGCCAGAGCAATATGGGCAGTTCGTTTCCAAGCGTGTTCTACTGGCGATAGACGCAATCCACTTGTGTCCTTGACCGCATCTCCAAGCCATCTTCTTTGTCGTGGCCTGCGCCAGACCAGAAGGATCCCATCCATCAGCCTCACGAGCTATTGCTGGATAAAGGGAAGTCAAGTCATTGACGCCCGGAATTATCCGGTGTGATGAGCAGACTGGACAGCCATAACCGCGGGCACGTGAACTAATTCCCATTTCATAGACGTGACCCTTAGGGCACAGCCAGTTCAAGGTTTGCGGTGATCCTGCCTTTACGCTGCTAGGGTCCCACCCATGAGCCTCTGAGGCCAACTCGGGATGGGTCGTGAGCAAGTCCGTTTCTCCCGGAATGACCCTCTTGCCCGTGCAATATGGGCACCCGCTGCCGTTCGTGGTGCGAGAGTTGACCGTTGCTTCCCAAGTGTGACCTTTTGAGCAGATCCACCTCAGCTTTTTACTCGTACCCGGGAGAAGTGTTGTGGGATCCCATCCGGCTGCCTGAACCGCGATGTCTGGAAACATCGTGGCCAAGTCATTGAAGCCAGGCAATACCCGTGTGTTCGAACAGTAGGGGCAACCATTCCCACTTACCCGATTTGCGACAATGGCATCCCATGAGTGTCCGTACTCACACTTCCATGGCAGTTTCTTCTGGCTGCCCGCCGTAACGGATGAAGCATCCCAACCATCTGACTGCTTGGCTAGAGCTGGGTGACTCTCCGCGAGCGAAATCTTGGCCATATGCAAAGTTATTTCAAGGGACACTTATTCCAACACTTATGACGCTAAACAACGGTGAACCTGGCTGAACACACTGCGCCTAGCATCAGGTAGAATTACTAATAGTTTCCTGTGTTGTTGTTCTCTAAATGGAACTCACACCCTCGAACTTCAAGTCGTCGAATTTCGAAGAGAAACCCCCAATTTACTTGATCATTCCAATTCAGGGGTTAGGCCACCCCGATGACTGTTGTGATTGGTAAGCCAACTCCAAACTGGTTCATTGGTGACACCGAGATTACATATCGAGTGGCATGCGCTAGTGAAGAAAAAGTGGCACTAGTTGAGGTCACTACTGATCGGAGCACCTTCCTGCCTGGACTCGCAAGCGTGACGATGTAGCCAGTGATGGGTGCTCCTCCGTCATACAGAGACTTTTTCCAGGCCAACTTCGCTACACCAAGGGAGGGTGACGATGAAGAAAGGTTGACCACGGAGGTTGGCGGAGTTCTTTTCACGAATACTGCAAATTGACCGTGAACGTAACCACCGTGGGCAAGAAACCGGATGTTGCCACTGGCTGAGGCGCAAAACTTGAACGTCACTGTTCCTTGTGAGTTGGTGGTGCCATTGAGAACTTGACCCACGCAAGACTTGTAGCCGGCTGGCAGCACAGCAGAGACTCGGATTCCGTTTAAGGTTAGGCGAGAAAGAAGATGACTCCTTAGTAAGGGGATGCCGCCACCGCTCGTACCCGTCGGACCGGTTGATGGACTCGACTCTGATGTGGCGAGAGTCACACTGACTAGCGAACCCGCCGAGGTAATCGTTGAGGCTGAGGTTGGCGCAATTACTGGTTCGTATGGCAGCAATACTTGAACATTTGCGGAGTTGATTGGGGTGGATTGGATTTGGTCAATGACGCCATCGTTGTACTCCACAGTGACCTGACTGCCAGCGTCAATGTAGCCATAAATCGTGCTGTTGCCAAACGCATCTGAAACGCCCGACGATGACTCTTGAGGTGCGGTAAATGTCGCATTTCCAACGACCACCTGTTGCTGAACATTCTGATCGTCTACGGAGACGATTGCATTGGAAACTGGTTCTGAGTTGACAGTTTGAACTTGCACCAATGTCATGTCAGAACCTGGCTCCGCTGGTAAGACCAGATAATTCGAAGGTAGACCGAGGTAGACTGGAAATGTTCCGCTAACCGAGGCCCCATCAGGCATCGTGGCGTTCTGGATAGTTACCGATGCAATCCCAGCCGGGGCTGCTGGGAATAGAAATCCGCCGGTTGCGGTGAGCCCGTAGACGACTGAAGATCTAACATTTTGAGCGGACCACGTTATTGAACCACCGGATACCGGTTGACCGGTTGATGTAACTACTTGAATCTGTTGAGGTGCCAGCCCCGTCCCAACAGCGAATATTTCGGCACTCGGCTCGCCAACGCCATTTGAGTTAACCGCAGCCACGCGCAAAAACCGTCCACTTCCAGTTGCAAAAGTAGGTGTTAGGGACGTAACCGTAGAGTGGAGATCGACATTCACCCATGTCTTGTTGTCGACGCTCCTTTCGATCACATAGTCGGTTATGGGAGAGGTACCGGGGTAGTAGGGCTGGTTCCAACTCAAGCGAGGTACCCCGTTCACGATGCTTTCTACAAAGTTGCCAGGCGCGGTAGGAATTGCTTGGAGAGAGGGGCTGACTGTATTGATGGTTAGCTGTGACGAGTTGGCCGATCGACCGTTGGAGTCGGTGGCGGTCCAAACAAAGCTATAAATTCCTGACGGCCACGCGGTCGTGTCTATCGACAACTTAATAGATGTGGCTTGCGTAGACCAACAACCTGTCGAAGCATTGAACTCGTTCGCGAGACCCTCGGGGTAATTTCCAGATTGCCCTCCTAGAGCGGCGTAATCCCAAGACGTATTATTTCCTGGTGTAAGACTTGTCGAAGCAATACTCGTGCCGTTGATTGAGAGACACCAAGTCGAGATTGTTCCTGTGCCCGACGACGCGGCCGACGCATTTGCGATGAGTGCAACCTTCCCCTGGACCGATTGATTGTTTGGGGTGGTCCATGAGACTGATGGCAAAGCCTCGTCATTAGTCGTAGTAATCGTTTCGGGGGGACTGGTGGTCGATCGACCGTTGGAGTCGGTGACTTTCCAAACAAAGCTGTAACTGCCATCACTCCACGCGGTCGTGTCTATCGACAACTCAATAGATGTGACTTGCGTAGACCAACAACCTGTCGAACCATTGAACCAGCCCCCGAGGTGTAAGGGGTAATTTCCAGATTGCCCTCCTAGAGCGGCGTCACCCCAATACGAATTATTTCCTGGTGTAAGACTTGTCGAAGCAATACTCGTGCCGTTGATTGAGAGACACCAAGTCGAGATTGTTCCTGTGCCCGACGACGCGGCCGACGCATTTGCGATGAGTGCAACCTTCCCCTGGACCGATTGATTGTTTGGGGTGGTCCATGAGACTGATGGCAAAGCCTCGTCATTAGTCGTAGTAATCGTTTCGGGGGGACTGGTGGTCGATCGACCGTTGGAGTCGGTGACGGTCCAAACAAAGCTGTAACTGCCATCACTCCACGCGGTCGTGTCTATCGACAACTCAATAGATGTGACTTGCGTAGACCAACAACCTGTCGAATAATCGAACTCGTTCACGAGGTTTAAGGGGTAATTTCCAGATTGCCCTCCTAGAGCGGCGTAATCCCAAGACGAATTATTTCCTGGTGTAAGACTTGTCGAAGCAACACTCGTGCCGTTGATTGAGAGACACCAAGTCGAGATTGTTGCTGTGCCCGACGACGCGGCCGACGCATTTGCGATGAGTGCAACCTTCCCCTGGACCGATTGATTGTTTGGGGAGGTCCATGACACTGATGGCGTTTCAAGTAAACGTGGCGCAGGGGCGCAATCGGCGACTTGATATAACAACTGCCCCATCAGCACAAATGACATTGCGAATGTGGAAAGTAATTTTGACTTCACACCCTGAACCTAGCACTTAGAAAGTTTCTTATTTTCAACACCTATCGCAACACCTATGACGCTAAACAACGGTGAACCTGGCTGAACACACTGCGCCTAGCATCAGGTAGAATTACTAATAGTTTCCTGTGTTGTTGTTCTCTAAATGGAACTACGGAACCGAGGGTCGGGGGTTCGAAT
>Ga0208877_1000693_pt1 | contig 8673 bp, 3 predicted proteins | sample CryBogCBH29Jun09_FD_184624 | JGI IMG/M metagenome (GOLD analysis project Ga0208877, IMG submission 184624) | Freshwater microbial communities from Crystal Bog, Wisconsin, USA - CBH29Jun09 (SPAdes) | ecosystem: Environmental > Aquatic > Freshwater > Lake | place: Crystal Bog, Wisconsin, USA...
GACCAGCAAACGCCGCCCGGAAAACATCGCTTTTCCCCGTCAGATTGCCATGTATCTTTCCCGCACGATGACTGAAAGTTCGCTAAGCAGCATTGGCGAAGCCTTTGGTGGCCGCGATCATGGCACGGTTCTGCACGCTTACCGGCTCGTCAAAGACCGCATGGATGTTGATTCAAACGTCCGTCAGGTCGTCAGTTATCTGGAAAAGCAGTTGGCGCGGTGACAGTTTTTAATTCTTAATTTTGAATTTTTAGTTAATTTGCGGTGGAACTAAAAATTCAAAACTTATAATTAAAAATTTCATGTCCGCCATCGAAGTCAGAAATCTCACCAAAACTTTTAGCACCTACAAAAAGACGCCGGGCTTTTTCGGCGCGGTCAAAGGACTATTCCATCGTCAATACGAACAGACGCTCGCCGTCAACGACGTCAGCTTTAAAATTGAGCCGGGGGAGCTTGTCGGTTTTCTAGGGCCGAACGGTGCGGGCAAAACCACTACGCTGAAAATGCTCGCAGGACTGCTTTATCCGACCAGCGGATCTGCAAAAGTGCTTAGCCACACTCCATGGGAACGACACGATGATTATCGCCGCCAGTTTGCACTTGTGCTCGGCCAGAAAAATCAGCTCTGGTGGGATTTGCCGGCGCGTGAATCATTGGAGTTGAACGCTAAAATTTACGGCATTCCTGCAGACCGATTCAAACACACTGTTGGCGAATTGACGGAGTTACTCGGCGTTAAAGAAAAATTAAACGTCAATGTCCGCGAACTTTCACTCGGCGAACGGATGAAAATGGAGTTGATCGCGTCGTTACTACACCAACCAAAAGTATTATTTCTCGACGAACCAACGATCGGCCTCGATGTCACTTCCCAAAAAACAGTTCGGGATTTTCTTCGCCACCACAACACGGAACAGAAAACAACCATCATTCTGACGAGCCATTACATGGCTGATATTCAGGAATTGTGTGAACGCGTGATCATCATTGATCACGGGAAAATTTTCTTTGATGGCAAGCTGAACGAGGTTGTGGATCGCTTTGCTGATTTTAAACTGGTGACGATTCAATGCGGTAATGCGGAAAACCAATCGGCGGAAAAATTATCAAATTATGGCGAGGTGATTGAAAAAGATTTTACTTCAATCAAATTGAAAGTGAAACGCGATCGCGTCATTTCAGTCTGCAAAACGTTGCTTGATGAATTACCCGTAACAGACATTGATATTCAGGAAGTCCCGATTGAAGATGTCATCCGGCAAATTTTTTCGCGGTAATTTGATATTACTCAATCTATCTTCTCACGTCTCACGTCGCCGCGCGCTTAAAACATCCAACTCAAAATAAAAAACCCGAAGAAATAATTCTTCGGGTTTAATATGAAAGACTGGCGGCTACCTACTCTCGCGGAAGCTATACAACCACTACCATCGGCCATGCAGCGTTTGACGGCCGTGTTCGGAATGGGAACGGGTCGGACCACTGCGGTAATGCCACCAAATTATTGCGCACGCTTTTTGACGTGCAAAATTTATTATAAAGATCAATTCCGAAATGCTTCGGCAATTCTCTGAAAACTACACATAGGAGTCTATTGGCATACAATTCGCGAGTTGAAATTGTTTTTCCAAATAAATGAAAAAAGCAATCAAGCCGCACGACCGATTAGTGCTGGTCAGCTGAACGCCTCGCGGCGCTTACACTCCCAGCCTATCAAACGGGTGGTCTGCCCGTGGTCTTTAGGGACTTGCGTCCGGGAAACATTATCTTGGGATGAGCTTGGCACTTAGATGCTTTCAGCGCTTATCTCTTCCGCACATGGCTACGCAGCGATGCCCCTGACGGAACAACTGCCACACCAGAAGTGCGTCTAACCCGGTCCTCTCGTACTAAGGTTAGAACCCCTCAAGTTTCCTGCGCCCACAGTGGATAAGGACCGAACTGTCTCACGACGTTCTGAACCCAGCTCGCGTACCGCTTTAACCGGCGAACAGCCGGACCCTTGGGACCTTCTCCAGCCCCAGGATGCGATGAGCCGACATCGAGGTGCCAAACCGGTTCGTCGATATGAACTCTTGGAACCGATCAGCCTGTTATCCCTAGCGTACCTTTTGTCCGATGAGCGACGGCAATTCCACATTAAACCGTCGGATCACTTGGGCCTGCTTTCGCATCTGCTCGACTTGTAGGTCTTACAGTCAACCTAGTTTATAGCCATATCCTCAACGCATAGTTGCCAACCATGCTGAACTAAGCTTAGCACTCCTCCGTTACTCTTTTGGAGGAAACCGCCCCAGTCAAACTGACCTGCACGCACTGTCCCCCGTCTGGATTACAGATCGGGGTTAGAATCCTAATTAGCAAAGAGTGGTGTTTCACATTGCGACTCCACGGGCACCGAGGCACCCGCTTCAAAGTCTCCCACCTACGCTACGCATCGCCAACCAGAACACAATACGAGCTTACAGTAAAGGTGCATAGGGTCTTTCCGTCCTACTGCGGGCATGCGGCATCTTCACCGCAATTACAGTTTCGCCGAGATCCTCTCCGAGACAGTCGTTCAGTCGTTACAAGATTCGTGCAGGTCGGAACTTACCCGACAAGGAATTTCGCTACCTTAGGACCGTTATAGTTACGGCCGACATTCACGGGGACTTAAAGACCGAGCTTCGCCTTGCGGCTAACAAAATCTCTTAATCTTTCCGCATTGGTCACTTGTCACTCCCTATACGTCGTCTTAACGACTTAGCAGAGAGCTGTGTTTTTGTTAAACAGTCGCTAAACGCAATTTACTGTGGCTCACCGAAGTGAGCACCTCTTTTCCCGAAGTTACGAGGCTAATGTGCCGAGTTCCTTAGAGAGGTTTCTCTCGCGCGCCTGAGTGCGCTTACACTCACCCACCTGTGTCGGTTTACGGTACGGGCCGTCGGGGAAACAACTGCAAACTTTTCTAGACACAGAAACCCACCAATGCGCTTCGGCCGAAGCCTAAGCTCAGCATTCGATTGCCTAGTTGATGTCTTTCCATGCGTCATTCGCAGCCTTAATCCCGGCGGGCTCAGGAATATTTAACCTGATGTGCATCGATTACGCCTTACGGCCTCATCTTAGCTCCCGGCTAACCCTGGGAGGACGAACCTGGCCCAGGAAACCTTGGGTTTACGGCGAGCAGGATTCTAACCTGCTTTATCGCTACTCGTGTCTGCATTCTCACTAATCAGCGCTCCAGCGTCCGTTTCCGTTCGCCTTCGCTGCACTGATTACGCTCTCCTACCACTCCAAAGGTTCGAAAACCTCTGGAATCCATAGCTTCGGTATGTGATTTGATCGCCAATCATTTTCGGCGCGACCTCGCTCGATGAGTCAGCTATTACGCACTGTTTAAATGATGGCTGCCTCTAAGCCAACATCCTCACTGTCTAAGCAAAGTCACATCCTTTCCACTTAATCACATTTAGGCACCTTAGCTGATGGTCTGGGCTGTTGCCCTCTCGGCTACGAAGCTTATCCCTCGCAGCCTGATTCCTATGATACTGAGACCGACGGAATTCGGAGTTTGATTGGTTTTGGCAGCCTGGTGGGGCCCCTAAGCCATTCAGTGCTCTACCTCCGCCGGGTACTTCCATAAGACTCGCCCTCAAGCGATTTCGGAGAGAACCAGCTATCACGGGGTTTGATTAGTCTTTCGCTCCTACTCTCAAGTCATCTCAGGATTTTTCAACATCCACGAGTTCGGTCCTTCACTGCATGTTACTGCAGCTTCAACCTGCTCAAGAGTAGATCACCTCCGCTTCGGGTCTATTACCAGCGACTGGTCGCGCTATTCGCACTCGGTTTCCCTTCGCCTCCATCTCAAAGAGATTTAGGCTGGCCACTGATAATAACTCGCAGACTCATTATGCAAAAGGCAAGCTGTCACCGCTTACGCGGCTCCAACACATTGTAGGCATATGGTTTCAGGTTCTATTTCACTCCGCTAACAGCGGTTCTTTTCGCCTTTCCCTCGCGGTACTAGTTCACTATCGGTTGCCAAGGAGTATTTAGGCTTATGCGGTGGTCCGCACAGATTCACACAGAGTTTCACGTGCACCGTGTTACTTGGGATACCTCTAGACGGCTTTGAGTTTTCGTTTACCCGGCTGTCACGGTCTATGGCCCAACTTTCCAGATGGTTCAACTAACTCTCGACCTGTCACATTAAGGTCCCACAACCCCGGGAGAACAAGTTCCCCCGGTTTAGCCTGTTCCGCGTTCGCTCGCCACTACTGACGGAATCATTTCGTTTTCTTTTCCTGCGGTTACTGAGATGTTTCACTTCACCGCGTTTCGCTTCGGAGGACTATGAATTCATCCTACGATAACCAGCAATAAAGCTGGCTGGGTTGTCCCATTCGGAGATCCACGGATCAAAGCCTGCTTGCGGCTCCCCGTGGCTTATCGCAACTTACTACGTCCTTCATCGCCTCTTGGCACCAAGGCATTCACCATAAGCCCTTAGTAGCTTGATCACAAAGAATACCATCGAATTAACGATGGATAACTCAGCGAATTGTATTATTTGCCCTAGTATCTACCTATGTGTAGTTGTCAAAGAACTCACCGAAATGCCGTGCCGGACTACTAGATCCAGCCGACTCACTTCGTAAATTTTATATGGAATCAAGTGGTAGGCGTGACTGGAGTTGAACCAGTGACCCTGCGCTTATCAAGCGCATGCTCTAACCAACTGAGCTACACGCCTGTAAACTTGGTGGAGCTGAGGAGATTCGAACTCCTGACCTATAGCTTGCAAAGCTACCGCTCTACCAACTGAGCTACAGCCCCACGCGATGAAACTAAATTCATGCCGCTGGCCAGCGTTCGATCTCATTCACTTGATTGTCCAAAGAACAATGCTCTTGAAAATTGAATTGTGCGATTAGTTCCGAACCTATCCAACTCTTGCGAGTTGTCCGACCTCGGAAGTTTGGTTTTAAACCCAAACCCGTGGTTTCTCCTTAGAAAGGAGGTGATCCAGCCGCAGGTTCCCCTACGGCTACCTTGTTACGACTTCATCCCAATCACCAGTCATACCTTCGGCACCTTTTAAGGGGCGACTTCGGGTGCAACCGGCTTTCATGATGTGACGGGCGGTGTGTACAAGGCCTGGGAACGTATTCACGGCGCCGTAGCTGATGCGCCATTACTAGCGATTCCAGCTTCACGCTGTCGAGTTGCAGACAACGATCTGAACTGGGCCCGGTTTTGGGGGATTTGCTCCACCTTGCGGTCTTGCTTCCCTTTGTACCGGGCATTGTAGTACGTGTGCAGCCCTGGCCGTAAGGGCCATACTGACTTGACGTCATCCCCACCTTCCTCCTCGTTGAAGCGAGGCAGTCTGTCCAGAGTGCTCCCAGTTAAGGGGTGGCAACAGGACACAGGGGTTGCGCTCGTTGCGGGACTTAACCCAACATCTCACGACACGAGCTGACGACAGCCATGCAGCACCTGTGCAAACTGGTATTGCTACCTCGTCAGGCTTTCACCCTTCTACTATTTGCATGTCAAGGCCAGGTAAGGTTCTTCGCGTTGCATCGAATTAAGCCACATACTCCACCGCTTGTGCAGGCCCCCGTCAATTTCTTTGAGTTTTAACCTTGCGGCCGTACTTCCCAGGCGGCACGTTTATCGTGTTAACTACGCCACAAGTGGGGTCGATTCCACTTACAGCAAACGTGCACCGTTTAGGGCCAGGACTACCGGGGTATCTAATCCCGTTTGCTCCCCTGGCTTTCGTGCCTCAGCGTCAGGAAATGTCCAGAGACTCGCCTTCGCCACTGGTGTTCCACTTGATATCTACGCATTTCACTGCTACACCAAGTATTCCAGTCTCCCCTCCATTCCTCTAGCCGGATAGTATCCAACGCAGTTTCCGGGTTAGGCCCGGAGATTTCACGTCAGACTTACCCAACCGCCTACGCACCCTTTACGCCCAGTGAATCCGAACAACGCTTGGGACCTCTGTATTACCGCGGCTGCTGGCACAGAGTTAGCCGTCCCTTCCTCTTCCGCTACAATCAATGACACACGTGTTAGGTGAGTCAATTTGTTCGCAAATGACAGGGGTTTACGGGCCGAAGCCATTCATCCCCCACGCGGCGTCGCTCCTTCAGGCTTTCGCCCATTGAGAAAAATTCTCGACTGCTGCCACCCGTAGGTGTCTGGACCGTGTCTCAGTTCCAGTGTGACTGGTCGTCCTCTCAGACCAGCTACCCGTCTTAGCCTTGGTGAGCTTTTACCTCACCAACTAGCTGATAGGCCGCGGGCTCATCTTAAAGCGTCAGGTCTTACGATCCCCAACTTTGATCTTACGATCACATGCGGTATTAGCTCGTCTTTCGACGAGTTATCCCACACTTCAAGGCAGATTCCCACGTGTTACGCACCCTTGCGCCGCTCCGACTTGAAAATATTGCTACCCTCAAATCAGCGCTCGACTTGCATGTCTTATCCACGCCGCCAGCGTTCGTTCTGAGCCAGAATCAAACTCTCCGTATAAAAATACGTTAGATGATTCCTGCCAGACTGTTACATCCGACAGCTTTTTACTAATTTTTTGGTTAAAACCCTTAAAACCAGCGATCTAACTCGCTGATAATAAAGGGGCTCTTTACTAATCGCACAATTCAATTTTCAAAGAGCAGTCGGCGTTTTACCGCCAAAAATCCGCTTTGCTCGACTCTTATTTCGCCCGGTTAGGGGACAAAAATTCTGACTGCCGAATTTTTTCACTTTTAAAACGGCTTGTCAGTATCGAACCAGGGTCGGTTATCTTAAAGAACTTCGACCCGCTGTCAACCGGTTTTTCAACCGACCTTCGTTTCGGTTACTACCGCGAAGGGACAGAAAGATTATCAGAGTATTCTTGTCCTGCAAGAGTTTTTTTATTTTTTTTTACTACAGTTAAAAACGGACAAAAACCCTGTGTTTACAGGCTAATCAAGGCCACGTTCCGTCAAATCGTCTTCGTCCAGACCAAAAAAATGTCCCAGCTCGTGCAAAAAAGTTATGCGCACCTCCTCACAAAAGACTTCTTCATCGCCTTCCGCAACATCCCATAGGTTTTCGAGGAACAAAATGATCTGCGGCGGCAATACCGAAAAACCTTCATCCGCAAACTCCGCGCCAACGAATAAACCCAATATATCCGGTGCGATTCCATCAGCTTGCAATTCCGCATTCGGCACGCGTTCAAACGTCACCGGCAATTTTTGCGCCTGTTCCCGCAGTGGTCTTGGCAGATTAGCCAGTGTGTCTTCAATTTCTGCCAGCGCAAGTTGTTGTGATTTGTTCCAATCAATTTTCACGTTTTGATTTTGTCCGCCGCACCGCGCCAATGCAAATTTTCTCTCGCTCTTGAACAACACGCGTTTAGCCTTGTCACACATTCAAATTATGACGGCTCACTCTAAAAACTCCTCCGCACTTTTGCTCATTTCAATTCTCGCTTCCACGCTGATTTTTTCCGGCCGCGCGGACACGAATAAAATTTCCGCCGACAAAAATATTCTCCGCGCCACGCTGACGAACGGACTGCAAGTCGTCATCGTGCGCAACACCATCGCACCCGTTGTCACGACGATGGTGAATTATCGCGTTGGCTCAGACGAATGCCCAACAGGTTTTCCCGGCACGGCGCACGCGACGGAACACATGATGTTTCGCGGCAGTCCAGGTTTGAGTGCCGACCAGCTTGCGGCGATTTCTGCCGCGTTTGGCGGCGACGACAACGCCGATACACAGCAGGCCGTCACGCAATATTTCTTCACCACACCTACCGAAAATCTCGAAGTCGCGCTCCGCATCGAAGCGACGCGGATGCAAGATCTGCTGCCCGACGAGTCGCTGTGGACAAAAGAGCGCGGCGCAATCGAACAGGAAGTCGCCCAAGACCTATCGAATCCAACTTATCTTTTTTACATGCAGCTTTTACAGGCCATGTTCAAAGGCTCGCCTTACGAACACGACGCACTCGGCACTCGCCCCTCATTTGAAAAAACCACCGGTGCGGACCTGCGCAAATTTCACAACGATTGGTATAAACCGAATAATGCAATTCTCGTTGTCGTCGGCAATGTTGAACCCCAGACCGTGCTCGAACAGGTAAAAAAAACTTTCGGCGGGATTCCGGCAAAAAAACTACCTGCGCGACCGGAGTATAATTTTTCTCCCGTTGTGCCGACCACACTCACATTAGATACGGATTTACCTTACGGCATGGCCGCGATCACGTTTCGTTTTCCTGGAACGGAAAATCCCGACTTCGCCGCCGCGCAAATTTTGTCCGATGTTTTGAGTAGCCAGCGCGGAAATCTTTACGGCCTTGTGCCAGCCGGCAACGCGCTCTTCGCGCAATTTTCCTACGACTGTTTACCGAAAGCCGGCATCGGTTACGCCATCGCGGGTTTTCCTGCAGGCGGCGACTCGACGAATTTGTTGAACCAAGTTAAAGCGATTCTGCTCGCAGAAATTACAAATGGCGTGAGCGCGGAATTGGTCGAAGCCGCCAAGCGCCGCGAAATCATCAGCGCCGAACTACAAAAAAATTCTGTCTCCGGTCTCGCTTCCGCGTGGTCGCAGGCCGTCGCTGTCGAAAATCGGAATTCGCCGGACGACGACATCAATTTATTT
>Ga0208877_1000694_pt1 | contig 8645 bp, 9 predicted proteins | sample CryBogCBH29Jun09_FD_184624 | JGI IMG/M metagenome (GOLD analysis project Ga0208877, IMG submission 184624) | Freshwater microbial communities from Crystal Bog, Wisconsin, USA - CBH29Jun09 (SPAdes) | ecosystem: Environmental > Aquatic > Freshwater > Lake | place: Crystal Bog, Wisconsin, USA...
TATTGTAATACTGGCAGATAATTTAACCAATGAAAAAGCGCTTGCAGAAGAAATTTTGTTAATAGCCCATTTTAAAAAGTTCAATAATCTTACCAATATTACCTCCGGCGGAGAAGGGTTAGTTGGATATAAAATGTCTAAAGCTGCCAAGGACAAAATTAGAGCAACAAAATGGGGGAGCAATAATCCACATTTTAAAGGCAATATTATTGCAAAAAATATAAAAACCGGGGAACAAAAATTGTTTGTCGGAAATAAAGAACTAGAGGCTTTTGGTTTTGATAACAGTCACGTTTACAGATGCGTTTCTGGAAAAAGAAAAACACACAAAGGCTATACTTTTGAAAGATCAATAGCGTAATGGCGGACCAAAGTATCACACAACTACCCGTCGCTATCTCCCTAACAGGGGATGAGCAGACGGTCGTGGTTCAGAGGGGCGTCACCAAGCAGGTACAGGTTAGCCTGATTGCCAACGCGGTATCCCCCGGCAAGTTGATCACCAACGTCGTACTAGACGCACAGAACTATTTGGTGTTTTATTACAGTGATGGTACTACATCAAAGACTGGCCCAATACCAGGATATATCTCAGCAACAATCAATGGCTCAGGTCATTTAATACTGACACTCACCACTGGTGGCACTGTTGACTGTGGTAATGTAGTCGGACCTCAGGGCCCAGTTGGACCCACAGGCGCCACAGGCACTGCAGCGACTATTGCGGCGGGCACAGCAACAACATTACCTTACGGCGCAACCCCAACGGTAACAAATTCAGGTAGTAGTTCTGCAGCAACGTTTAACTTTGGAATACCAGCGGGTGCCCCTGGTGCAACCGGAACATTTAGTGGCGGCACGACGGGCTTTACACCAAACACACCAACCTCTGGCGCTGTGGTGCTCGGTGGTACGTTAAATGCTTCTAATGGTGGTACTGGTGTGGTAACTCTGACGGGCTACGTAAAAGGCAATGGCACGTCGGCCATGACGGCCAGTTCAACGGTACCAACAACGGATTTAAGTGGCACCGTCACAAACGCACAGTTAGCTAACTCAGCGATCACTATCAACGGTACGGCTACGAGCCTTGGAGGCTCGATTAGTGTAGGGACAGTGACCTCTGTGGCCGCCACTGCGGGGACAGGAATTAGCGTATCGGGAAGTCCAATCACTTCTAGCGGTACGTTGACCATTACCAATACGGCCCCGGACCAGACAGTAGCATTTACCAACGGCACAGGCATTAGTGTTACGGGTACTTACCCTAACTTTACAGTAACTAATACAGCGCCATCAAGTGGCGGAACGGTGACCAGCGTCACAGGCACGGCCCCCGTAGTTAGTAGTGGGGGCAATACACCAGCGATTAGTATGGCCGCGGCGACAACGTCGGTGAGCGGATATTTAACATCCACCGACTGGAATACGTTTAACAACAAACAGCCAGCGGGTACCTATGTAACCAGTATTACCTCCAGCACTTTAACAATCGCTGGAACAGGCACTATACCAACAATTAACCTTTCGTCTGGTATTGTTACAGCAGGAACCACGGGCTCCGCAACATTAATACCTGTCGTCACTGTGGATACGTATGGCAGAGTAACAGCGGTAACAACAGCCGCAAATCCTCAGGGCACTGTGACATCTGTCGCAGGTACAGGCACAGTAAATGGCATCACACTCACGGGCACAGTGACAAGCACTGGTAGCCTGACACTCGGTGGTACACTTAGTGGCATTGGAAACACCCAGTTAACTAACTCAAGTATCACAGTAAATGGTAACTTGGTTAGTTTAGGAGGAAGCACCACAGTAACAGCCAACACAACAAATGCGTTGACAATTGGTACGGGTTTATCTGGTACCAGCTTCAATGGTTCGGCGGCGGTTACTATTGCTATTGATAGCACCGTGGCTACCCTAACAGGCTCACAGGCATTAACCAACAAGACAATTAGCGGCGCGAGCAACACACTAAGCAACATTGGTAACAGCTCGTTAACAAACAGCACATTAACCGTTGGAACAACAAGCATCGCGTTGGGTGCAACAAGCCTTACACTTGGTGGACTAACAAGCGTCGCCGTAACACAAGACCCAACAAGCGCACTACAACTAGCAACCAAGCAGTACGTTGATAATATAGCGCAGGGGTTAAGCACCAAGGCACCGGCACTAGTTGCCACAACGGCAAACATTACACTTTCTGGTGAGCAGACGATTGATGGGTTTACAACGTCACTTAGTCGTGTGCTGGTTAAGAACCAAACACTACCTGCAAACAACGGCATCTATTTATCTAATCCAGCTGCTTGGGCTCGCACCACAGACGCCAATACCTGGAATCAGTTAGTCTCCGCCTATGTGTTTGTCGAAGAAGGAACAATTAATGGCGATACAGGCTGGGTCTGTACTAGCGACCCGGGCGGCACATTAGGCGTTACAGCAGTTACTTGGGTCCAGTTCTCTGGCGCGGCACATATACAGCTGGTACAGGACTAAGCCTAACAGGCACACAGTTTAGTATTACCAACACGGGGACGGCGGGGACATACGGATCTGCTACATTAATTCCTGTTATTACTACAAATGCGCAGGGTCAGGTTACCAGCGTTACTACGGCATCGAACCCACAGGGTACTGTAACGTCAATCACATCGTCTACCTTAACGGTGGCAGGTACATCTGCTATACCAACAGTTAACTTAACTAGCGGTATCGTTACCGCAGGCACAACGGGCTCAAGCACACTAATCCCAGTTGTAACGGTGGATACTTATGGCCGTGTAACTACGATTACAACAGCATCAAACCCACAGGGCACGGTGACAAGCGTATCTGGTACTGGTACAGTTAGCGGCATTACTTTAACAGGCACCGTAACATCAAGTGGTAGCTTAACACTTGGCGGCACATTAGATTTATCTAGCCCACCAGCAATCGGTGGTACAACAGCAAATACCATAACAGGTACTACTATCACTGCAACAAAATACGTCGGTATATCCGGAGGAACATTTTAAATGGCACAAAGCGGCTACACACCAATTTCAATTTATTATAGCGCAACAGCTACTAATGTCCCGTTAGCAGCAAACCTTACCAGTGGTGAGCTTGGCATTAACATTGCTGACGGTAAGTTGTACTACAAAGACAACGCCGGCACAGTTCAAGTTCTAGCCTCTAAAGCTGGTAATATCAACGTGTCCTCAATTAGTTTTGGTACAACAGGATTAACACCAAGTACAACAACTACGGGTGCGGTAACTGTTGCGGGCACCTTGGTGGTATCAAACGGTGGTACTGGGCAAACAACTTTAGCTACGGGGTCAATAGGGTATGGTCAAGGAACAAGTGCACATGCTGCCTTAGCAATTGGCACGGCGGGACAAGTACTAACGGTTAACAGCGGGGCCACAGCTCCACAGTGGGTAAATGCCTCGAGTATTATTGGAGGTGCTGGTGGCTCTAATACTCAAGTGCAGTACAACAGTTCTGGCGCTTTAGCTGGCTCTGCTAACCTTACATTTAATGGAACAACTTTAACCTCAACAGGCTTTGCTGGTCCAATTAGTGGTGTAGTTACTTCTACATCCATAACAGATTCAGGTCTGACTTCTGGTCGTGTTACCTACGCTGGTACAGCAGGGCTATTGCAAGATTCTGCTAATCTTACGTTTAATGGCACTACATTAACTGCAAATACATTAAATTTAACTAATGCGCTTACTACTTCTTATGGCGGTACTGGATTAACTTCATTTACTGCTGGTGATTTACCGTATTACAGTACAGGCACTGCATTATCTAAATTAGCAATTGGTACTAATGGCTATATTTTGCAGTCCAATGGTTCTGCTCCGACATGGGTATTAGCCTCTTCTGTAATCGGTGGTGCTGGCGGTTCAAACACCCAAGTTCAATACAATAGCTCTGGCTTATTGGCTGGTTCTGCTAACCTTACATTTAACGGCACAACACTTACTACAGCTAACGATGCCTCTATATCAGGTCTTACTGTTGGTAAGGGTGGTGGTAGTGTTAATAGTAATACTGCTGTTGGCGGTGGCGGTGCTTTAGCATTGAATACAACTGGTGCAAACAATGTAGCCGTTGGTTCTGGTGCTGGATACGCAAGTACTACAGCCAACAATAATATTTCTATAGGTACAAACTCTGGCTCAACTGCTAATACTGGTTCAAATGTAAGCGTTGGTGTTGGTGCAAACCAATCTAATACTGGTGGAAACAACACAGCTATTGGACATAATGCTTTAATATTTAATTCTACCGCATCTAATAACACCGCAGTAGGTTATCAAGCTGGTTACGCTAATACAACAGGAACTATTGATGCTTTTGGTTCTTCTGCATTAGGCGCAAATACAACTGGCACAAGAAATGCGGCATTTGGTATTTTTGCATTACAAAGTAATACAACTGGTGTAAGTAATACCTCAATGGGTCGTGCTTCATTAGCAACAAATACAACAGGTAATTACAATACTGCATTTGGTGACGCTGCTTTAAACGCAAACACCACCGCATCTTCATGCTCCGCAGTGGGTTTTCAGTCTGGTTATAACAATACTACTGGGATTAATAATAACTTCTTTGGTTATCAAGCTGGTTTTAGTAATACAGTAGGAAATGCAAATTCATTTTTTGGTCATGTGGCAGGATATTTCTCTACCGGGTCTAATAATGTGGGAATGGGTAGTCAAGCATTAGGAAACTCAGGAGCAGGTAACAGTAATACTGCTATAGGTGTTACAGCATTACAATTTACTACTGGCTCAAACAACACCGCTGTTGGTTATGGTTCTTTAGTTTCAAACACCACCGCATCTAACAACACAGCAGTAGGTTATCAAGCCGCATACGCAAATACCACAGGCGCAAACATAAATGCTTTTGGTTACAAAGCCTTAACTGCAAATACTACTGGCGGTCAAAACGATGCGTTTAGTTATAGTGCATTAGCTTCTAACACCACAGGCTCACAAAATGCGGCATTTGGTTTTACTTCTTTATTGCAAAACACCACAGGAAGCAACAATTCAGCTTTTGGTTATCAATCGCTTTACTCAAACACCACCGCTTCTAACAGCACTGCAGTAGGTTATCAAGCTGGGTATTCTGCTTCTGCTGGATGTTCAAATAATACATTTATTGGTTATCAAGCTGGTTATTCATCAATTACAAGTGGTTCTAATCAATTTTTTGGTTATTTAGCTGGTAGAGATGTTACTACTGGTTATTACCATACTATTATTGGTGCTTATAACGGCAATCAAGGCGGTCTAGACATCCGTACAGCAAATAACTACATTGTGTTATCTGATGGTCAGGGTAATCCTAGAGGTATTTTTGATGGTAGTGGTAATTTTGGAATTGGTACTACTAGTCCAGGAGTTAAATTAGATGTTACTGGCACAATAAGAGCAAGTCAATCTTTAGTTTTTGGCTCAAATGGAACTACAGGAGCAGGAAGTATTTATTCCGATTCAAATTGGGGATGTCTTATTACTGCTAAACAAACATCTCCAGCTTTAGCAGATTTTATGTGGCAAAGTGCTTCTTCTGTAGAGCGGATGCGTATTGACTCTAATGGTCAATTATTGATTGGAACTACATCAACTGGTTCTTCAATTCCAAATGGTTTTTGTTTTGGTGTACCTGGTGGTGCTTCCGCAATAAATATTGGTCACCCAAATGCTACTCCTAGCGGATATAACTATGTAACATTTGCCTATAATTCAAGTCAAATTGGTTCTATTACTCAAGCTGGCACAACTGGTGTTCTTTATAATGTAACTTCAGATTATCGTTTAAAAAATGATGTAACACCAATTCAAAATGCTTTAAATATTGTAGAAGCACTTAATCCAGTTAGTTTTACTTGGGTAGATGGCAGACCTGATGATGGTTTTATTGCTCACGAACTACAAGCCGTATTACCTAATTGCGTAACTGGCGAAAAAGATGCTGTAAACGAAGATGGAACACCTCATTACCAACAAATGGATAATAGCGGTGTGATTCCATTTTTGGTTAAAGCTATTCAAGAACTAAACGCTAAAGTAACTGCACTTGAAGCACAATTAGGAGCTAAATAATGTTTACATGGAATATAGTACAGATGGACAGACTTACTTCTGACGGCTTTGTAGTTACTGTTCATTACACAGTAAACGCAGTAGATGGTGAATTTACTGCTTCAACTTACGGCACAGTAGGCTACACACAAGAAGATAAAGCGTATATCCCTTACGCTGACTTGACTGAAGCTGAAGTCGTTGGCTGGGTACAAGAGTCACTTGGTAAAGATACAGTAGAGGCGAGTCTGACTGCACAGATTGAAGCACAAAAGAATTCTGTACAAGAAGCTGGATTACCTTGGGTTTCAGATACAACATTGCCAGCATAAGTTTTATAACCGCAGTACAACTAGGAGAATGAAATGAGCGAAAACACGAAAAAAACTCAAATCACCATCAATGATGTAAGTTACAACTTTGAAGATTTAACAGTAGAGCAACAAACGCTGTTTAATCATTGCGTAGACCTTGACCGCAAAATTGGCAGCGCAGCATTTAACCTTGACCAGCTCAATGTAGGCAAGAATGCCTTCATCAAGTTGCTAGAAGATTCACTAGCGGCCCCGGTTGAAAAAGCCGAAGTGGAAGTACTTCAATAAAAACCTTGGCGGCCTAACCCGCCGCCAACTTACATAAGAATGATAATGGACTTCCAGTCAATGATGAACTTTATCCTACCTACCGCCTGCACTGTGCTGGGCTGGTTTTGTAGGGAGCTTTGGACCGCGGTTCAAGAACTCAAGAATGACGTGGCCAAGCTGCGCGAAGAGCTTCCAACCCATTATGTCAGCAAAGATGACTTTAATGACAGATGGTATGAAGTTCTCAAATCGTTACACCGGATTGAGGACAAGCTAGACGGTAAGGCTGACAAATGAGAAAGCAGATCCACAAGTCTAAGACTATGTGGTTCTCTTTCGCTTTGGTTGTCTTTGGCGCGCTGATGGATAACTTCTCCAGCCTACAAAACGTCATTGATGAGAAATACTATGGTATCATTCTTGTTGCCATCGGCATCATTGTAGCAGCGCTGCGCTTTGTAACTACAGAAGGCGTAGACCAATAATGTTCCCACTATCGGCACTCACTTATGTTAAGTTGGCAGCAGGAGCTCTTATTTTACTTGGCAGCATTTGGTTTGGCTGGCATCTACGGGATGTGGACTTCCAGTCGTACAAAGCCAAACAGGCTATTGAGACACAAAAGCTCCAAGAAGCGCACCAAGCGTCCGCCGACAGAATAGAAAGTGAAAAGAATGCTCAAATCCGTGATATTAATACTAAGCTCGTTGATGCTATTAGCGAGCTGCGTAGCCGTCCCAGTCGCGCCCAAGCCACCGGCACTGGATCGTGTGGAACTGGGGCAACCCTTTATGCCGACGATGCAGAGTTTCTTGTCAGGGAAGCTGCCAGAGCAGACATTATCCGTACCGGCCTTGCAGCCTGCTACGACCAGTACGACGCGCTAAATAAATAATAAACCCCAATTTGCATTAATATATGCAGAGTAAGGAGCATGAATGAAAAAGCTATTAGTAGTACTGATGTGGGTAGTTGGCATATTTGCAGCGATCCACTTCACAGACAGGTACACCCAGATTGAAGAGAACATCATGGCCATCGCTAAATCCACACTAGACTTTATCACCAAGGAGGAAGGTGCCCGTAACAAGGCCTATAAGGACTCTAAGGGCCTATGGACCATCGGAGTTGGGCATCTCATCAAGTCCGACGAGCAGCACCTCATCACCGCGACCCTAACAGATGAACAGGTACAAGAGCTTCTGAGAAGCGATTTAAGGTGGTGTAGCGAGGCCGTAGAGAGTTCGGTGAGGGCCAGCCTTACCCAGGGTCAATTCGACGCCCTGTACAGCCTATGCTTTAATATCGGTGAGACAAATTTTAAGAAATCCACAGTGGTCAAGAAGATCAACGAAAATGACCTACAGGGTGCAGCTGACGCCATACTGATGTGGAACAAACCAGATGTGCTTATAAATCGTAGAAAGCGCGAAAGAGCGCTATTCTTAGGGGCGTAAATAGCCTGTTTTTTGCATTAATATAAGTAGGACTACTCAACCAATCACTCAAGGAATTACCATGGACGGCTTTAAAACATTACCAAGATACAAAGCTGGTGGACTAGTCAAGACACCAGTAACCGGCGACAAAAAGGCTGCAGCACCATCTAAGGCCGTAGCAAAGCCAGCCTTTAAGGGCAGCGACGTAGCTAAAGAAAAAAGCAAGCCCGCAGGTCATAAAGACCCGTACATCAAGTCTAAAGAGTCAGGTAAAACCGCAGACTTTCCAAGCGCCGCTGTAAAGGGCCGTAAGGCAAAAGCTACTGGCACCGTGAGCAAATTCAAGTGTGGTGGTAAGATTGTTAAAAAAGCTGATGGTGGCATCATGGACGCTATTGGTGGTGTTGGTACACAGCTTAAGAACAACGTTATGGGAACACCAGAGCAGAATCGTATCGCTCAGGCCCAAATGGACAAAGTAAAGGCACGTAAAGCCGCTCAAGCTGCAGCTTTAATGC
>Ga0208877_1000716_pt1 | contig 8469 bp, 7 predicted proteins | sample CryBogCBH29Jun09_FD_184624 | JGI IMG/M metagenome (GOLD analysis project Ga0208877, IMG submission 184624) | Freshwater microbial communities from Crystal Bog, Wisconsin, USA - CBH29Jun09 (SPAdes) | ecosystem: Environmental > Aquatic > Freshwater > Lake | place: Crystal Bog, Wisconsin, USA...
CAATTAACGTTCCGGCTGGTCTAGTTAGCTTTCTACAATACATACCTTCAGAGAAATAATGCTCTGTTTTAAGCTCAACTTGTGGCATACAAGTCATTTCTGCTTGTAGTTTTAATATTTGTTCTTGAGTAGGAATACCCATTTTTTCAATAATGTCAGACATTGTAATACGGCACTTTATAAGGTTTACCAGCTACTGTAATGTTAATAAAGCCTACAGGATTGCTAGGAAGCGTTCCTGTCCCTTTTGTTGCGTTTGTTGCGCTTGTAAAGTTCAATATATTTAAAAAATACTGTTGCCATGCCCTTGTAGGCATTTTTGTTTGTTCGTCTAAAACAGGTGTATTCGGGTAACTATTTGATTGACTGTTACCCCATAAGACATTAGCCATTAGTTTTCTGCCCCTTCACCTTTTAAGTTTGCCGATACAATTACGCATTTAATAGGGTCGGTTACTACAACTTCATAGATTCGATCTCTAGATTGACCTAATCTGCGCCAAATAGCACGATTTTTGTATTTTCCTTGCAAACCAATAGAAGTCCAATGTTCATTAGAATAAGTAGAGCCACCATCGTTTGACCATCTAAGCATTGCTTGAGGGTTTACCCCTGTAGTCAAAATTGTGCCTGTTCCTGCAATAGATAAGCCTGCTACAGCGTATCCAGCTATTGCACTTGCTGGGCTAGTTACGCTAACAATTGCGCCTTCTAAACCTACACCAGGTTGAAATTGAATTTGCAATTCAGAAAAATATTGACGTTGTAAATCATTTACCAAATGTGGGCATCTACGCAATCTGCGTACTTCATCACCATTATCTGTGTAATTATTTTGATCTAATTCATAAATAATGCCATTTTGCCAATCGCCTACTAAATTCATATTTTGAAACAGAGCGTGGCAATTTGAACGATGACGATGATAAACGTTATTTGAATCTATCCATAGCCATTTATGCCACATTTGAGTAGAAAAATCGTATGCCCAAGTTAAATCTAAAGTTGGGAAAGAAACAACATAAACTTCGTGACCTTCTAATTGATAAGTATAAGCAACAGCATCATCAACAATTTGACCAGCAAGTGTGTTTTCTACAGCATGAGTAGATATTCTTTGTGGAAAATAACCATTCATCATTACAATTTCAGATTGTCCACGAGTATTTTTTGCCAAATAAGCAAAAGAATTGCCAACACGAGCTACTGAAGATTTTGCGGCTATACCATGTTGACTTGATGATCCAGGTATTCTTTGAAAAGCAAACGGAAACGTGCCTTGATCTGCCCAAACTTCGCTAGTGGTTTCTCCTAATAAATAAACCTGACCATGATCTACAATTACAGATACAAGATTATCAGGCCCTGTAAATTTACTTGCATAACTTAATCCATAAGTAATAGGGCTTAAAAGATTAGATGCTGCCCATTGTTGAGTACCAGGATTGTTATAAACAAAATAATTATCAACAATATCTACTACATCTGCACCGCTAAATGCGCCATCGCTATTGGGCAAAACGCTAAAATTTAAACCATACATTGTTCTAGAAGTTACAGTTTGCGTACCATTAACGACATAATTTCCTGTATTTCCTGAGCCTGTACCAAAAGTCAAAGTAAGGGTTAACCCTGTGCCTGAACCTGTAGTTGAAGTAGATGCAGGATTTGATGGTGTAGATGTATAAGAACCTGCAAAAGTTTGTGTCAATCCAGTAACTACGCCAGCAGAAACAGAGCTAACAGTATAAGTGGCTGGGCTATTACCATATACACCACCCAAAACTGTTATAGAGTCGTTTATAGCGTATCCTGTGCCACCTGTGGCTATAGATGCACTTAATACTGTTCCGCTTCCTAAAGCCGTAATAATCGTTTTTGTAGCAGTTGTTGCTGTGGTATCTGTAATGGTCATTCCAGGATATAAAGTTCCACTTGTAACTGCGGTAACAGTTAAAGTTGATCCTGATATTGAACCTGTAAAAACACATCCTACAGCAGCAGAGTTAAAAACTTCAGATGGCTCTGTTTGCGAAATATTAATGGAGTAAGTCCCAACTCCACCAGAACCAGTACCTAATCCAGTAATAACTGTTTCAGCAAGTACGCCATTGCCAAACAATGACTGTCCTACAGCAACAGTTCCAGACTTCATTAAAGTAATAGTCAAAGTTGTGCCTGATACTGATCCTATAAATTGAGCAGCAGAAGGATTGCCTATTTTCCATGTATAGCGATATGCGCCATCGGTAATATAAACATTAATACCATTATCAGTAATGCCTACTTGACCGGTTGTAGTATTTAAAAAGCCAATTAAAGTAGGTGTTAATGTTGAGTTAAGAACATAAACATAACCACCACAAACTGTTACTAAATATTGACCACCACTTACAGTTCTCATTCCTCTAATTGCAGCAGTATTTAATGTAACTTGAGCAGTAAGACCAGGAGTAGGATATAAAGCAACAACACCTCTTGATCCTTGACCTTTAGTTGGATCAATTTCTGGGCGAAAGTTAATGCACTCTTGAGCATCTTGATAGATACTAGGAGCTTCATAAGATGCGCCAACAAATCCAAAATCAGGCATTTTGTACCTTAATCAAAAAATACAACTGTTGTTAGTGCTGGGCTAAAGTAAACGGCATCTGATCCAGTATAAGTTCCACGAACTGTATTAATTTGACATGAAGTAGTGGTTGGTGCAGTTCCGTTAGTACCATCCCAATTAAAGCTAACAAAAACACCACCTGAATTTGTATAAGTTGGCCCATAAGCGGCATTTCCAGCCATTACATAATTACCATCAGCTAAAGCAGTTGTAAAATTTATAGTCCATTGACCTGTTCCACGAACAGTAATAGATGACACGTTATATGCTTTTTTGATAGTTCCGCTTGCATCAAATGAAACCCATGCTTTAGCAAGCCCTGAACCATTTGTAGAAGCCCACGTTGTTCCATTTGAAGTAAGCACATTGCCGGAAGCGCCTGGGGCTACAAAAGAAGGGGTAGAAGTTCCATTACCTAAAATAACGTTATTAGCCGTTAAAGTAGCTAATCCAGTACCGCCTTGGGCTACTGCTAATTTATTAGTTAAAGTTAATGTTGTAAATGCACCAGTATTAGGAGTTGCACTACCAATAGCACCTGGCGCACTTAAAGTATTATTTACAAGAGTTGTAAATCCTGATCCTGAAACTGATCCACTTACGCTTAAATTTGTAAGAGATAAATTTCCATTAGGGAAAACCCCTGTATAAACAGCAGTATTAACATCGTTTAACCACGATGAATAAATAATTGATTGTCCGTCTGAAAATGTAGTAGATGCCATTTTTTACCTTATCTAAAAAAACCGCCTGAAAGAATCCAGCCAGCATCTTTTTGCCGAGATGCCAACATAGCATCAGCAAATCTAGCAGATTGAACAGGCTTCATATTAATACGTTTAACAGTAGCTTTAGCTTGTGAAGCGTAAGCGTTAATCATTCCAATTTGCGTAGGCGATGCTTTGCCATACATAGGCATCAAACGTTCTGCCAAACACCATCTTAGAGCCATTGTGTAGCCTTGCGGCAAAATAATTGAGTCTTGCAAAGATACATAGTTTTGAAACAAATTATCCGTAAATATGTGCATTTCGCCTTGCGATGGATTAGGCCATACATATAGATTTCCTAATGTTTCGCTAGGCTGATAATAAAGAGCTTTAGGCCAAGGCCCATTTAAAGTCTTTAAACCAATCATTTGATAATCTTCTACAGCTAAAACAGCAATAGGGTAATCTAAACCACCATTGACAATAGGAACGCCATTAGAGTTGGTATTAATACGAACAAATGCCGAATCAATGCTTAATGGTCTTTGATAATAAAGATTAATTGTTTCAGATGTAATAGGTGTTGAATAAGTCGTGTTTAATTGATATGTGCCTGCTTCGTTGACATTATTGCCTGCGCCTGTAAGCATGGCTACAATCTTTGTTCCTATGGTAATTCCTGTGCCACTAAGAGTTTGCCCTACATTAATAGCTCCAGAACTAATACCTGTAACTGTCAAAATATTGTTAGTAATTGAACCTGTAATAATTGCGCCAATTTGACCATTTGGGCCAATTGTATATTGCGTTTGACCTGGCACGATGGGGAATACAATTTCATTCTTGTAATAAACCATCATTTCTTCGTTTGACCATTGATCTACAAGGTCATTAAGCATATCAAAAGCATCTTGAGCAGCTTCAGGAGTCGGTGTTTCACCAGCTTCTAATGCGCCAATATCTTTTAATGCTCTAGAAATAATGTCAATAGGGGCTGTCATAATCAAATCTCAGGTTTAAATACTTGTGGTAGCCACGGAGCAGGCACAGGTTTATGTGATTTTAACGCTTCTATTTGTTTTTCGATACCCATTTTGATGTGGTTTTTGCCGTCAATAACAGCATCAGCTTCAATCCAATCAATAATGTTTTGTTCGGTCACTTGTGCATAAGGAATGATAGCTACTGGGCAATCAAAGTGCCAATTACCTTCGCTTTCAACAGAAATGTCATCTTCTGTGCCAATTAGATGGTATTTTGCTCCTGTAATAACTTCATCTTTAGCAAATACTTCTAAGATTTTCCAAGTAAACATTATTTAATAGCGTTTTTAAATGGTGTTAAATCGTGTCCAGCGTAGTATTCACCTTTAGCAATTTGAATTTCAAGGTGTTCTTTATTACGCTTAACTGTATCTGCCCAATCTTCATTAGTCATATCTTCAGGCTTGCCAGCGTTAAGTAGGTTTACGCTGTCCATTGCGGCATCGTAATTGCGTTGTACTTCTTGTTCAGGTGTTAGTTCTAACATATTAGAATCCTAGTATGCCAGCATCTTTTAGCTTGGCTTGCATTGTTGTAATAAGGGCTTGTTGTTCTTGGATTGCGGCAGTTAATGTAGCAACAAGAAATGAAGTATCTATTCCTTGATATTCAGGATTGCCTTCAGCATCAACCGCATCTTTTTTGCCAGTAACAGCTTGTGGCATTACTTCAGATAATTCATGGGCAATAAAACCAGTAGTTGTTTCTTTGGTTTCTTTCCAATCAAATTGGCGAGGTTTTAATTGAGAAATTATTGTTAATGCGTTAGGTAAATCAATAATGTTTTCTTTTAAACGATAGTCTGAAGATGTGTTGTAAGCCACATTAGAACCATCTGTGCTAATAGAACCTTTTGCAACAGCGTTATAATAAAAATAAACCATTGCACCAGTTGTGGTTGCACGACCAACAGCCAATGCACTAGCACTTGCGGCAAGAACAGATAAATTTCCTATTGATGCTCTGTAACTTAAACCATTTGCTCCTGAACCGATAACATCGGATGATGTAGTACCAACTAAAAAGTTACCACTACCATCAAAAATACCTCTAGGATTACCATTACCATCAGATAACACAATGTAACCATTTGCTGTGCGAATGTCTAGACCGCCAGTATTGCCATCATACGCACCTAAAATAGTATTGTTTGTTCCTGTAGTTACATAATAACCACAACCATTATTTGAATATTGACCAGCACCGACAAATGTATTTGCGTTTCCTGTTGTTAAACTATATCCAGCACTATCTCCAATAATACAATTTCCAGCACCAGTTGTTCTTGAATAACCAGCTTTGTAACCTAAATGGACATTGTCTGCCCCAGTTGTTCCGCTATACCCTGCTTGATAACCTACTGCTGTGTTATTAGATGCGGTGGTGTTTGAAAACAAGGATGACATACCTAAAGCGGTATTGTATGCACCTGAAGTATTAGAATATCCAGCGTTCATTCCAATAAATGCGTTATAGCCACCAGTATTAGTATAACCAGCAGAATCACCAACAAAAGTATTGAATCTTCCTGTTGAGTTGCTATAACCAGCTTGTGTGCCTACATAAACACAATGGTCAGCAGAAGTATTTGTATAGCCAGCTTGATAACCTAATACAGAAAGACTTGAACCGCCTGTGCTTCCGTAAGCGGCTTGATAACCTACAACAGCGTTAAAGTTGCCAGTATTGCTAGAACCTAAAGCACCATTTCCCAAAGCAGTATTTGTACTAACTGACCCCGCACCCTTACCAACAGTAAGACCTGATATAGAAGCATCATTAGTTGATGTTAAAACTGTTGATGTTAAGTTCCCAGTAGAAGGCACAAAACTTAATTTGGTAGAACTAGTAGTTTGTGGCAAATTACCTGATGTATTTGAAACAATAGTTGGATACCAAGTAGAACTAGAGCTTGTATTGTCAGTAATTGCTGTATTTGTGGAGTTTGTTGCAGTTGTAGCAGTAGTTGCTGAACCAGCAGAACCATCAATGTTTGTGCCTGTTAAACTAATTGATGCGCTTGCACGATTTAAAGCTACGGCAGTTGTACCAATATAAACAGTAGAATTACCTAAAACACCACTAGGTATAGTTCCTGATAAATTTCCAGCAGTTAAACTTGTAAGACTTGCTCCTGAACCGCTAAACGATGTAGCAGCTAAAAGACCAGTTGAAGGTGTGTAATTAAGTTTTGTAGAGCTTGTATATTCTGTATTTGTAGTTCCAGTAGTTACTCTGGCAAATAATGGGTAATACGCAGTAGCAGAGCTTGTATCGTCTGTAATTGTGATTGCAGTTGTTGCTGTTGACCAAGTAGGTGCGCCTGTGCCGTTAGATTGCAAAAATTGACCAGTAGTACCATTGGCAATAAATGCCGTTGTACCAGCAGCCGTTTGATAAGGAATTTGACTAGCAATACCACCAGCCAAGTTTGTTGCTGTAGTTGCTGTAGAAGCTGATCCTACTGACAATGTGCTTTGAGCAACGTATTGTGGTGCAGAGCCAGTTGATGTTAATACATAGTTTGCAGAGCCAATACCTAAAAATGTCGTTGCGCCTGCGCCTGATTGATATGGCAAAGAACCAGCTAAACCGCCTGATAGATTAGTAGAGGTTGTAGCTGATGCTACTGCACCACTAACAATAGAGCCTAGAATTGATGTAATCCAAGTAGGATTTGAGTAGCTACCAGTTGTATATACACCATTCGTTACTGTAGCAGCGTTGCCTGTAACATTTATTCCCCATGTGCCACTTGCGCCTGTACCTGTAGTGCTAGGTGCGCCAATAGTATTGTAAGAAATAGTCTGAGCAACAGAGCCATTAAAAGTTGTGCCTGATGCTGCGCCTGTACCACCATTATTAAATGTAACGCTATTAGTTACACTTCCGGCTGTGGTAGCTGATCCAGCAGAGCCACCAATAGATAATGAAGTTGCTGTGCCTGTTAGCCCAGTTCCAGGACCGCTAAAACTACTATTAGCAGTAATGGTAGTACCAGTAACAGTTGAAGCAGTAGAAGCCCCAATAGTTGTGCCATTGATTGATCCACCTGTAATTGCTACGTTATTGGCATTTTGCGTTGACATTGTGCCAAGCCCAGAAACCTGAGTATTAGCAATTGCGATACTTGTATTCGTTACGCTAGTGACTTGACCTTGAGCGTTTGTAACAAAAACAGGAACTGCGCTTGCAGAACCATAAGTGCCTGCTGTGCCTGTGTTTGTAATGCTAAATGTATAGCCTGTAAGACTTAATCCTGTGCCTGCGCTATAAGTAGCTGAAGTCGTAAATTGCGCCCAAGTTACAGGAGTTACGCCTAATGTACCGCCAGGAGTTACTGTACAGAACCATGCGCCACCAGCTTGTGAACCATATTCAATAAATGCAATAGCTGAAACTAACTCATTCCATGTATCTGCATCTGTAGAACGAGTCCAAGCACCGCTAGAGGCAATATAAATGCCATTGTTAGCACTTGTACTCTGATTTTTAACAATGACTCTATCGCCTGATAAAGTCGTGTAAGTGTCAATTGTTTGCAGACCTGAAAGCGTAATATTGGCTGTTGTTGCACAAGCTACAGGTTGTTTCCAACTTATTCCAGCAGCATAAGATTGCAAAGCAAGCAAGTTAACAATGTCAGTAGCACCGCTAGGTTGAGTTGTTATTTGACCTGTAGTTGTTGTGATATTAGTAAAAACCCCAGTAGAAGGGGTTGTAGCACCAATAGTCGTGCTATCAATCGTACTATTCGTTATTGTTAAGCCGGATTGAACCGGATTAGTAGTAGCGTAAAAGGGCATATTCTGCCCTATAAACGTATTAAACGACCCATCCAAGTTAAAATACGCTTGGACAGGTAGTAGATTCTGGGTTACAGAATCATTTATGCTAGACATAAATTACCTTTAATAGGCAATACAGTTAATTAAAACCACATCTCCAGCAGACATATTTGCAGCAGCACCTGTTGTGACAGAATAGCTAGTAAATGTAACTGATGTTGCTGTGCTACCTGTTAGCTGTAAAAACAATGAGCTTCCACTTGTTACATCGGCAGCAAAAGCTAACCAACCATTAGGGGCTGTAGGAAGGCTAA